>Ga0213868_10000010_pt1 | contig 157070 bp, 145 predicted proteins | sample PICome_9_FD_160087 | JGI IMG/M metagenome (GOLD analysis project Ga0213868, IMG submission 160087) | Coastal seawater microbial communities near Pivers Island, North Carolina, United States - PICO127 | ecosystem: Environmental > Aquatic > Marine > Coastal | place: USA: North Carolina... | reverse complement strand
TTATGAGAGGGTTCTGTAGTTTTGATAAACAAATAATTGCTGATGTAACCAAAGAATCATCCAGTCTTAGTTGCGTTCATATAGGTAAAGAACGACCGAAAAGAAATTTAAGACTTCCTATTGGATTAAATAAAATGAAAGATCCTATTTATTATAATCCTGATTATAAAAGTTGATCATTTGATCATTTGATCAATATACCAATAGATGAAATAGTAACCTCACTCCCTTAAAAGACCCAGCACAACCAAGTACTAGACCTTAAAAGCAAATCCTATTAAAGCAAGTTACAGGCCATCCAAGCGATTGCTCCAATTGAAGGCAACCAAACCAAAGGTCTCAGCAAAGGAATTGTATATAAATTAAAGATAGATCCCAAGAAATACAATACTCTTGATAATAGCCAAATATGCATTGGTAATGAGTTATCAACACCTAGTTGAATAGATAAAACCGATAATGCTAAAAACAACGGCAATGATTGTCTTAAATTATCAGCAGAAGAAGATATGCGTTCAGATAAATCAGTTTTTCCAGACAAATCACCGCCGACATAAGTAAATTCCTTAAATGGAATCTTATGCAATGAAAGTATCATTGGAAGAAATAAATGAAGAATGTAGAAAAAGACTACTAGGATTAATAAATCTATCATGGTTGTTGTAAAAATAATTAACTATATCAATATAGTAATAAAAAATTCATAACAATCATAGCTAGCCATCAATTTCATCATCTAAAGTTTTTAGCTCAGCGTCTTCCATGTCGTCTTCATAGACAATCTCTTCATTATTTTTTGAAATTAAATAGGATGAAATTAAATAGACTATGAGTACTGTTATAAAAATTCCAATTAGTTGAACCAACATGCAATCACCTTATAATTATGTGCTTTATAATAGTATAAGTAATTTAGCTTATTAAAATGAATAAATTTTTAGATCTTTTGCAAAATAGAAATTCTCATAGATCCTTGGTTGAGCCACATCCTTCAACTGATGAAATGATTGAAATATATAAATCAGCCTTAAGAGCACCTGATCATGCTTGGTTGAAACCATCTCGTTTTATTGAGATTAGTGGCGAAGGATTAAATAAGCTCTCAAAGGTATTTGAAGATTTTGCAATAAACCATCTTAAAGTAGAAGATCAAAATATAATAGATAAATACAAAAATGCGCCATTTAGAGCTCCAATGATTATTGTTCTTGTTACCAAACTTCATGAACATCCCAAGGTTCCATTTATAGAGCAAAAACTTTCAACCGCTGCAGCTGGTCAAAATATTCTAAATTCACTTGAAATATTGGGCTATTCCGGAATATGGAGAACAGGTAAGCTAGCTTTCAATAATGCATTGGTTGAGATGATGGGTATAGAATCACAACATGAGATAATAGGATTTATTTATGTAGGGACAAAAGAAGGTAAATCTAAAAAATTGCCAAAAAGAGATATTGACGATTTTGTGAATAAATGGGTTTAAAGAATAACTTTCTCTACCCCATCAATCTCACTCTCTAGAACTTTTCCATCATCTAAAATAACGTTATAACTATTGTTATCGCTTTTAAATGCTACAGAATACCTTGGCACATCATCAACTAGATGCAATGCATTAAATCCTTCTATCGAAATACAAGAGTTTATTTTATTATTTTTTAGAGATTTTGATACATAGGGCCTTCTATTGGGCTCTTCATCATAATGTGGGCAGCAGGTACCTTTAACAAAGCCAAGGCAATTCATTATTGCTAGGTCATCAGCCCAAGAGTCTGTTATGCCCTGTTCAAACCAACAAATAGCACCTGCGCTAACCCCAGACATAATCACACCTTTTTCATAAGCTTCTTTTAATATGACATCTAGGCCCCATTCTCGCCATACAGCGAGCATACTTTTAGTATTTCCTCCACCAACAAAGATGATATCTTGATCAAGAATATGAGTTCTTAAATCAATGGTTCTTTTAAAGAATGATATATCTGATGGAGTACATCCAATTGAGTTAAAAGCTCTATAAAAATTATTTATGTATCCATTATCATCACCTGTTGCTGTAGGTATGAAGCATATCTTAGGATTTTTATTTGAACATTGATTAACTATATATCGTTCTATTTTTAAATCACCCAATGACCTGCCAAAACCGCCGCCGCCAATAGAAATAATTTGTTTCATACTTAATCCTTAATTTATTTTTGGTTATTAAACTTAATTAATTTATTTTTCCATTTTCTTGTAAGGCTCTTAAATTCTGCTGTTTTAACAGTAAAGTCTTGAAAAATAAGGTCTCTATCAACCATAAGAATTACTATCTGACTAATGTTTGTATCAAACATAACATTATGAGCATTTGCATATGCGCAGCCTTGAAGAAAATAGTCTTCTATCCAATCTCTTCTTTTGATTTTTTTTGCTGTTTTGAAATCTATAATAGAAGGAATACCATTAACTAAACCTATACAATCAGCAGTTCCTGCATACAAACCATCTAATACCAGACCAACCTCAAGACCCCATACTTCATTAATCGAATTTAAACCATCTGAGATAAATTTCTGAGATATCTTTTTAGAAATATTCTGATCAGAAATAGATGCATCAAAAGAATCCCATTCTTCATTTTTTAAATATAATTCCAATGCTTCATGGACTGCTGTACCTATATCGGTACTTTGCTTTATTACTCTGTCTGCTTCAAGGTCACCTACTCTTTGTCTCCATTTTAAAATACCATCTGACTTAGTTGAGGTGTTACTCAAAATTGTAGTTACGCTGGGAACAGGATCACCATTGGAATCTAAATAGTGTCGACCAGAATCAAGATCAACTCTTTCTAATGTTGGATAATCATAAAGGTGTTTTAACATTTAGTTATTTTATATGAGAATCAAAAAAACTAAGCATGTCTTTAAAAGATTCATCCTTATTTATTTCATTAAAAACTTCATGCCTAGCATCTTTAACTAAATTTAAATAAGTTTTAGGAAATATATCTAAAAGAAATTTATGAAGTGACTCTACACCATTTCCATTATCGCCAACAGGGTCTCTGTCACCTGATATTAAATATATTGGTAATTCATTGTTTACCTTTGAATAATTTAGGTGGTTAAAAACTTTCATCATTTGATCGCTAAGTTGATACCACAGAGAATTTGTAACTAAAAAACCACATTTTGGATCATTTGTATATTCATCAACTGATATTTTATCTCTAGAGAGCCAATCATTTGGAGTTCTATTGGGGCTAAAGTTAAGGTTATATTTTCTCATGGTAATGTTATCAATTAATTTACTATAAGATTTTTTTCCAAATAACATAATTAGCATAGAGACTAGTTTCTTTTGAGATTTTAAAACACTATTAGGTATTAATGAGGAGCCGGTAAGAACCATAGCATCTAATTTAAAATATTTTTGGATAATGCCAAGAGAAATCCATGAACCCATGCTATGTCCAATAAGAATTTTTTTTAAATCAGGAAATTTATTATCTGCATATGAAAGAATATTGATTAAATTGTTTTCAACACACTCAAATCCATCTAAATCTGAAAAAAAGCCCTGATCATCTCCCTTTTCTATATGCCTGCCATGGCCAAGATGATCAATTGATATTACATGGTACCCTGCTTGATTAAGTTTATTGATAAACCATGAATACCTTTCGATATGCTCAGCCATGCCATGACTAATTGTTACTACCCCATGAACAATAGGCTGATTTGATAAATCTTCGTAAATAAGATTTTTATCAATAGTTAAATTCTCAGACATAATTTATAATAAACCTTATTAAAAATTAAATACATATTATGAGTGATATAAGTATTATTGGGACTGGCTTATGGTACCCAGAAGAGGTAACCACGAATAAAGAGATTGTAAATTCTTATAATTCTTATGTTGATAATTACAATCAAGACAACGAAGAAGAAATTGGAGCTGGAAATTTAGCAGCATTATCTCACTCATCTGAAGAATTCATTCTTAAGGCTTCTGGAATTAAAACCAGAAGACTTCTTGATAAAAAGAATTCACTTGACCCATCATTAATGCGACCAGTTACTAGAAATGAAGATGAATCAGAACTTTCCATTCTTGCTGAAGTTGGTATAGCAGCTGCTAACAAAGCCATGGAAGCTGCAGGAATAACATCTGATCAGATAGATGGGGTAATCTTGGGAACATCTCACTCTGGACGAAACTATCCGGCCATTGCAATAGAGATACAAGAAGCTCTTGGAATAAATGGTTATGCATATGACATGCTTGTTGGCTGCTCATCTACAACTTTTGCTATTAGTAACGCCTATACTGATATTGCTTCAGGAATGGCAGATACAGTTCTAGTAATTAATCCTGAAATAACATCACCAGGAGTTAAGTTTACCAATAGAGATGTTCATTTTATTTTTGGTGATGGCTGTGTTGCAACGATACTTCAAAAAAATAACACAAAAGGTTTTAAGATTATAGATAGAAAACTTGTGACTAAATTTTCCAATAACATAAGAAGTGACCTTAGCTATATAAATAGAACCGCATCAGATATTAAAACACCTGATGAGCTTCTTTTTTATCAAAATGGCAGAAGTGTTTTTAAAGAAGTTTGCCCTTTAGTTGCTAAAATAATTCTTGAGCAATTAGAAAAAAATAATATATCGCCTAACGAAATTACTAAATTTTGGCTACATCAGGCAAATGGAAAGATGATTAGGCTAATTGTATCCAAGGTCATAGGCTCTGATGATTTTGATGAGAACCTTGCACCTCTTCCAATGAAAGATTTTGGAAACCTAGCATCAGCCGGCTCATTGTTTGCATTTAATTTATATAATGATTTAAAGTCTGGACAAAAAGGTATTATCTGTTCATTTGGAGCTGGGTATTCGATTGGCTCCTTAATTGTTGAAAAGATATAAATTTAACTAACAATTGCAAATAAAATATTTATAATACGACCATGGCACAATATGACGCAGTAATAGTTTTTGTTATAGCAACAATTTTTGTTTCTTTTTATATTTTTATTGAGGCAAGACCTCATGGTTCCTCTTTTATTTCAGATATCAAAGAAACTGTTCAAAGGTTTCTAAGAATCAAATAATTTGTTACTTAATAATAAATATCTAATTTTTGTTTTTGTTTTTATAGCCCTAATTCTTGGTGGACTATCATCATCCAATACTGCGTTAGACCCATGGTATCAGGGCTTAATCAAATCTGATTTAAACCCTCCTGGATATGTCTTCGGTATTGTTTGGCCTTTTCTGTATATCTTGATGGCTATTTCTGCTTATCTTACTTTTGAAAAAGTAAATAAGTTATTTTTACTTCAGCTTGTTTTTAATACAGCTTGGTCATGGTTATTTTTTGCTTTTCAGTTACCTTTACTAGCTCTTATAGATATTTATTTACTAATAGCAGTTAATATTTATATTTATTTTTTAATGAAGCAAGATAGCAGGTTAGCTAGTTATCTATACCTACCCTATATCATATGGCTTATTTTTGCCTCTCACTTGAATCTAATTATAGTTTTATATAATTAGATATATAAAGACAGAATTAGTCCTGTCATGCATGATGCAAGAGTAGCTCCTACAAGAGCCTTAAAGGAAACCTCAATCAATTCAGGTTTCTTTTCTGGAGCCATTGCACTAATACCAGTAACCAAGATGCCTATTGAAGAAAAATTAGCGAAACCACATAGGCCATATAGGGTTATTAGTCTTGATCTGTCTGAGAGAGCCCCTTCAGATAAAGCTGCTAAATCAAGATATGCAACAAATTCATTTAAAGCTGTTTTAGTGCCTAATAGTTTTCCTGATATTAAAGCTTCATCCCATGGAATTCCCATCATCCATGCAATTGGTGCAAACATATAACCAAGAATAAGTTTAAGAGAAAGATCTTCCCCGCCCAATGTCAGTGGTATTAGCCCTAAAATAGAGTCTGCAATGAAAACAAGCGCTATAAAAGCAAGAACAATTGAACCAACATTCAGGGCAATGTTCATGCCGTCACTTGTACCACGTGTTATAGCATCCATAGTGCTTTCATAAACTCTGGGTGTTTTTGAAGATTCAAAGTCTGTAATATGATTTGATGGAATCATGATATTAGAATAAACGATAGCTGCTGGAACTGATAATATAGATGCAATTAGAAAGTGCTGTATTAAATTAATTCCTACAAATTTCATATCTAATATACTTACTAAAGCAATCATGACAGAACCTGCAACAGTTGCCATACCAGTTGTCATTAAAATAAGTAATTCTTTTTTAGAGAGATCTTTTAAATATGGTCTTATTAACAAAGGTGCTTCAACCTGACCAACAAAAACATTTGCTGCACCGCCTAAACCTATAGGTCCACCTATATTAAAAAGTTTTTGGCATACAATTGAAAATCCTTTAACTAACAAAGGAAGAACACCCCAATACCATAGAACTGCTGTCAAGCATGACATTACAATAATAAATGGCAATATATGGAATGCAAAAATCATTCCGTCACTAGGATTGCCTAGGTAACCAAACATAAAGATAGTGCCCTCTTTAGTAGCTTCTTTCAAAACCTCTACGCCATCAGCCAAATAAGTAAAAAAAGAAGTTATTAAAGGTGCCTTTAAAAGGAGTGCTGCTAATATTACTTGGAATAAAATACCAGCTACAACATGCTTATAGTTTATTAGTTTGATATTGTTTGAAAATGGAATAGCGATTGCTATTAATCCAATAAAGCCAATTAGTATTTGTAGGTAATGCATTGAGTTAGTATAGCTTAATTGCTTTCAATCTTTCATTTAAAAAATCATCTGCAAGTATTCCCCCAGAGCCACCCTCAAGGATATTGGATAGTAGAATTTCTGGTGCAGGGTGCATAAAAAATGGGATGCTATATCTTGATGTTGGTTCATTTTCTATATATTGAACAACTCTATGGGTTGTGCTTTTTAATTTTTTATTAGTTACAAGCTGCATCATATCGCCTATATTGCAGACTATTGAGTTAGAGCTTGGCTGAACCTTAATCCACTCGTTGTTTTTATTTAATACCTCTAAACCTCCCTCTTCTGCTCCAACTAGCAGTGTAATAAGATTTATGTCTTCATGCGCTCTTGCTCTATGAATATTTTTGATATTTTTGACTGGAGGATAATGAATAGGCCTTAATAATGAATTACCTTTTTCAGTCCAAGAATCAAAAAATGTCTTGTTTAAATTTAATGAGAGGGCTATTACTCTCAAAACTCTAGTGCCGATACCATGGAGTTCTTTAAATAATAAATCAAAATTAGCATTAAAATCATCGAGTTCATTTATGATAATGTTTGAAGGTATTTTATTAGAGTATGAAGAATCTGTAATTGGTCCGTGATGCCAAAATTCTTTTAAATCTGCAATACTTTCTCCAACTGCAGTTTCAATACCAAAAGGGGTATATCCTCTCGCACCTTTTAAATCAGGCTTGTGATATTTTCTCTTTACAGAGTCAGATAATTCAAAGAATTGTCTTGAAGATGTATAACAACTTTCCAGGACTTCTTCTGATAGTCCATGATTGGTTATAGAAAAAAAACCATGATCATTTAATGCTAGATTTAGCAATTCAATAGAATCATGATCGCCGTCTTCAATACTTTTAAAAGATAGTTCAGGTATATTGTTTTCAGTTTTCATAAGCATTAAAAAAGGCGGTATAAAACCGCCTTTTAATTATATATCAATATTAGAATTTATATTTAATTCCTAATTGCGCTCTCCAGATACTCTGGGTAGCCGATATTCTATCTTCCCAAGGATTTGACGCATCATATCTATAAGCATAGCCGCTATAGTCATACTTATTATCTACAATTCTTAGATCCATAACATCAAGTCTACCTGAGTAGTATCCAAACTTAACAACACCTTTTTTGTCATCTATAAGGTTTAGTAAGTTTTCAATACCAAGCGTGATAACAACCTCATCATCAGCTCTAAATCCAGGAAGAATTTGAGTGACTTTAACATCTAATGATGATTGCCAAGGATAATTGAATGATCCTCTAGGCTGTATTTCACCAGCATACTTCTCTAAGCCGTATACATTATGAAGAAGATTGATAACTTCTGCAGCTCTTGCAGAGGCTTCAAATGAACCCTCATCACGACATTTATAAGACCAGCAAATTAATGGGTCATTAGTTCCTGTAGGTATATAAAGCAAAGCTGAACTATCATCATTTAGATTATAGTCATAACCAAATGCTTTTGACTGATAGTCACCAGTTGATCCGGTAAATGTGTCAAATGATAAATATCCAGGTAAGCCAGATTTTCTTTCGAAGATCATTGAGAAAGTTGTAGGCTTATCTTCTCCAAAGAATGTATGTTTTGAAGTTAGAGTAGCAAGGAATCTATGCTCAGTTTCATAAATAGATCTCATTGGCTTTCTATTGTTGTAGTCAATTGCCCCAACCTTACCATAGTTAGAATTTGATGTAGATGAAGTCATTCCACTTAATTCATCAATGTTCTGACCTGTATAACTTAATACTAGCCTTCCATTGCCATCATTAAAGCTTCTTGCAAAAGTAGCAGAAATAACCTCTCTCTCACCACAGCAATCATTATAAAGACCAGCTTTATATGTTCTTCTTCCAGTCATATTATATATAGGACGTCCGTCTGGCGCTGTAGCAGTTGGAACTGTAGGCTCAACTCCATTTAGCGGATATCCAGTATCAATAACTTTATAAAGTGCTTCTTCTTGATCTGAGTGTAAATACGTTAAACTCATGTCCCAGTTTTCAGATAACTGTCTTTCATAAGTTATATTTAAGATTTTTGATTCTGGCCACTCAAAATTTGGGGAAACAAAATCAATTTTAGCGCTTGTTAAAGGCGCATCTGCAATAGCTTGTTGAACACAGCCAGGCAAACCAACTCCAGCAGCTGCTAGAGGATTACATCCAGCTGATGCATAGTCTGAGTCATAAGCAGAAACTCTTACACCATCATTTGTGTAAGCATTTGATATCCATACTGCTGGAAGTTTTGCAGAATAGGTACCGTATGTAACATTAAGCGAACTCATGTCATTAATAAGCAAGTCCATACCAAATCTGTAGTTAAGAAGACTTGTTCCATCTATACCTGCATTAGCAAAGCCGTATTCAGCTTCAAAGTCAGGATTTGATGCGGGAGCATCATCTGATGAGTACTCGTCATATCTCAAACCAGCGGTTAATGTAAGCCTGTCTGAAACTGTTATCTCATCTTGGATATACATTGATGAAAGGCTATATTCAAAATTTGCAGCTGCATCAGCAGGGTTACCTGTTTTTGCATTGTTAGCAAAGAATGAGCTTGCATTTCTATTATTGAAATCTTCTAATGAGTCAAACTCCCATTGACCATCCTGAGCAACAATAAATAAATTATATATATCCCAGGTTGTATTTTCGTAACCAGCAGTAAATTTATGATTATCTTTGTAATAAACAGCTTTTAACTTAAGAAAGTCAGTAACCGTTGATAGTTCATTAGCACTTCTGTATATATCAGCACCAATATACACTTCATTACCATAAGCATTATCAATGTATAAGTTAGGTACGTTTTGACCTGCTGGAGAGTTTTGACCAGTAGTAGTTTCTTTATTAGAGTAGTTAACTTCAGTAGATAAATTATCAGACCAGTTTGAAATTAAAAGTACGCTATTTGTTTCAGTCTCTTCAGTTTTAAGGTATGAAGCGGAAGTAAAATAGAAAGAATCAAAACCACTATCAGCTCGCAATCTATCCCCTTCAACTAATTTATAGTCATATTGTAATCTGTGATTTTCATCAAGTATGTAATCCAATCTTAGGGATACATTTTCTTGTGTAGATTCTGTAGTGTCAGCATAAGATAATGGATCAAAACCATATAAATCAATTGTTGTCTGACGGATTGAAGCAACTTGATCAGTGGTAATCGACTGCTCAATTTGAGCGCCTGAGCCTGCTGGGCCAAACAAGACAGGGTTTGTTACGACACTCTCTTCATACGAGGTAAAAAAGAATGCTTTATCTTGGATAATAGGTCCGCCAAAAGTAAAACTTGTTGCGGTGTCTTCTTTGTCAAAAGTATAGTCTCTTCCATCAATCTTATCTCCATAAAATTGATCTCCTCTATCGTAATAAGCAACACTTCCTGAAAATTCGTTAGTACCACCTTTAGTAATAAATTCAATAACACCGCCTCTGAAATTTGAATACTCAACCGAAGCTGGAGCAACTTTTATACTCATTTGCTCAATGGCATCTAAATTTAAAGGACTTCTTTGCGATGGATAGCCATTACCATTTAAACCAAAATCATCATTAAAAGAAACTCCGTCAACTTTAATGTCATTAGATCTAGGGTGAGCACCACCAATACTGATAGCTGAATCATCATCTTCTGCATCATCAAGTGAAACAAGTGGATTAAGCCTCATAAGATCTTTAATATCACGAGTGATTGAAGGCGTGTTTTGAATAGTCTCTGCATCAATTGTTGTTGTGAAACCAGATGCTGTCATTTGCTCAACTTTTTGACCAACAACAACTACATCATCAACATCACCAACACCAATTAGAGTAAATGAAACTCTTCCAGTTTCACCAACTTGCAGATAAGTTTCTGCAGAATCAGATAGCAATCCGCTAGCAGAAACCTTAACTTTATATGGTCCCCCAGGTCTCAAGCCAGCTGCTCTATATCTACCAGTATCTGCAGTAACTCTTGTTACTGAGCTATTAGTAGGTACGTGAGTTATCTCAACTGTAGCCCCAACAACAACATCACCACCAGATGTAACAACACCGGAGATGTCTGATGTTAATTCTTGTGAAAATGCTAAAGGAGAAAGGAATAGTGAGAAAAGAAAAATTCTAATCGATTTATTCATAATGATAATATCCTCTAAAAATATTAATAAAATTTAATATTTCAATAATAGCAGAAAAAAACAGTAAACTTGTTACAAATTGTAAACTTTTATATAGAAATTACTTCTTTTCCCATAAACCCCTGAAGGACGCTAGGAATAGCAATAGTTTGAGCGCCTTGATCAAAGTTATTTTCGATTATGGCTATTAATGTTCTGCCAACAGCAAGTGCTGAACCATTTATAGTATTAGCCAAAATCTTACCTTCATTTGTTTTTATTTTTATATTTGATCTCCTTGCCTGAAAATCACTGAAATTAGAACAAGAAGATATCTCTCTATACTTATTCTGGCTTGGCATCCAAACTTCAATGTCGAATGTCTTAGAAGAGCTAAATCCAAGATCGCCGGTACATAGTTCAATAACCTGGTAAGGTAAATCAAGCTTTTGAAGTATCTCTTCAGCATTACTGAGTAGTGAATCCAGATCATCCAAGGATGTTGCTGGGTCAGTAATTTGCACGAGTTCAATTTTTTCAAATTGATGCTGTCTTATAAGGCCTTTTGTATCCTTACCATAACTTCCAGCTTCTGATCTAAAGCAAGGTGTATGAGATGTTACCTTTTTTGGCAATTCGTGGTCATATAAAACTTTGTTTCTGAATAAATTAGTTAATGGAACTTCAGCTGTAGGAATAAGATAAAGACTATCAGAGGCTTTAAATAGATCTTCTTCAAATTTGGGAAGCTGACCAGTTCCTCTGAGAGACTCTTCATTAGCCATAAATGGTACATAATATTCTTCATAACCATTGGCAATAGCGTTATCTAACATAAATTGAATTAACGCTCTCTGAAGTTTAGACACATCGCCCCTCAGCACAGAAAATCTTGAACCAGATAAACTTGCTGCAAGGTCGGTGTCTATGTTTTTAGTAATTTCTAAATGGTCTAAAGTGTTAGATGATGTTATTTCACCATTTTTTCTTATAACAACATTGTCATCTTCACTTTTTCCGATCGGGACATCTGATCGAGGAATATTTGGAATATCAAATAGGAAGTTATTTATCTCAATGAGTATCATCTGAAGATCATGATCTTTAATTTTTAATTCAGAATTTACTTTATCGACTGAAACCTTTAGATCATTTACATTATCACCTGAAGCCTTGGCCTTACCAAATTGTGAAGATAGATCTTTTCTAGTTGATTGAAGGCTTTCTACATCAATTTGAAGGGATTTCCTTTTAGCATCTAAATCTTGAAACAAAGAAATATTTAACTCATAACCTCTTGTTAAGAGCTTATTTTTTATTTCTTCTGGAGACTCTCTAAGGAGTTTTATATCAATCATTTATTTTCCTAAATTAAAACCAATATAAGTAGCTATTATGGTTACGGCAATTGTAGATATTATATATAAGATAGCCATAATTGGCTGATTTGAAGAAAATAATTCCATAGTTTGACTAGAAAAAGCAGACATTGTGGTGAATGAGCCAAGAAATCCAATTATAAAAAGATAGTTAGCTGGATCCTTCTGATCAAAGCCGTTTCCAATGGCCAAGCCAATTAAAAAGCATCCAATTACATTTATTGAGAAAGTAGCAAATGGGAATAAAGTCTCATCGGTTCTATTTATTAAAATAGTTAAAAGATATCTAGAAATAGCACCCAGTCCCCCTCCAAATCCAACTAATAAAAGATTCATTAAACTTTCACCATAAAAATAATTGTATTTAATACATCTAAATTATCTAAGTAAATTAATGAAAATGAATTATCAGCTATATCCCTTATCAATATTGGTTTTTGAGAATCTTTTAACTGATAGGATGTTTTAGATATCTTAAGAACATCTTTTTCTTCAAAACCACTCTTAATTAACTTTATTAAATCTTTGTTGGGCAGTGTTGAGATTTCAATGGTTGACTCTTGATCAAAGTCATTGTCTATAATTTTAATTTGAGTTTCATTGATAATATATTTTTCATCAAATGGTTTTTGAATATTGATTGATATTATTTCCCCATCTCTTTCAATAAAACCCGATGATTCAGATGTAATACCGGTCATTTCGTTAACTGAGTTTTGAATAAATTGGATTTTCTTATAAAGAAGAACTTTATTAACTATATCTATTTCAGACGCATTAACGGTGAAGTTTATGAATGCAAGAAAAAATAAAATTCCTATCTTCATTAATTATTATCTTTTTGGAACTAGAACTTCTCTTGATCCATTTGAACTCATCTCGGATACTAGCCCAGCCTCCTCCATTGTTTCAATTAGTCGAGCAGCTCTGTTGTAACCTATTCTAAGCTTTCTTTGGACTGCTGATATTGAAGCTCTCCTTGTTTCAATCACAAAGTTAACGGCTTCATCATATAACTCATCTGAGTCCTCAGCTGATCCACTGGAGTTATCTGAGCCACTCCAACCAGGAATTGGCCCAGTATCTTGGGCTTCATTTACAATACTATCTATATAATCTGGTTCAGCTCTGGACTTCCAATCATTTACAACCCTATGCACCTCATCATCCCCAACAAAAGCACCATGAACTCTAACAGGAACACCTACACCAGGAGGTAGATAAAGCATATCCCCATAACCCAGTAATTGCTCAGCTCCGCCTTGATCAATGATTGTTCTTGAATCTATCTTGGAAGAAACTTGAAATCCTATTCTTGTAGGAATATTAGCCTTGATAAGACCAGTGATAACATCAACGGAAGGTCTTTGTGTTGCAAGAATTAAGTGTATCCCAGCAGCTCTGGCTTTTTGGGCTATTCTTGCAATCAAATGCTCAACTTTCTTACCAACAAGCATCATCATGTCAGCAAACTCATCGACAACTACAACAATTGATGGAAGTTCTTCTAAATATTCTTCTTGGCTCTCAAGTAATGGATTTAGTATTTGTTTACCATTATCGGCGGCCTCTTTTATTTTTTTATTGAACCCAGCAAGATTTCTAACACCCATCATTGACATTAATTTATACCTTCTGTCCATCTCAACCACACACCAACGCAGTCCATTTGATGCATCAGTCATATCTGTAATTACGGGTGTTAATAAATGAGGTATTCCATCATAAACTGACAGTTCTAGCATTTTTGGATCAATTAGAATCAATCTAACGTCTTTAGGGTCTGATTTAAAGAGAAGGCTTAACAGCATTGCATTAACACCTACAGACTTACCAGAGCCAGTTGTTCCGGCAACTAGTAAATGAGGCATCTTGGCAAGATCAACAACAACTGATTTACCAGCAATATCATGACCCAATGCCAACGTGAGATTAGAAGTAGATGTTTTGAATGCATTGGATGAAAGTATTTCAGTAAGCCTAACCATTTTTCTATTGGTATTAGGAATCTCTATACCTACAACTGATTTACCCTCAATAACTTCAACAACCCTTACAGAGCTCACCGATAGAGATCTGGCAATATCTTGAGCTATGTTAGTTATTTTACTAGCTTTAGTTCCCGGTGCTGGTTGTATTTCAAATCGCGTCACAACCGGTCCTGGTAAAACCGTTTCAACGCTAGCCTCTATACCAAATTCTTCAAGTTTTGTTTCTAAAAGTAATGCTAGCTCGTTTAGCTCGTCTTTTGATAACGAAGAACCATCATCAAGGGCTCTATCTAATAACTGGGTACTAGGCATTTTTGTTTTCTTGATATCCTTATCCAAGTTTTGAGAAACTGGTGCCTCAACCTCTTTTAGCTTAGTTTCAGTTTTAATTTCTTGTTGCTTAGTTGGAATCTCTTTAGAGCTTGTTGTTTCAAATAATATTTTTTTTGTTTTAGATTCTTTCTTGGTTTCATTCTTCTTTTCTTTTCTTGCATTATTTAAAGATGAGACCATATTTTTAAGATAAGCATGCAGTTTTAGTAGATGTGCCTTAATTTTCTCTAATATAACTTTAATAAAATTAAGAATGGATTGAGAGATCAATACTATTATCTTACCAAGACCATCCAAGGCTTTGAGCCATGAGAAACTAAATGAATTTGATGATGCGGGAATCATAAATAAAATAAAGAAAATTAAAGCTCCAACCGATCCTATATTGACTGAAAGAGATCTAAATAAAATTTCACCAGTCGCACCTCCAGAAATCCCTGTAAAGAAATATTCCAGAATTGAAGAAAAGCTAATAAGAAGAATTACTGAACTAACAACCCTAACAATCACCTTAGATATTGAATTGTATGCATCTTTCTTCAAGATAATTTGAGCAGACCAAACACAACCAATGATTAATAAGCCATAAGCTGTATATCCAATAAGGGTAAATAGAAAATCAGAAATTTTTGCTCCTAAAGGCCCACCTAAGTTAACGACAGCATTTGAAGAATTTGTATTAAAAAAACCTGAGTCTGATGAGCTGTATGATGCTAAAACAATAAAAATATATAGGGACAGGCCAATTAAGAAATAGCTAAAGAAATTTAATAATGTTTTTTTTATATATGGTGAGAGCATTTTCTAGAGTAATTATTCCCTGTTTTATTAAATTATAACTATTTATCAATCACATTTATTCAATATTCAATTATAATTCGAGCATGTCAACAAATCATAGCAAATTAATTATATTAGGTTCAGGCCCTGCGGGCTATTCTGCTGGTATTTATGCTGCAAGAGCAGGCTTGAATCCAGTTCTGATTAGTGGTGCGCAAGAAGGTGGGCAATTAACAACAACCACAGATGTTGAAAACTGGCCTGGTGATAGTAATGATCTACAAGGACCAGATCTTATGGTAAGAATGAAAGATCACGCTTTAAAATTTGATGTCGAGATTATTAATGATCATATTAATGCAGTTGATTTAAAAACTAAGCCATTTAAATTAATGGGATCCAGTGAATATACCTGTGATTCATTGATTATCTCAACTGGCGCAAGCGCCATGTACCTTGGTTTACCAAGCGAAAGTGAATTTTTAGGTAAAGGTGTTTCTGCATGCGCAACATGCGATGGTTTTTTTTATAGAGACCAAGAAGTGGTGGTTGTGGGAGGAGGCAATACAGCTGTCGAGGAAGCCCTATATCTTGCCAGAATATGTTCGAAAGTTACTTTGGTTCATAGAAGGGATCAATTAAGAGCAGAAAAAATATTACAAGATAGACTTTTCGTTGAGGAGAAAAATGGAAAAGTTAATATTATGTGGGACTCTGAATTAAAAGAAGTTGTTGGTGATGAGATGGGTGTGAATGGGGTTATTTTAAAAACTCCTGATGGAGAGGTAACAATTGGTGTTCACGGTGTTTTTATTGCAATTGGTCACAAACCTAATACAGATATTTTTAAAGATCAGCTTGAAATGGATAATGGTTACTTAAAGATTAACTCTGGCACAGAAGGAAATGCAACAGAAACATCTATTAATGGTGTTTTTGCAGCTGGTGATGTTTCAGATCAAATTTATAGACAGGCAGTGACTTCTGCAGGTTCTGGTTGTATGGCTGCATTAGATGCAGAGAAATACTTATCAGAGTAATTAATGTCATATTTAGCATATCAAGTAAAAGAGACCGCCCAAGGATTTAAAGGATCAATTAAGGAATTACCTATTCCGACTCTTGAAAATGGTAATGTGCTTATAAAAGTAAATTATTCTTCTTTGAATTATAAAGATGCACTTGCTGCAACAGGAGTTAAGGGAGTAGTTAAAGAATATCCTTTTACACCTGGAATTGATTCGGCTGGAGAAGTTATCGATTCAAGATCTAATAATTTTGTAAGAGGTGATCATGTTGTTGTCACTGGTTATAAGATGGGAATGTCTGTTAATGGTGGTTTTGGAGGAATCATTCATGTGCCTGAAAGATGGATAGTTAAGATTCCTAAAAATTTATCACAACTTAATGTTATGGAAATAGGAACAGCTGGTTTAACTGCGGCCGCATCTGTTAAAAAATTATTAGATTCAAATGTCTCTAATAATCTTCCTGTCCTTGTATCAGGCGCTACGGGTGGAGTTGGGTCTGTTGCTGTGAATATATTAAATAAATTAAATTATAAGGTTCATGCTTTAACTGGCAAACCTACTCACAACAAGGTTCTTGTTGCAATGGGCGCTCATGAAATTATTGACAGAAATGAATTCCTTGACTCAGGAGTACGCCCGCTTGATAAAGCAGTTTATGGTGGTGGTGTGGATACTGTTGGTGGTGATATTTTATCTAAAATGCTTTCAATGACATCAAATAATGGAGCTGTTTCATGTTGTGGAAATGTTGCAGGAGCAAACTTTAAATCATCAGTATTTCCTTTTATATTAAGAGGAATTTCTTTACATGGAATTGATTCGGCTGAATCATCAATTGAGCTGAAAAAATATCTATGGGAAATGCTCAGTTCAGACTGGTCTGTTTCCTTAAGTGATCAAACTAGAATTATAGAATTAAAAGATGTTGAGCCTGAAATTTCTAAAATTTTAGATGGTCAACAAATTGGTAGAGTTGTAATTAAACATGGAGAATAGTTATGAATGATGATTTTGAAAAATATTACGAAAACAAAGAAGCAGACGAAGACAGTAAGTCAGACGCCAGAGTTATTACTATATTAATAACAGTGTTGGTTGTTGCTGCTACTTTTTGGGTTGCAAATCAGTAATTACTTAGGGCCCATTCTCATTGCAGAATCTAGTCTAATGGTTTCACCATTAAGATAACTGTTTTTAACTATATGTCCTGCAAGATCTGCAAACTCTTTAGTTTTGCCAAACCTATGCGGGAACTGAGTTGTTTCTAAGAGTGTTTTCTTATTCTCTTCTTTTGCAAGACTCATTAAAGGTGTATCAAAAATACCAGGAGCAATTGTGCAGACTCTAATTCCATGCCTTGCTAAGTCTCTTGCTGCAGTTAATGTTAGGCCGATAACGCCAGCTTTTGATGCGCTATATGCACTTTGACCAATTTGACCTTCATAACCAGCAATTGAGGCTGTATTTATAATCACGCCCTTCTCACCCTCATCATCTGATTCATTCTTATCAATAAGTTCAGCACAAAGCCTCATTACATTAAAAGTTCCTACAAGATTTAGATCAATAATAAATTTAAATATATCTAAAGGGTGCGGGCCATTTTTTCCTAAAATTCTTGCACCATATCCAGTACCAGCACAGTTAATAACAAAATTTAATTTTCCATAAGTTTCTTTTATGTTTTTAACGCTCTCTTGAACAGACTCCTCTTCCATTACATTGGTTTTAATATAAGTAACATTGTCTGCCCCTAATAAATCTATAACTTCAGCAGCCTTGTCATCATTAATATCTAATATTGCTACCTTAGCTCCATTAGCTACAAAATGCTCTACAGCAGCCCTGCCAAGACCAGATGCTCCACCCGTTATAGCTGCAACATTATTTTTAATTTCCATATTTAACCCCTCTAAATTGTTAGAAACATTATATATAAATTCCAAAATGATGAAATCATTACTTTTGGCACAATAATTGCATTATGTGAAGGTGAACATTAATTATTTTCATATTAAGGAGTAAAAAATGAAAAAATTATTATTACTTGTAGGTTTAATTACATTACCTACTTTCGCTAGTGTTAGTGCAAATGTTAGTTTTGCATCTGATTATATTTGGAGAGGAATGACTCAATCAGACGCCCCCGCTATCCAGGGTGGTTTTGATTATTCAGCAGAGAATGGTTTTTATGCTGGAATCTGGGGTTCTAATGTTAATTTTAACAATGGAGCTGGTAGTGAGTTAGATTTGTATTTTGGATATGGTACAGAAATAGCAGGTGTTGGTGTTGATGTTGGCTATATCTCTTATGAGTATATTGATTCAGATCCAGATGCTACTTTTGAAGAAATCTATCTTGGTTTTAGTAAAGGTGACTTAGGTTTAAGTTTTGCATTTGGTCAAGATGGAGCTCCTGACTATACAGAAGTTTCATATTCATTAGGCGGAGTTGATTTTGCTTACGGTGAATACGATGAGTATGGAAATAATTTCATTATTTCAAAAGGCTTTGCATGTGGTTCATATGATTGCGCAGTTGCTTATACAGACTTTTCTGATGATGGATATGGAGCAGATGAAGACGCTCTAGTATTCTCAATTTCTGCTAGCCTCTAATATTCATACCCCCCTATTATGAAATTAGTAACAGCAATAATTAAACCCTTTAAACTTCAGGAAGTAAGAGAAGCCCTTGTTAACGCTGGCATTCAAGGCCTTACTATTACTGAGGTAAAGGGTTACGGAAGGCAGAAAGGCCATACAGAGATGTATAGAGGTGCTGAGTATGCAGTAGATACATTACCAAAAATAAAATTGGAAGTTTTAGCTAAAGACGATGAAGTAAGTTTAATTACTGAAACAATATCAACTTCAGCTCAAACTGGAAAAATTGGTGATGGAAAAATATTTGTCTCATCTTTAGATGAGGTTATCAGAATTAGAACTGGTGAAACCGGTTCAGAGGCAATATAAGGAGTAAATTATGGAAATTGCATTTGCATTAGATACATTCTATGCCGTTATGGCAGGAGCTTTAGTTATGTTTATGGCAGCTGGTTTTACCATGTTAGAAGCAGGACTTGTTCAAAAGAAAGATGTATCTGAAATTGTAACGAAAAATATAGGTCTATATTCTATAGCTTGTATTATGTACTTAGTATGTGGGTTTTTAGTTATGTATCCTGGTGATGCAACTATAATTGATGGTGTTCTGCCAGAATTTAGTTTTGCATCTCTAGGTTTATCTACAACCCTACCAAATGAAGAAATTGGAATTCCTTATGGAATGGCTTATTCACAACAAGCAGATTTCTTTTTCCAAGTAGTTTTTGTTGCTACAGCTATGTCTATAGTATCAGGAGCAGTTGCTGGGAGAATGAAGTTAGTTCCTTTCTTCTTATTTGCAGTTGTCTTAACTGGTGCTATTTACCCTATTCAAGGATATTGGAATTGGGGTGAAGGTTTTCTTAATCAAATGGGTTATTCAGATTATGCTGGTTCAGGAACTGTGCATCTTTGCGGTGCAGCTGCAGCTTTAGCTGTTGCTCTTGTTCTTGGCCCTAGAAAAGGAAAATATGCCGATGATGGAACTTCATTACCTATGCCGGGTTCAAATATACCAATGGCAGCTCTTGGTGTTTGGATTCTTTGGTTGGGTTGGTTTGGTTTTAATGGTGGTTCTGAGTTAGCAGTTGCTAGTGAAGGAAATGCCATTGCAGTGAGCCAAGTGTTCCTAAATACAAACATGGCAGCATCTGGTGGTGTTGTTGCAGCAATTATATTAAGTCTTATTCTTACAGGAAAGATGGATGTAACAATGGCAATGAATGGCGCTATTGCTGGTCTTGTAGCTATTACAGCTAATCCACTTGATCCATCTGCAGGAGCAGCAGTTCTTATTGGAGCAGCTGGTGGAGCATTAGTCTATTTTTCAATTCTATTCTTTGATAAAACTTTAAAAATAGATGATCCAGTTGGAGCAATTTCAGCACATGGTATTGTTGGTATATTGGGTGTAATGGTTGTTCCACTCTCTAATGATGCAAGTGTTTTAGTTCAGTTCATTGGTGTGTTATCAATTGCTGGCTTCACATTTGTTGCTAGTTTAATCACTATTCTGGTGATTAATAAATTCCTACCAATTAGAGCTTCAGATGAGGAGCAATATTTAGGATTAGATGTTTCTGAGATAGGTGTGGAAGCTTATCCAGAATTTAAATAACTTTTTTATAAGGCTTACGTTTCCCCCCTATATGTAACTAAGCCTTTCCACAGAAAAGAGCTATCTCCCTGATAGCTCTTTTCACTTTTTTTGCACTTTTATTGATCTTCTACATATTTTTTTTTAGGCATATAAATTGCATGTATATATGTATTACATATAGGAGTAATAATGTTTAATAAAAATATAGTTTTTTTACTATCGATTTTCTTCGTGCCTAATTTATTTGCTGAAGCTGATACTGGTGATACCGCATGGATCTTGACATCTACTGCATTGGTTTTATTTATGACACTCCCAGGACTTGCATTATTTTATGGCGGGCTTGTGAGAACAAAAAATGTTTTGTCGGTTCTAATGCAATGTTTTGCAATAGCTTGCCTAATATCAGTATGTTGGGTGACATATGGCTATAGTTTAGCCTTTAGAGGTGCCGGAAGCTTCATAGGTGATTTTAGTTCATTATTCTTAAATGATGTGGGTCGTGATTCACTATCAGGAACATTACCAGAAACAGTATTTATAACCTTCCAGATGACATTTGCAATAATCACACCTGCTTTAGTGGTTGGAGCTTTTGCAGAAAGAATGAAATTTGGAGCTATGTGTCTTTTCTCTGTTGCATGGTTCACTTTTGTATATCTTCCTGCCTGTCATATGGTATGGGGCGGTGGATACCTTGCAAATAAAGGCGTAATTGACTTTGCTGGTGGCCTTGTTGTCCATGCTACATGTGGAGTGGGTGCTTTGGTTATAGCAATCTATCTAGGAAAAAGGGATGGATTTCTTGAAAAGCCGATGCCGCCTCATAACAGAACAATGGTAATGATTGGTGCATCTATGCTCTGGGTAGGCTGGTTTGGTTTTAATGCCGGTAGCGCGGTTGCAGCAGACGGCAACGCAGGTATGGCTATGTTGGTTACTCATATTAGTGCGGCTCTGGGTGCCCTTACCTGGATGGCAATAGAGTGGATTAAGTCTGGTAAGGCTACCATTATTGGAATAGCAACAGGTATGGTTGCAGGTCTTGCAACAATCACGCCAGCTTCCGGCACCGTAGGACCTGCTGGTGCTATGCTAATAGGTGTTCTAGCTGGATCGGTGTGTTTTTATGCAACCCAACTTGTTAAATCATATTTTAAAGTTGATGACTCACTAGATGTGTTCCCAGTTCATGGAGTTGGAGGCATTTTAGGAATTATTATGTTAAGCCTAGTTGGTTCTCCTGAAGGGTTTCTAGGAAATGGATCTACTGGTTTTGATAACACACCGCTCTCGCAACTGCTTATTCAATTAGAGGGCATTCTTGTAATATGCGCATGGACAGGCATAGCTACTTATATAATTTTGAAAGTTCTTAATGTGTTTGGTGATATTAGAGTTTCCAAAGAAGAGGAAGAAGAAGGTTTGGATGTTAGTCTACACAATGAACAAGGATATAATCTATAAAGAATTGCTATATTGACTCAAGAAAATGTCATGCATCTCATCGGGGATGTGTGACATTCTTTTTTTGAGGTAATCAATTGCATCTGATTTGTCATCTGATGTGTAATTCTTGTTCTCTATTAGCTTTTTAGCAACATAATTAGTGGGATGATTTATATACAACGAATTAATACTATCTGTTATTAAATTCGCGCATTCTGAATAACTATATGAGTCGAAAGATATTTTCTTACCGACATTTAAACAGACATTCCCTTTATAGTTTTGGATCCCACTAGCTATGCTTTCTAAATCTTCGCCTTTATTTTTAACATAAGGGACCCCATTAATTATTGAGTAAAGTTCTTTTGCTTTAACGATATCGTTAGGGTCATATTCATAAGATATACCTACCGGAATTAAATTAAGCTTATTTAAACAATTACCAATATCCTCTTTTTTTCTAGAATAAAGATGGATCATCTTTAAAACAGATGGGTCAGTCATATCAATACCATCTTTAGACCTGCCTTGCTTTTGAGCAATCCAAATTGATTCATTTGAATTAAGGATTCGGGTTTGTATAAATTCTGATGCAAGATTAAGACTATTATATATTTCCCTTTTAGACTTACCATTTCTATCTATAATAAAACTCTTATTTAGCCTCATTAAGTCCGAAGCCCACTCCTCCTCCATTAAATTATTTCCCACAGCATTGTTGGTTGTTTTTAAATTATTTTTATGAAGAGAGTAATTTAGCAATGCAGAGTCCAGAGTTATATCTCTATGGTTAGAAATAAATAAATAAGATCCATCTTCATCCAAACTATCAAGACCATTAATATCAAAGCTATTAATAGAGTTAGAAATTACATTTTCTACCAATCCTTCGAAAATCTTTTGATAATCAGATATAGATTTTATTTTTTTACTTTTAGATATTAGTAATTTTTTTGCTACTAGCCTTGTGAATGGAAAAAATGATATCTTTGAAAGAAGTGATGATGATATGAACAAATCCTGTAAATGTTTGTTTTCAACAAGCCTGTTGAGCACAGAAGAAACCTCAGAGTCATTGTATGGCCTTATTGAATCAAACTTATTCATATTTAGATAAAAATTCTAAAAATGTATTTTACATTAAATATGTTTACAATATCCGACAATGAAACCATATCTTAATTACGAAGGTTTAGAGGTGCTAGCTCATAGAGGCGGTTCAATGGAATCGTCTGAGAATACTATTGATTCCTTCAAGTACTCCATTTCGCTAGGATGCAAGTATATAGAAACTGATGTTCAGCTCTCTTCTGATGGAAAGGTATATATATTTCATGATGACACTCTTAAAAGGTTAACAGGTAAAAATATAACTTTTAATAATCTTCATAGCTCTGAGATTGATAAAATTATTCTTTTTGATAATTGTAAAATTCCTTTACTGGAAGAAGTATTAAAGATATTTCCTAATACATTTTTTCAAATTGATGTGAAAACAGATGAAGTTGCCCTTCCAGCCCTGGAAGTAATCCACAAAAATAATTCACAAGACAGAGTTTGTATTGCAAGCTTTAGCAGCTCAAGGCTAAAAATAGTCAGGGAAATGTATCCTGATATATGCATTTCAATGGGTCCAAAAGAAATTATTCAACTCTTACTTGCGAGCTTTGGCATTTACAGAAAAAAAGTTAATGGGGACTGCCTTCAAATACCCATATATCAATATGGAATTAAATTAGTTACAAAGCGGTTTGTAAATTTTATTCAATCAAAAGATTTAAAGGTTATTGTTTGGACAATTAATGATCCAAAAGAAATGCAAAGATTAATAGATATGAAAGTTGACGGAATTATTACAGATAAACCAAAACTTCTATTTGAGCAGATTAATTAATATCTTTAATTATAAATTTAAGTAATATCTTTTTAGCAAATATGTAGATTGGTATTACTATTGAAGTAGTAACTAATATTTCTATTTTCCAATCAAAGTCCATCAAGCTTCTAATAAATGGTGCAATTACAAAAGCTGTTATGGCGCCTAAAATACTATAGAAAATTATTGATTCTTTGCTTAGTAATTTCATTTATCTAGCTTTGATTAGTAAAAGTCCGCCCATAATAAATAACATTATAATCGGTAAAAGCGCCATTGTTGTGTCTTGGAAATACAAAAGAAAGAAACCTACTAGTAAAGGCCCCATAAATGCTCCAGCTTTACCAAAAGTATTAAATAAACCAAAAAATTCACCCGCTTTTTCTTCAGGAATTAGCTTTGCGAAATAACCCCTTGAGCTAGCCTGAATACCCCCTTGAACAGAGCCAACAAGAGCAGCCATTAAATAAAATTCTACGGCTGAAGATAATCTTGTTGTAAACAAAATAATTAATATATATAAAATTATTGAAAAGGATATTACAAAAATATCTCCGCTACGCTCACCGATCTTTGACCACATTAAGGTAGCTGGAAAGGCAACAAATTGAACTATTAGAAGACCAACAATAATGGCGCTGTTTTCTAATCCAAGATTTTTAGCAAAAGTAGAGGCTAAATACATTACCGTATGAACACCATCTATATACAAGAAAAATGCTAATAAAAATATAAAAGCTTTTTTATATTTTGAGATCTCTTTAAATGTATTAAAAACGCTTTTAAAAGATTCTATAAAATTTTTAAAGTAAGAAAGTTGCCTATCTTCGGTTTTAACATCTTTGAAGGTAAGTATTAAAGGAATGGAGAAAACACCCCACCATACTGATACAGATAAAAAAGACCACCTGATTGCATCAGCCTGTGATTCTAGTCCAAAAGATGATGGGTAAAGGGTCATTAATGCATTAACAAGAAATAGAATACCTCCACCCAAATACCCCCAAGCGTAACCATATCCTGAAATTTTAGAAAATAAATCAGGGGTGCTGATTAATACTAAAATCTTGTCATATAAAACAAGAGATGCTGAAAAAAAATAATTAGCAAGTGCATAAAATATTAACGCATACATCCATGAACCAGATTTAATGAAAAATAACATAGCTACGCATATCACTCCTAAGAGTACAAAAGTTTTAAATAGTGATTTTGTGCTATTTGATATATCCGAAAATGATCCTATTAGAGGGGCGGTAAATAATAAAAAGATATTAGAAGCCGCAAGTGCAAATGACTGATAAGAAGCTGCATCAATTTTGTCAATATTTGCAGCCCAAAAATCAAGGTAGAATAATGGAAAGAAAGCTGCTGCTACAGTTGTAACGAATGCAGAATTTCCAAAGTCGTATCCAATCCATGCCTTTACTTGAGTTGAAAATTTTTTATTTGAATGAGTTTTCAAATTAATTCCTAATAGGGTCAATATTATCATTCTATATTAAAAATATATCTTGTAAAAAATTAAAACTTTTAATATATTCTATAGGGTTACTAAGGGGGTAATTATGCAAGACAATGAAACAATTAAATATGGTGTAATATTTATATTTGGTATTGGATTTATAGTATTTTTACTAGGGCTAGCTGCAGGAATATTTTTTAATTAGCCTGGGGGCCAGCTCATCGACCTACCTGAAAGCAAATGAATGTGAAGGTGGAATACACTTTGTCCCGCTTTTGCCCCGTTATTTATTACCAGCCTAAATGTATCTTTTAAATCAAGCTTAGATGCCATGCTTTTTGCTGTTAGAAGCAAGTGACCAAGTATCATTTGGTCATCATCAGAAGCCTTAGAAATCATCTCAATGGGCTTTTTTGGTATTATTAATAAATGAGTTGGTGCCTGAGGAGCTATATCTCTGATTACAATACTTAGATCATCTTCATATAGAATCTCAGCAGGTATTTCTCTATTAATTATTTTTTCAAATAAAGTGACATCCATTATTTTTTATACAAAACCCCTGAGAGCTCTATAACCTATATAAAAAATAACTGCGGTCATGATTAAAGCTAAAACTACAATCAAAAGATCTCTTAAGGTTTGTAGCAATTTTCCTTCTTGCTTCATTTTTAAAAGCCTTAGTAATAAAAAAATTATTGCAATAGAGCTAACTAACAAAATAAAAATACTAACCATTAAAATCTCCTAACTAAAAATTGAACCTACGCCTGTTACTAGGACGCCTAAAGCAAAACCCCATAAAAGACATGCAACTATATCTGCAACATAGAATCTTATAGCTTTTAGATCAGAAACACCAAGAAGAAAAGGAACGATTGGCCTGACTGCTGGAATAAATCGGCCAATTACTACTGCATAGGGCCCTCTTCTGTCTAAAAATGATTGAGATCTAGAAATTAATTTTTTTCTTTTTTGAAAAAATTTTGTTGCAAGTAAATTTGGACCTAGCGTCTTGCCAAATAAAAAGCCACACATATCACCAAGATGGGCTCCTATTATAGCCATAGGAACTATTATGGTTAGTGGCAACACATCTGCGTTGTAGATAAATATGCATATAGAAAAAAGAATAGCGCTTGAGACTATTGCACCTGAAATAATAAAAGATTCTAAAAAAGCAAAAAATAAAATAATAAGCCAAGCATATTCTGCATTGGTTGATAAAAAGAGTTCAAGTTTATCAATATTCATTATTCATGATTTTACGTTGTTTTAAATATTAATAGAAACTATTATTTAGCTTTATTAATTTTATAAGTCCAATGATAGAAAAATTTAATATAGAAATACCTCAAAAAGATATTGAGTTCCTAAATAAAAAATTAGAACTCACAAGATGGGCTGATGAAATTGATGATAATGATAATTGGAGTGACGGCACTAATTTAAATTTTTTAAAAGACTTGTGCAGGTATTGGCAGAATGATTTTGATTGGAGAGAGCAAGAAAAAATCTTAAATGATATAGGAAGCTTTAAGTTTCACTATGATGGAGGGTATATTCATTTCCTTCATAGTAAATCCAATAATCCTAATGCAAAAAATTTAATACTTACTCACGGTTGGCCAGGAAGTATTCAAGAATTTATTAAGGTTATTAAGTATCTTAGAGATGAGTCTAATGCAGACTTTAATATTGTTTGCCCTTCTCTACCTGGATTTGGATTTTCTTCAAAACCCAAAAGTAGAGGCGCTGACTCTGAAGCAATTGCACGAATTCATAACAGTTTAATGATGGAGCTTGGATATGATAAATATATTGCTCAAGGTGGAGATTGGGGTGCAACTGTAAGTAAATGGATGGCTGATCTGTATCCAGATAATTGTATTGGTTTGCATTTAAATTTGGTAATCGCCTTCCCTCCAGATAAAGAGCCAATGCAAGGCGTAACAGATGAAGAGATTAAATTATTAGATAACTTTGAAAAATATAAGAGCCAAGGTTATGGATATTATGAAATTCAAAAAACTAAACCGCAGACAATAGGTTATTTGCTCAATGATTCACCTGCCGGTCTTGCTGCATGGATAAGTGAAAAATTTTATGGATGGTTTGAAGATGGGAGCAAGGATATTGTCATTAGTATTGATGAATTACTCTCTATTATATCCTTATATTGGTTTACTGAATCTGGAGCCTCATCCGCCAGACTATACAAAGAGAATAATGGACTTGGTTTCTCTTTCAATAAAGTAAAGCAGCCTACTGCAGGCGCAATATTTAAAAATGATATTATGATTCCACCAAGAATATGGGCAGAAAATATCTACAATATTGTTCAGTGGAATGTTTATGAAGGTGGGCATTTTGCGGCCTTAGAAAGACCGCAAGAATTAGCCAAGGATATAATTAAATTTAGTAGTACTTTTGATCAAGAATCTTAAAATTTAATTTCAAATCCAACAGAGAGCATTGTTTTATTCTTTGATTTTTGATCTTTTTTAAGCTTAGAGTATGCTGCAAAGATTTTAGAATTTTTACCAGTTTTTATTCCATAACCAATTGTGTTTTGCTCTCCTTTAATTACTTTCATGTCAGATTTTGCTGACTGAACCATTAGAGTTCCTTTACTCGTAAGTTTATGTTTAAAACTATAAACGTACCCATTCTCACTATTTAAAGTATTAGTATTTTCTGAATCTTGTACCAATATTCCAAAAGTAGATTTGTTAAGTGGATAAACTAATGCAAATCTTCTGCTTTCAAAACCCTTTAAACCACTGTCGACAGCAAATGACGAAGACACATCACCTCTTTTATAATCAATTGAGTAGGATTGATATGATTCTGATGATGTCTTTATATTATTCAATGTAAATTTTAGACCTTTATAAATTTCTGGTGATTCATAACCAACCATATCCTGCATTCTATTTTCACCAACAAGAATATTCTTAATATCTGCGTTAGTATCATTAAATAAATCAACTTTGAGCTGAGCTTTTTTGAAAGCGGTATCATGAGTACCAACAAACAATTTTCCAAATGAACCTGAGATACCAATAAATGTATTTCTTTGTTTAAAAACCTTATCTCCATCGGCTCTACCGTCTGCTGCATCAAATTCATTTTCAATTTGAATAATTAGATTAAGGTCATCAGAAAGTGCATATTTAGATTTGTAACCAATTCTGGATGCATTATTTCTTGTATCGGTATTTTTATCAGAATTAATTTCTGTTTCCACTAGACTTACATTTACTTTTCCATAAAACTCACCATTTGAAGCTAGTGCTTGAAGTGGCAGGAAGATAGTCAAAGCAATTAATGATAAACATATTCTAGTGTCAATTATTTTTTTCATTTTTGAGTTACCAAGTAAGTTAATTTGAGGGTATTTAAGCATAATTAATGAGGGGATTATTAATGCATTGCCAGTATTTGCATAAAAATAACAATGAGGACACAGTATCAATACTATAGTCACATTCTCGTAACATTTTTTTAAGAAAGTCGTTTAATCAATTGGTCTTAGAAGATGATTATGATTAAATGAAATAAATATACCTTACAAAAAAAATTATGAATAATGTTTATTTATTTTTACTCTTGATTCTTCAGGTAAATATTTACTCTTATGATATTTATGCAGTAGTGGAAACGCCGCAAATGCCTGTAAATGGTGATGCTGATGATCCAGCTATTTGGATTAATGATCTTGATAAATCAAATTCACTTATTTTTGGGACAGATAAATACAATGGTATTTATAGTTATGATCTTAATGGCAAAATAATAAACTATTCAGAAACGGGCAATGTAAATAATATTGATATAAGAAAAACTTATACAAATGGAAATTCATATAGTCTTTTATATGGCTCAAATAGATCAGATAGCTCTTTAAGCCTTTGGATTCTAGATGATGCCAAAACAGATAAAGATCTAAAATTAGGAGATTTTATGCTTCCTGTCAAACCAAATCATGTAGCTGAAGCTAATATGATTGTTTACGGTGTTTGTGCTGGAACTCACCCAGAATTTGGGAATATTGCTTTTATTACTGAGGATGAGGGTTCGAGAGTTCAGATGTGGAGGTTTGATTTTTTAGAAAGTAACTTTACTCTACTAAAAGAGTTTAATAATAGTGATGCTATTCAATCAGAGGGTTGTGTTTATGATGATGAAAATTCAACCCTTTTTATATCAGAAGAACAAGATAGAGGAATCTTGAGGGCTTATAAAATTAACAAAAAACTTGAGTTTAATAATCCAATGATTATTGACACCAGGCAAGGCAATATAGTTGGAGACCCTGAAGGTATTACGATATTAAAGACATCAGATAAAGATGGTTATGTTATTTTATCGTCTCAAGGTAATAGTAAATTTAACGTTTATAAAAGAACAAACCCATATAATTTCATTAAAAGCTTTTCCATCAATGGCTTTGGTCTTGTTGATGAAGTAAATGATACTGATGGATTGGATATAACGAGCATTAATTTAGGTACCAGTTTTCCAGAGGGTATCCTAGTTGTTCAAGATGGAAGAAATGAAGATACTTCATCAAATAATACTCAAAATTTTAAATATATATCAACAAAAGACGTTTTAATGAAAATTAATTTAAAGTAAGATCATAATTAAACATATGTCGAAAAATTATTAAATGTATTTAAAGCCAAAGCAGACGCGAAGCAAAAAGAGAATAGAGATTATTCTTAATACTGCTGAAGAGATTATTTTATCTGAAGGTATAAAATCAATAACAATTGCTAATATCTCTGAGCTATCTGGTCTCAAGCGAACATCAACATATAAATTTTTTCCAACACCTGAAGATATTAAACTTGCATTAATCAATAGATATATGAATGACTGTGCAACTTACTTTAAAAATGAGTCAAGTAATATTCAAACAGAACATCTTTCAGTGGTTATTCTAAGATGCGTAGAAATTCTATTTGACTTTTTTAATACCAATAAAGCCTCACATGAGTTGATACTTAAAAGCTCTATAACCTTGTCAATTGATTCAGAATTATTGAGTGAACTATCAACACCTATACAAAACTACATAGAATCAAACATTACTCTTCCAGGAATGCATAATAAAGATGGAATATACAGAGTTCTTACTCAAATAATTCTTGCTATTTTTTCATTAAATGCAAAAGAAAGCGCTAATCTTAATGAGACGGGAAAGATAGAGGCCCATAGGGCTGGAACTGCTTATATGCAAAACTGGGTAGAGCAAAACTCTTAAGTTTTATTTGTTATTGATAAACCTCATAAATAACATTGCAAATATTGCTCCAATTAATTGAAATAATATAAACGGAGCAACAAATTCATTTGATATGCCTGTAAAAGTATCAGTAAAAGTTCTGCTTAACGTAACAGCAGGATTTGCAAAAGATGTTGATGAAGTAAACCAATATCCAGCAGTTATATACAAACCAACTGCAGGAGCAATTACAACCTTATTAAATTCTCTTACGCCTAAAATGGTAACTAGCAAGCCAAAAGTAGCAATAAACTCACCTAAGTAAATTCCAAAACCTCCCCTATCCTTTTGTGAAAAGCTTAAAGCATCCAATCCAAACATAAGATTTGCTAGAACAACGCCAATGAAACCACCTAAAAATTGAAAGGATATATAAGAAGAAAGCTCGCTAAAATTTAATTCTTTTTTAAAAAACATGATCAAACTTACAGCGGGATTAAAATGAGCGCCTGATACATTAATAAATATCCAGATTAATGCTGTTAAGCCTGCTCCTGTAGCCAGAGTATTTGCAATTAATATGTTTAAATTATCTGAGGATAAATTTTCAGCCATGATGCCAGAACCAACGACAACCATAACCAAAAAACAGGTACCAATAAGTTCCGCAAACGCTTTTCTTATTAACACCTGTCTTATCGATCTAAAAGTAGTTTACTTAAATTAAACACCTGTCATAAATCTAAGCAATACATAGAAAAGAACAGTTAATGTTGCACCAGCAGGTATTGTTACTACCCAAGAAAGCACGATTCTTCCAATAGAACCTAGATCAAGATGAGAAACTCCCTTAGCCAAACCTACACCTATTACCGCACCTACCAGGGTGTGAGTTGTAGAGATAGGAAATCCAAGATATGTTGCTGCTACGACTGTTGAAGCTGCAGCCATTTCGGCAGAAAAACCTAAACTTGGAGTAAGTGCGGTAATTTTACTACCGACTGTTTTTATAACCCTTCCGCCAAGCATAGCAAGACCGAAAACAATTCCAACACCACCAATGAGCAATATCCACGGACTAACGGCAGACTTGGCACCAATTGCTCCTTCAGAAGCCACGCTTATGATTGCAGACATAGGCCCAATTGCATTAGCAACATCATTAGATCCATGAGCAAATGCCATTGCTGAAGCAGTTACTATCATCAATATAGCAAATGCAGACTCAACGCCATGTTCTTTAATTTTCTCTTTATTTAAATTTAAAAGTACAGCTGTAATAACTGACACAACCACACCAATTCCAATGGTGACCAAAACCACTTCGTTATCAGTCAATGGAATGCCAACATGTTTTAACCCTTTTCTAGCGGTTACAAGACCGATGATGACTGCAACAAAAAAACTGTATATTGGTATAAGTGATACTGCTGCTTGAGCAGGATCTCTTCTGTCTAAAATAAACTTCTTGGCACTAAGAAAAAGCAAGAAAGCCATGGTTCCTGATATTGCAGGAGATACAACCCAACTAGCAGCTATCGTACCAACCTTATCCCATGATACTGCTTGAAAGCCAGCAGAAATAATTACAAAACCAACAATAGAACCAACAATTGAATGTGTTGTTGAAACAGGCCAGCCTTTAGTACTTGCTACTAAAAGCCAAGTTCCAGCTGCAAGCAATGCTGACATCATTCCAATAATAAAGATGTTTTCTTTACCTACGTATAAATTGGGGTCAACTATGCCTTTTCTTATCGTTGATGTTACTTCTCCGCCCGCTAGATAGGCGCCCATAAACTCAAAAATTGCTGCAATAAAGATAGCTTGCTTGAAAGTTATTGCCTTACTTCCGACAGAAGTACCCATAGCGTTAGCTACATCATTTGCGCCAATACCAAACGCCATAAAGAAGCCTGCAAATGCAGCTATTAATAAAATTAAAGTAGGATCTAAAAATAAATTTTCCATATCAAATACAGGTTAGTTAATATATAAGCACATTAGACACAGGATTTGTTACAACTTAGTTACATGATAATACGTTTGTGTTAAGAAAATATATTTAGGTAAAGAGTTTAAAAAGAAAATAATAAGTTAAATGCTAAATTTTGCGGCTATATTATTATTATCACCGCTTTTGGTAATCGAAAGGCTTAGCACATCCTTTTCTATGTGATTGGCAGTATCTGCAATTATATTAATTCCATCTTTAAGATTGGATGTAGAAAATTCAATAATAAAAATATTATCTTCTAGCCCAACAGACAAATTATCAAATTTATACTTCGATTTAAGCTGAGTAAAGATATAGTTTTTTATTTCTTCAGATGAGGTAGTTTTACTTTGGTTGCTTTTGATAGCTTGCTGTATTCTATTTTTAACATAGTCGTAATCACCTGAGGCTTTATTAAGATTATGCTTTGCCTGCCTATAGTCACTTACAAAGGAGTTGATAAATAAAAACACAATAAAAAACAATACCAAGGTAAAAGCAGCTATTAGCAAAGAGCGCTCTCTAGAGTTTAGGTTTTGGATGAATTTATTCATTAGGAAAACTTATAACGATTGTTCCAGATGCTCCGCTAGAGCTCTCTTGGAGGTTTTGATCAATGACTTTAATACCAAAAGTGTCTCCCATTGATGTGATTAATGATAGCTGCATTTTTGGCATTTCTTGAATTTGAACTGTGGCAGTATTGATTTTAAAGTCAATATCAATCTTGTTGACATAAATACCACCCAGCCTATAAATAAAATCAATATTTGGTATTTCAATCTCATTTTTTGAATTAAATTTTTCTCCCAAAAGAGAATCTATCTGTGATCTTGGTTCGATAACTCTAGTTATATTATTTGATATGCTGTTAAACAACTTGGCTGTTTCAGCTTTATAAGCATTGGTATTATTCTTAATACTACCTAATATTAATGGTGGCAAACTAATAAGAGATATTAGACAAATTGCCATTACAGAAATTTGTAATTTGCTCAAGCTGGATTTATTTAAAATACTTGAGATTGAATATTTAAATTTAAATAAGGTATCGAATTCTTGATGAGAATTTATTAATTCTTCATGAAGTTTTGATAGTTCAACATATTCAAGTTCATTGCTAGCATTAGCATCAAGTGTATAAAGTTTTGGATTGAATTCTCTTTCAGTTTTTATTAATTCAATATATTGATCAACATAATTTTTATTGACTGAAGTTCCTGTCCCATCTTCATAATGAAAGATTGCATTATCTTCAATGAAAAAAATAGAATCGCCTTCGCTCTTAAACAATAAATAATCAGGATAAATAAATGTCTTTGATCTGACAGCGCTCAGATCATTATTAATTACATCAATTAGGCTCTTATTAATTAGATATCCAAATTTATCAGAAATTTTTATAGCTACATTAGAAATATCATCAACAATATTTTCCTCTTTATCAGATAGAAAAGCTGCCTCTGAATTTTTGTCAGTGCCAACATCATTTATGTAAGAAGAAACTAAAGATGAGGGGATTAAATAAATTAGATCAGAGTCCTCATCAATTATATTTTTCAAATCACTGATAGTAGATGATGTTTTAGATGCTAAATTACCATTGATATACTTATATAAAACTATATCTTGAAAGGAATTAGAAAAACTTTGAGCTATATAAGTGATCATTAAATACCATTATAGTTTCTTGATAAAATATAGCCATTATTATTGTTTTTAAAATGAATAATGCTTGATGCGCTAGATTCAAATGACTCTACTTTAGAAGAGGTTGTTAAAAGAAAAATATTCGTTTTAAAAGCTATTGCTTCGCTTGCATCCCCAAAAGTTATATCCTGGTATTGAATATACATTTCGTTAAGGTTTTTGAATCCAGAATCCGGTAGTGTTGAGAGAATATATCCAGCATCATCTATGGAAAGCTCTGTAAACAAAGCGCTTAACAATAGAGCATCATCAACTGTTAATGTGTTTATGTTAATTGCAAAATCTTTTATAGGGTAAGCGCATAAAAATCTTGATAGGTGATTCCAATTATCACCTCCGAAAGATGGTAAATTTTTTAACTCATTTTGAGAGTAGAACATTCTATTATGAGTGTATTGTTGGTTGGTGTTTGATGGTCCTGTATAGAAATAATCCTCTAAACCATTACTCCTTGGTCTGTTATCGATATCTATCCAGTCAATAATTTGATCAATCATTTGATTTGTTTCTCTTTCGTCAACTTCTTTAAGTAGCATTAATCTCTTGAAAATCTTTATGCTTTCTTGATGCGGAATATAATTATCTTCGTTTTTTTGAACTAAATTGTTGATGTTGAAGCATGTTGATGCATCAAATATTTCTGAAAATATATAGCCTGTATCATCTTCCAAAAATATATTATTTACAAACATTGAATTGTCTTTACCAATAAATTCTTTAAATTTAATTTCTTGGTTAATTTTTTTCTTAGCTAAAAATTCCATGCCTCTAAATAGATTTAATGAGCTAGATTGAAATTCAAGATAAGCAGCCCTCTTTAAAGATATAAAATAATTATTACCAATCATTACAGCAATTGATGATAGTAAGAGTACTATTAAAAGAACAGACATCAATACTACGCCTTTATCCCTCATAAGCATACTCAATGTTTGGATCAATCAGCCAAAAATAATCACTACTACCTACTGAGAAATCAATCCGAATTAACTCTGGAAATTTATTTGCTGTTGCTTTATCTAAAGGCCATTTATCATGCCACCTCATTTGATGCATGAAAGTAAATTCTATATCTTCAACGTTATTGACTAAATTTGTTTCTGTGTTGTCCTCTTCATTATATGGATTTGATGAAAAGTATTGCTTCCGCTTTAAAAAATTTTCTTCAATCATGTATTGAACTCTATTTATATTAGAAGTAACTAAAGATAAGTTTTTTATTGATGTGTTAAAAATTATAGAGTTAGATAATTCGTCATAATAAAAAGTCCCCGGCATTGGATCACCATAGTAATCCCTAGAAGGAACATTAACAGCCTGTCTGAGATCTCGCCTTATTATGCTAGATGACAGGCTTAGTTCCTTCACCTCATTTAGTTTCTTTGTTGATATTTCTTCAGATTCAAGAGCTGAAGATAAAATTTGAGAGCAAATAAGGCCAATTAAACTTAATATCACTAAAGATACTAAAACCTCTATAAGAGTAAATCCCTTATTCATTGATTGCATATCCCTTTGTTTTGTAGATAGCATTATTTGATCCTTCTCGTCTCACGATAATCTCATATTCATAGAACTCGTTAGAAGAATTCATTTCAATAACTTCTTCCCATCTCCATACCTTATTTCCCATCTTCATAATCCCAGTTCTTTTAGTCTCATTCCTAGGTTTTTGCATAGTGTTGATTAAAGCAACTCTGTTGTTTGTTACCTCTTTAGCTAAATACCTATCCTCGAGATATAAAATTGAAGTAGTGTTTGAGACAATTACCTGATAAATGGAGAGTATTGAAATACTTAGCACAACAAGTGAAACAATAACTTCGATGAGACTAAAGCCTTTAGTATGAAATTTTACTAACTTCTGTTTTTCCATTTTTGTTTATATTTATTCTTTGTATATAGTCTTGTTGTTTTATATCCAATGACCCGCCAGAATTTTCACCTGATGGATAAAAAACCAATAATGGTAATTTTAAAACTTCATCATCATTAATCTCATAAACGTTGCCATCAAAAGATCTAAAAACTTTCTCAAAATTGATAAAATCATTATAGCCTGATTGAGGCATATCTATTGATGAATCGTTAATACGTAATCCATCCATGGAAATAAAATAAGCGCTATCTGTATTTTCATCTGCATACCAACCTATCAAATTACCGGTTGTTATACTTTCCTCAGTAAGAAATTCAAATGTTCTTTCAAATGATTTTGCCTTTGATTCGACTGAATTTAAAGTCGAAAAATTTAAAAAAACAAGGCTTGACATCAACCCTATAACAACAAGGGTTACAAGAAGTTCAATTAATGTAAACCCAGAGGTTTTATTGTAACCAATTTCCAATGTCAGTATCCTCTCCTGAGCCGCCCTCAACACCATCAGCACCTAATGTATACAGGTCAAAATTTCTTGATTTTTGCGGAGGATAGACATAAAGATACTCTCTTCCCCATGGATCTTTAGGAATTGCAGATATATAACCCCCATCAGGAAAAAGAAATGGATTCTTAAGCTCTGAATGTGGTGTCGTTAACGATTCTAACCCTTGGGAAGTTGTTGGATATGTTAGCTCATTAAATTTATATATTTCTAATGCCTTGGTAGTTTGTGCAAAATCAGCTTTTATTTTTTCTAGGTTAGCTCTTTGAAAAACTGGTGATACATTTACTACAACAATTGTTGCTAAAATGCCTAAAATAACCAGTACAGCCATTAGTTCTATTAGAGTAAAACCTTTATTATAATTTTTCATTTTGTTATCCAAGAGATAGTGTATTCATCTGCATTATTGGTAATAGTATAGCTAAGACTATCATCATTATAAAACCTCCCATAAAGATAATAACAATAGGCTCTAACAGAGATAAAAATATAGAGCGTTTTGACTCAATCTCGTTTTTCAGAAATGAAGTGACTTTTGAAAACATTTTTGGCAACTTTCCTGATTTATAACCACTTGAGATAAGTTGAATAAAGATATCAGGGAAAATTTTGCTTCTGACAAGAGATCCAACAAAATCTTTGCCTTCAATGACCTCTTCTCTTGATTTAATAATTTGATCCTTAAGATATGCATTGTTAAAAACTTCTGAAGACTCCTCTAGCGCCACATCTAGGTTCATTCCTGAATCAAGTAATAAGCTCATAGTGCTTGCAAATCTTTCTGTCTCAGTAAGTAGAATGAAATTACCAACTAGGGGTATATTCAAAAATGAATAGTGAGCCTTTAGTAAGTTATTTTTAGACTTAATATATTTTTTATATATAAAAAAAGATGAGAGAGCGAGAATAGCCAAAACACCTACAATCAAAAAAATATTATTTGAAAGAAAAAGTAGACCTTTGGTTAAAATTGGCAGCTCAGTTCCTGACTTTATAAATTGACCAACTACCTGAGGTAAAACAAAAGCTAGCAAAGCAATGATTACTAGAGCTGAAAATCCGACCAGAATAATAGGATATGTTAACGCTGATATAACTTTTTGTTTAATATCTTCAGATTGCTCTAAATAATCGGCTAAATTATCAAAAACAACATCAAGATTACCCGAAGTGTCGCCTGCTGTAACAAGAGACGTATAAGTCTTATTAAAAACTTTAGGATAGACTTTCATAGAATTTCCAAGCCTTTTTCCCTGAATAATATCTTCTCTTATATTATATAAAATATTTGATAGATCTTTATTATTAGTTTGATCTGCGGTTATTTTTAAAGAATCATCAATAGAGGTGCTTGCATCTAACAAAGTTGATAATTGCCTTGTCATGATAACAATATCTTTATTTTTAACCTTGGATTTATTGACAATCTTTGAACTTGAAAGCTTAACTTCTAAAGGTGTTAAATTAAGCTCCTTGATAAGCTTCCTTGCCTCTCTTTCTGATTGAGCGCTTAGGTAACCTTTTTTCTTAACTCCATTTCTGTCGAATGCGGAATAACTATACGCTGCCATTATCTTTGAGGTTATTAATTCTTAAAATTTCGTCACAAGATGTAATGCCTGATAGTATTAAATTAGTTGAAGCCTGGTCAATAGATTCATTGTTTTGGAAAGCGTAGTCTTGAATTTCTGATTCAGCCGAATTGTTATGAATCATTTCTTTTATTTTTTTATCCACTTGCAAACACTCAGCTATTGCAATCCTTCCTTTGTAACCAGAATCAAGGCATTCCTCACATCCATTAGCTTTGTATACAACAGCACCCTTTTCTAAGTTTAGATTTTTTATAGTCTCATCATCAGAGGTATCAACTGTCTTACAGTTATTACATAGCCTTCTTACTAATCTTTGTGCAATTATAGTTTTGAGGCTTGATGCTAATAGATAGGACTCTATACCCATATCCCTTAGACGTGCAATAGCTGCTACTGCGCTATTTGTGTGAACTGTTGATAAAACCAAATGACCTGTTAAGCTTGACTGAATGCCAATCTGGGCTGTTTCAACATCTCTCATTTCACCGACCATAACAACATCAGGATCCTGTCTTAGAATTGCTCGCAAGCCTTTGGCAAACGTGTACCCGGTTTTTGGATTCACCTGAGTTTGACCTATACCTTTAAGTGTATATTCAATAGGATCTTCCACGGTCAAAATATTTTGTGAAGAATCACTTAAATATCTTAAGCCTGCGTATAGTGTGGTCGTTTTACCTGAGCCAGTTGGTCCTGTAAAAAGTATGATCCCTTCAGGATTTTTTAAAGAATTTTTATAGTTTAGTAAAATTTTTTCAGGCAACCCGAGATCATCAATGTTTATTTGCGCTGATTGTTTATCAAGAATCCTCAGAACTATTCTTTCTCCATGTGAGGAAGGCAATGAAGATACTCTTACATCTATATTTTTATCGCCAAGAGAAAGGGACACCCTACCGTCTTGTGGCAATCTTCTCTCGGATATATCTAATCCAGACATAATTTTGAGTCGCGATATTAAAACAGATGAAATTTTACTATCTTGCGTTAAAACCTCTTTTAATATGCCATCAACTCTATACCTTATGACTATCTGATCTTCATAGGGCTCAAAGTGAATATCTGATGCTCTAAGTTTAATTGCTTTACTGATAATTCCATTGATTAATTTAATAATTGGAGCATCATCATTGCCACTTAATAAATCCTCTGTAGCCGATATACTTCCAGCAAAAGACTCTAGATCAAAGGAGTCAGTTAGCTCCTCTGAAATATCATTAGCTACACTCTCGCTTGAAAAAGTATTTGTAATATAGTCATTGAATTCTGCTGATGTGCATTTAGTTATATTAAAAGACGATCCAATAAACCTTTGAATTTCATGATACATGTCTCTAGTTATTGTGTTTGGAGACATTATCTCAACTGGATCATTATTAACTAATATTAATTGATTTTCTTTAACAAACTCATAAGGCAATACATCAGAAAGCCTATCTTTATCGTTAAGCATATCAATCATTTTTAGTCTGATTTAGATATTTCTTCTAAAAGCTTTTCTTCGTTTGACAAGACTTGTTGAGCTTTTATGTAATTATATTTTTCACTTGAAACATCGTATACAGAGTTTGAGTCAGTCATGATTCTTGGTTTTATAAATATCATTAGGTTCTTTTTAATATTTGTTTTAGACTTCGATTGAAATAATTTTCCAAAGACAGGTATGGAGCCTAATAGCGGAACTTTTGAAATCGTTTCTTGAGTATCATCGTCAATAAGTCCACCAAGAACAATTATCTGGCCATCATCAGCAAGAGCTGTAGTCTCTATAGCTCTTTTATTTGTTATTAAATCAACTCCACTAGATACAGTTCCTGCAACGCCAGAGACCTCAATCTTAATTTCCAATAAGACAGAACTGCCTTCATTGATTTGAGGTGTTATATCAAGTTTAATACCAACCTCTTGTCTAGATGTAGTTCTGAATGGGTTTGCATTATTTGAACCAAGACTTTCACCAGTAGTAATAGGAATTTCCTGACCAATAATGTATGAAGCAGTTTCATTATCCATTGCAAGTAAGGATGGTGTAGAAAGAATATTAGAGTTTACATCACGCGAGATAGCGTTAATTATGGCAGCAAAGCTATTGCCTCCGGCACTAAGATCGCCGAAACCAGCCACAATACCTTGTGTATTTAATAATGAAGTTAATGAATTAGTGGTTAAAGCTGTATTAGTATCATCTGCTGCCCCTCCAACTATTGAGAGTAAATCAGGACCGGAATCATTAAACCTCGTAATACCAATAGGTATTTCTCCATTATCTGATTCTCCTGAAAATACTGTTTCAACACCTAAATCTTTTGCAGCATTCTCAGATAATTCAACAATTACCGCCTCAACAAGCACTTGGGCTCTTCTTATATCTAACTTTGAGATCAAGTTTTTCAAAGTACTTATATTTGATTGATCTGAAGATATAATTATTGAATTAGTTTTTTCATGATTGGCTATAACCGTAGATTTACCATCAGAATTTGACATAAACCTACCAGAGATTGAATTTAGAATAGAGGCAACTTCATTAGATTTGGCATACTTTAAGTAAACTACTTCAATAGTTTCGTCACTATTCACAATATCCGCATCAAGTGATGCAAGTGTTTTCTTGATATTTTCAGTCACAAAGTCATTTGCAGAAATAATAATAGAATTTGAAGGTGCGAATGGCACTGATACAAACTTATTAATTGTAGGATTATTTTGAGCTTTAAGCTTCTCTAAAATTCTTACAGCTTCTATAGAAGGCAAGTTATTAAGCTTTATAATCGATATTTTAGCTGAATTATTTATATCTAAATCATTCAATAAACTTTTAATTCTATTAATGTTACTTGCCCTATCAACTAAAAGGATGGAATTAATTGAATTTATACTAGATAAATGTGATTGTCTTCCTGTGATTGGTTTAATCATTGGAAGCACTTCAGCTGATGATCTGTTTTGAAGGGGTATGACTTCTGTTAAATAATCTGATCTGTTGTTTATATCAAAACTCTCATCCCTTGTTGCTTCATTTTCTGGAACAATTCTAACAAAACCATCATCAGCAACAGCAGAAAATCCATTAACTTGCATGGTTCTTAAGTAAACATTCCATACCTGATCGCGATCTAACTCAGCATTCGAGTAAATTGTAATCTTTCCTTTAACCCTTGGATCTAAAATAACAGTCTTTTTTGAGAATTGAGCAATATCCTGAGTAACTTTTTTGATATCAACTTCTTCATAATTCAAAATATAAGTATCATCTGCATTCAGAATTTGCACATTAACCAATATAGTTAAAATTATTAAGTGTTTAAAAATATTTTTCATAATTATTTACCAACAAGGTTTTTAATTTTATACACATTACTGCCATCTTCAAAGATAATTTCATTTCTTGTAACGCTAATTAATTTGTATTTTCCATCAAGTTTAGATCCAACAACCACTACATGCTCTTTATTGCCTTTTTTAACAACTACAGAGGAGCCCTCTTTTCCTGCTATAAATCCTATAATTTTATATTCAAAGTCTGTTTTTGCTTGAGTCAAAGATTTAGGCTGTTCGCTTTTCAAGGCAGTTCCTGGATCAATATTGACTGATGGAATCTCGACTGAATCAAAGGTCTCAAAAGTTGGTTTTGTAAATAATATCTGAGCATAGATAAGTATTAATAACAGAGAGATTGCTGTTAAAAGACCAATAATTATGACTTTAATTTTATTTATATTTAACATAATGAAATTATAGTAAGTGTATCTTATTTCTTACTAAAAATTAAAAAAGATATCTTATCTTGCTTAGGCTTTTGGAACTGTAAACCAAAAATTAGATCCACCAGAATTAGAGTTCCTTACTCCAACATCACCATCTAAACTATGAACAAGGTTTTTAACTATAGCGAGACCGAGACCACTTCCGGTTTTATCTGAGGCTCGAGCTTGAGCAGTTCTATAGAATCGTCCAAATATTCTTGATTTGTCTGAATCATTAATCCCTTTTCCACTATCTGTGACATTAACTTCAATGTGACTATTTTTATCTTCAATAGTTATGCTTACTGAAGATTTATTGGGACTATACTTAATTGCATTATCTAATAAATTGATAAGAATTCGATCTATAGCATTTATATCAACTCTTATAAATTCGTCATCATATTCATCAAAATTTAGTGATATCTCTTTTTTTGCAGCCAAACCCTTTATAGCATCTAAGGCTTTAAGAATAGATTGATTGATATTTACTTTTTCAAATTCTAACTTTAGCTCACCATACTCAATTCTTGAAAGATCAATAAGGTCTGAGACCATTTCAGATAGTCTTTCTGCATTATGAAGAATAGCTTTTGAAAAATTTTCAGCATCAGCTTTATTATCAAGAGCTCCACTAAGCAATGTTTCAGAATTTGCCATAATTACACTAACAGGTGTTCTTAATTCATGCGAAACATTTGAAATAAAATCTCTTCTCATTGAATCAAGCTTTCTTAGCTGAGTAATATCATGAACAACTAAGATGTATTGTTTTGCAGTATTTGATTGATTCATAGAAGCAAGAACCCATCTTGTAGAACCATTTCCTAAATCAATCTCAAATTCTTGATTAGATTTCTTTTTCTTACTAGCAATGTCATACAAATTACCAATAGCTTTTATATTTAATTCTTCTAGAGTCTTATTATTAATGTCTGTTTTAAGATTTAGAATTCTTACAGCCTGATCGTTGTGATAGGTTATTTCTGCATAATCATTAAAAACAATAACTCCCTCACCAAGATCATCTAAAACAGATCCAAATTGGTTTCTTTGTTTCGCAATCAATCGAACCTGATTTTTTAAAGCCTCTGAAACCTGACTAATACTTCTAGCCACACTGCCAAACTCATCCAAGCCATCTAAAGGTAATATTTCTTTGTCTTTTTTCTTAAATGGGCCTTCAACAAGCGATGATACTGCATTCTCAAGCTCGGATAGGTTTTTGTATGTGTAGTTAAAAATTAATGTGCTTGCAATAAAACAAACAACAAAAGCAACTATTCCTATTAGAAAGATTGAAAGGCTTAAACTTGCAAAAACCTGATCTAAATATGTATACGGAACTGATATCCTAATTATATTTGGTTCAATTTTATTATTATCGGATATTGCAAAATACAATAATTGCTTTCCTATAGTATCGCTATATCTAGATGACCACCCTTTTCCGAAAGCTAATGCTTCTTTAACTTCATCTCTATTAGCATGATTATCTAAATTAACTATGGATTCTAGCTCAACATCAGAATCGCCCACCACAACGCCATTATTAAGAATAAGAGTAACCCTTGAATCAGAAGCATTGCCTAATTTATCTGCTACTAAATCAGCAGCTTTAATATCACTATATTTGCTAACATCATCAATATTAACCAAAAGTAACTGTGCCTGTTTCTCTAATTGATAAATAGTTTGTTCTTCAAAAGTCGAAGTGATATCTCTTTCAGCTATTACGTATGCTATACGAATGCTTAAAGCTAATGAAAAAAATACAATAAGGAAAACCCTAGCTCTTATGCCCATAACTAGTTAGTCAGAAGTTCTAGTAAACTTATATCCAACACCCCTGATTGTCTGCACATACTTTCCAAGAGGTCCTAATTTTTCTCTAAGTCGTTTTATATGCGTATCTACAGTTCGTGTTGTAATATCTGCACTATAGCCCCACACATCTGAGAGAAGCTGATCTCTTGTTTGGACCCTTCCACGCCTATCAACAAGTTGTTTTAACAATCTAAATTCAAGAGCTGTTAATGACACCTCTTGACCATTTACAAAAACCTCATGCGAGTCACTATCTATTCTTAGCTCACCAAACTCTCGTTCAACCTCAGTAACCTCAGGTTTTTGAACCTTTCTTTTTAATATAGCTTTGATTCTAAGAATTAACTCTCTCACACTAAATGGTTTTGTAACGTAATCATCTGCGCCAAGCTCAAACCCAACAACCTTATCAACCTCATCATCTTTTGCAGTCAAAATAATTATAGGTATAGAGTGTGTGGATTGATCAGCTTTCAATTTTCTACAAAGATCCAATCCTGATCCGTCTGGAAGCATCAGATCTAATAAAATCAAGGATATATTTGTTGTAGATAATATCTTTTCGGCATCTAATAAATTTCCAACAGATTCTGTTTGATAATTATCACGATGAAGATTGTATTCTAGAGTTGATCTAATATCAGGCTCGTCTTCAACAATTAATATTCTATTGGTCATGTATATAAATTATTAGTTTGTAATTATGTTTATACTCTTTTTGAATAAAAATTTCATTATTTTTTTAATCTAGGCTATGCCTAGATTGAATACATTTTTCTCAATTTTGGTTTATCGAATTTTTCAGATGCTAATCTTGGTAATTTTATTTCAGAAAAATTAAAGACAGCAGGAATTTTAAATGGAGCTAATTTATTGGCTAGAAAATTTCTTAACTCCTCATCATCTAAAACTTCACCAGGTTTCAAATAGATACAGCAAGAAACTATTTCTCCAAGACGTGTGTCAGGAACACCAAAAACGCAAACCTCAAGAACATTTTCATGCTCATATATTGCTGCCTCAACTTCTGGGCAGGCAATGTTTTCACCACCCCTTATAACCATATCTTTTACTCTATCAACAATATATAAAAATGGGCCTTCAAATTTTCCAAGGTCTCCTGTTCTAAACCAACCTTCTTCATTCATGCATTCTTTTGTAGCTTCGTCATTTTTCCAATAACCAACCATAGACGCAGGTGTTTTGATTGCTATTTCGCCTAACTCACCCTCAGCAACTTCATTCCAATCATTATCTAAAATTTTAATTTCAGTAAGTGGAGGCACAACCCTTCCTGTTGATGAGGGATGATTTACGTACTCATCACCATTTCCAAGAGTTGCTAGCGCATTAGTTTCTGAGAGGCCATAACCTATTCCCGGTCTACCTTCAAATTGCTCATCAAGTTGTTTTACATGTTCAGCAGGTCTAGGCCCTCCTCCTCCACCAAGTACTTTCAAAGATGATAAGTCATAATCATTTTTTTTCGGATGGCTCAAAAGCTCCCATGTCTGAGTTGGAACACCAGTAATATCTGAAACTTTTTCTTCTTCTATAATCTTTAAAGCTTCCCCAGCATCCCATTTTTTCATCATCACGATTTTCCTACCGATTAAGATAGACATTAAAAAGGCTGAGTGACTTCCTGTTACATGGAATAATGGAACACAATGCAAGACTGCTAGCTCAGGACTAACCAGAGGTGTTGCGTTTGGATCGGTTTTGGCAGCTATTTGCGATGCAACTACTGAATAGCACGTCCAACTAAACATAGTAGATAAGATGCCTTTTTGTGATGAAAGAACTCCTTTTGGCCTTCCAGTTGATCCTGACGTGTAATATATAGATGCATAATCATTTCTATTGATTTCTACTTCAGGCCAAGATGAGGCTTGTCCTTCGACAAAAGAATTAAATGAAGTAAAGTTTTCATCATCCGCATAGGAAGTAACAACTTTCATCACATCTGTCATTGATTCTAATCCTTGGAGTCTTTTTTTATCAGCTATTAAGAGCTTTGCATCTGAATGCTCTAATCCATATATGACTTCTGATGGCACCCACCAAGAATTTAGAGGCACGCAAACAGCTCCCATACCCATAATACCCATAAAACTAAATATGTATTCTGGATTATTCTGCATGCATATAGCGACTCTATCTCCTTTTTTAATTCCAGACGCTATTAGAGCATTAGCAACCTGTGCCGACCTTTCATAAACTTCTTTGTAGGTATATCTTTCATTTTCGTAAACCAGCCAATCTTTTTCTTCATGGGTAAGGCCTATATCAAAAAACTGTTTTAAATTTTCTGCAAAATTTGCATACTCTGTGTAAGTAACACCGTTATCATTTAAAACCTCTTTGGTCTCAAACATCTGTCCTTTTGCAGTAACTTGTTGAACAACTTCATTGAATACATCTGTCATAATAAATTTTCTAATTTGTTTACATTATTCTACTATCATAGGAGTTATGATAACCAGTGAAAAGTTATAATATTTGTATGGACACAGAAAATAAATTCGAATTTCATTTTGCTTCTATTTGGGAGAAAGTTTCTGACTACGTACCTGATGATATTGCTCTGATTTCAGGTGAAAATAAGAAAAACTGGAGAGAATACGAACAAACTTCTGCAAAAATAGCTTCTTTTTTAAAAGATAGAGGTATTAAAAAAAATTCTAAGGTCGGGTTGTATCTCTTTAACTGTAATGAATATCTTGAATCACAATTTGCGACATTTAAAGTTATGGGAGTCCCAATTAATGTTAACTATAGATATAAATCAGAGGAGCTAATTTATTTATTAGATAACTCAGACTCAGAAGCTGTTTTTTTCCATGAGTCTTATCTTGATCAAATACTATTAATTTACAAAAACCTTCCAAACATTAAAACTTGGATTCAAATAGGCGGCAAAGAATCACCGGACATTAGTAACTTCTTTTTATATGAAAATATTGTTTTATCTAATGAACCAATGGAACGCATCAAGCGAGATGAAGACAACATATATATGATATATACAGGCGGAACCACAGGTATGCCAAAAGGTGTTATGTATACACATGGCAGTTTTGTTATTTCAATGTTTGGAGGTCTAAAGATGCAAGGTTATGACGTTCCGGATGTAAGAAAAAAAGAAAATATTTTGCAATTAAAAGAAGTTATTCAAAAAAGATCATATGAAAATAACTCGACCAGATGTTTAATTGCCTGTCCGCTTATGCATGGAACAGGTATGTTTTTGGGTGGATTTATGACGCATTGTTTAGGCGGATCTATAATCACAATTCCGGAAATAGGTTTAAATCCATCGAAATTACTTAAAGAAATTGAATTAAATAAGATTAATAATTTAGTAATTGTGGGTGATGCATTTGCAAAACCAATTCTTAATGAATTGGATTTAGGTCATAAAAATGGCAATCCTTATGATATAAGCTCATTACAAATTATTATCTCCAGTGGTGTCATTTGGAGCGCAGACGTAAAAGCTGGCATATTAAAACACCATGACGTGAAGCTTTTTGACTCTATGGGCTCAAGTGAAGGCGGTATGGGTTCGTCTGTTTCATCAAGAAAAAAATCTGTTAAAACAGCTAAATTTAGAATGAATCCAGACGTTATTGTGCTTGGAGATGATGGAAAAATCGTAGAACCAGGCTCAGGAGTAAGAGGCCTTGTTGGAACTAGCGGTTTGGTTCCTCTTGGATACTTTAAAGATCCTGTTAAATCAGCTGAAACCTTTAAGGAAGTTAATGGAAAAAGATATAGCTTTCCTGGTGATTATGCATTGGTTGAATCTGATGGCAGTGTAACTTTGCTTGGTAGAGGAAGTAACTGTATTAACTCTGCTGGTGAGAAAATTTATCCAGAGGAGGTTGAAGAAGCTTTAAAGCTTGATCCTTCTATTGATGATGTTTTAGTTGTAGGTGTTGAAGATGAAAAATATGGCCAAAAAGTTGTTGCTATTGCCTCTTTTAATAAAAACATGACTATTACTGAAGATGATCTAAAAGCAAATACTAAGGCGCATTTATCTAGTTACAAAGTTCCAAAAAATATAAAATTTGTAGAAAAAGTAAGTCGTGCGCCAAATGGTAAGGCAGATTATAAATGGGCTAAAGAACTTGCTAAGGAATTTATAAATGCATAACAAATTAAAACTGCTTTTTATCGTAATTTTTATCGGATCTCAAGCCTATGCCCAAACCTACACACCAATTGGAACAGTTAACCCTAATGATTATGAACCTAGGCAAAAGCAAATTTCAGAAGCAAACCAATCAATGGTTTCTACTCAGCATTTTTTAGCCACTCAAGTTGGAGTTGGTATTCTTGAAAAAGGCGGTAATGCATACGATGCATCCGTTGCAATTGGATTTGCATTAGCAGTAGTTCTACCAAGAGCTGGAAATATTGGTGGCGGTGGTTTTATGGTCATTTATGACTCTAGTGATAAAAATAATTACTCAATTGATTATCGAGAAAAAGCTCCTCTTCTATCAACTACAAACATGTATCTAGATGAAAACGGAACCGTTATAGATAACAAATCAACTCTTGGATATTTAGCAAGTGGTGTGCCAGGAACGGTCGCAGGGCTTTGGTCAGTTCACCAAAGATTTGGTTCAATGAGATGGAGTGAGTTAATTGAACCTGCTATTAATCTAGCAGAGGATGGATTTGAAATAACTCCATACATGGCTGACATGCTTATTAAATATAATGAAAAATTATCTGCCTTCGATGAAACAAATAAAGTCTTTCAAACCTATTATCCTGATTTTGATAAGAAGATCTTCAAGCAACCTGATTTAGCAAATACATTAAAAATAATTGCTAAAGAAGGTAGGGATGGTTTTTATAAAGGAGAGATTGCAAAAAAAATAGCTCACGACATGCAAAATAATGGCGGCATTATTTCAGAAAAAGATTTAGAACAATACCAACCTGTTTGGCGCAATCCTTTAATCTCATCTTATAAAGATATAAAAATTGTTACTATGCCTCCACCCTCCTCTGGTGGAATTCATGTAATACAGATGCTTAATGTCCTTGAAAACTTTGATTTAAGAAAACTCGGTCATAATTCAAAAGAGTATATTAATGTCCTTTCTGAGGTTATGAAATATGCATATGCTGATAGGGCAAAGCATCTTGGTGATCCTGATTTCTATGATGTGCCTATCCGTAAACTATCAAGCCTTGAATATGCGCATGAGATTTCACAAAATATAAAAATCGGTAGTGTTACCCCAACTATAAAAATAAATCCTAGATCTTTTGATGATAAAGAAAGTATTGAAACAACACATTTTTCTGTTGTTGATGAAAAAGGTAATGTTGTTTCATCTACATACACGCTTAATTCAAGTTTTGGTTCTGGTGTAGTTATCAAAGATACTGGTATTTTAATGAATAATGAAATGGATGATTTTTCAATATCTCCAGGTGTTCCTAACCAATATGGCTTACTGGGTGCAAAAGCGAATGAAATTACACCTCAAAAAAGACCACTAAGCTCTATGACGCCAACTATTGCATTTAAGAACAATGATTTATTTTTTACAACAGGATCGCCTGGCGGAGCAAAAATTATTACTGCGGTGTTGCAATCAATTCTAAATATGGTCGAATTTGAAATGGATGTTGCTGAGGCTAATAATGCTAAAAGAATCCATCACCAATGGCAGCCTGACAAGATTCAGATTGAATTTGATCTATCTGATGATAAGAAAAACTGGCTTTTAAATGCAGGGTATAATATTGAAATAATAGAACCTGCTACAAATCTTCAACTAATCATGAAGAAAAATAACACTTACTATGGATATGGTGACTTTAGAAGACCAGATTCATTTGCACTTGGGGTATCAAAATGATTGAAAAATTAACAATTATCGGCATTTATGCCTTTTTTGCATTAAGCCTGCTCTTTTTTTGTTTTTGGTTGGCTAAGCGCAAGTGATTAATGCTCTAATTTCTATAACTTTTTTATGTATTGGTAGTCTCTCTTCTTTAATTATTTATAGATTATCACCAAGGAATAATAACAAAGACATCAATTTATTTTTTCCAAGATCTCATTGCCCAAGTTGTAAAAAAAATATTACGAACATTAATCTAATTCCATTAATTGGTTATATTAAACAAAGAGGCAGATGTTCAAATTGCAATATAAAAATCTCACTCTATTACCCAATAAATGAGATTTTGCACTTAATTATTGGTTTGGTCTTATATTCAATTTTTGGTTTATCTTTAGAGTTGCTAATTGCCTTTCTGTTAGCAGTAATTCTAATAGTTTTATTCATACTAGATTACAGATACTTCTTATTACCGTTTAGTATAAATATTGCTCTATTATTTTTAGGATTAATTGGCATTGGTTATGCTGAAGTATTTAATATAAGCTTCTTAGATTACAACAATCTATCAATGTCAGTTGCAGGAGCTTTTATTGGTTTTGTTTTTTTATGGTTGGTGAATTTCTTTTTTAAATTATTCAAAGGCTATGATGGTATCGGTGGTGGTGATTTTATTTTACTTGCCTCCCTTGGGTCTATTGCAGGACCATTTGCATTACCCTTTATAATTTTATTTGGTTCTCTTGCCTCGATATTTATATATTTTTTTAAAATAAAAGCACTATCTAATCAAATACCATTAGGCTCAGGACTGGTGCTTGGATTCTTAATATTTTTATTGTTGAATTATTTTGAACTTCTTAATATCTATGCGGTCTTATAAGTAGAGACCTTTGAATATCCTCTAAATTCTAATCCCCAGGGTCTAAAAAGCAGGTGAAAGCCTGCTTTTTTTATGACATGTTTATATTAAAGTTAAAAAAATAAAATGGAGCGGGTAGAGAGGATCGAACTCTCATCAAAAGGTTGGAAACCTCTTATAATAGCCATTATACGATACCCGCTATTTGATTCGATTATTCTAATATATTTAGATTGGTAAGTGTAGCTATAACTTTATTACTTATTATATTTTGTAAGAATTAAAAGGCCTGCTGCAATTCCTAGATTTTTTACAAAGTTTTGTAGTTCATGATCAAAATTTTCTGATGGTAGTAGATTCCAAAAATTATGAATATATGTATTGATTAGTAGCGTTAGAACAAAAAGCATTAATGCTGAAAATCTAACATTTTTATTTATAATTATGAGCGCGCCAAAGACCACCTGAATAAAGATGGTAAGGAGTATGGTGATATCAACAAATGGTACCGACTTTGTAATCATAAATGCATGGGTTTCAGTAAATGAAGGTATCTTCATAAGCCCAAAGAAAAAGAAATAAAATCCAATTAGCACCCTTCCAATACTGTAGCCAAGATCTGAATTTAAAATTCTATTAAAATTATCCAATATTAAATTCCTTATATTTTTTTGAAGCTTCGCAAGTTGCATTTTCTCTAAATTCATCCTGTATTTCTTTTGAATCATTGATATTTTGAACCCAGATTTCTGGAAGCACATCCTCATAATACGATTTTTCAAATCTATTTATCCAGATAAAACTATCGGAATCATTTACATCTATATAATCAATTCGATAATTTGGATTGAAAAAGTTTATTTGCTGAATTAGCCTATCTATAGCAATTAAAAATGTTCCAAAATTGTAACTTTCGTTATAGGAACAATTCAATACTTCAGTTATTACATAATCAGAAGAATTAACTTGATCTAGGCTGTTAAAAATAACACTTAGATTTCTACTCTTAAAATCTTGTCTACAGTTCGCAATGTTATCAAGCCCAGCATCAATAAATTTTGTATAAATAGAATTAACCTCTTTACTAGAATTTAAGGATACTTGAATTAAAAAAGAATCTACATAATCACTACCATCTGGAAAAAGAACAGAGATATTATTATTAGCGTCTAAATCGATAAGTTTAGATATCGATATTCTTGAAAGAAATGACTCTAGGTCGATAAGAGAATTGTCTGATTTTAGCTTGCAGTCAATAATACCAGTACTTAGATTAAATGATGGCTTAACTAACTCACTAAGTCTAGAAACTTGATTGTTGTCGCTTGAGCAAGAAGCAAGAATAATGAAAAAAATTGTTATAAGAAAATTCCTATGCATTAATAAAATTTTTAATTGTTATACTTGGTTAATGAATAAATTATATACCTATAGTCTTATTTTTATTTCTTTTATTTTAAGTACAAATATAAATGCTGAAAGTATAAAAATTGGGTTTGGATCTTGTTTAGACCAAGACTTACCTCAACCAATTTGGTCTGCTGTAAAGAATGAAGATGTTAACTCATTTATTTTTCTTGGTGACAATGTCTATGGTGACAATGAACAAGGAAACTTAGAAAAAATGACACAAGCTTACGAAACTCAGGCTAAAATGATACCTTTATGGTTGAGAAAAAAAGAACTCTACTACATATGGGATGATCATGATTTTGGTGTTAATGACGGAGGTCAAGAGTACCCATTAAAAAGAGAGGCTCAAGCTCTATATCTAAATTTCTGGGAAACACCAAAAAATGATGGCAGGCGTAAAAGAGATGGAATTTATTTTAGTTCAATAATTAATAACAATAACTTTAAAATCAAAGTCATAGGCTTAGATACAAGATTTTTTAGAAGCACAACTTTAGACAGAGCTAATAGTTACAAAATTGTTGATCAGACTAAAAACCCCACTATGCTTGGACAAGAACAGTGGGATTGGTTTGAAGATGAAATACAAGAAGATGTGGACCTCTTGATTGTGCTCTCATCTGTACAAGTCCTGCCTAGATCTCATCAATTTGAAAAGTGGAATTTATTTCCTAAAGAAAGATCTAAATTGCTAGCTTTGTTATCAAATTTAAAAACACCAAAGATCATTCTTTCTGGTGATAGACACAGAGCTGGTATCTATAAATATGATGATCTTATAGAGGTAACTTCCTCCTCTCTTAACAAGCCAATAGCTGATAAGTGGTATGAAAAAGCCTTTTTAAATATTATGCCTGAGTCAATTCGTAGAAAGTTAATAGATCCAAAAGAGCAAGATGAGCTTCAAATTGGTGAGTTAATATCAGAAGTTAATTATGGATTAATGGATATAGACACTACAAACAAAGAGATAAGTTTAGAAATTAAAAGTATAAAGGGTGCAATATTGAAGAAAGAAGTTTTAAAGCTATAGATTAAAAGCTCCTTAAGATATAAGGAGCTTTAGTAATTTATCTAAAAATTTGATTAGAAATAGTGCTCAGATCTCCACTTTTCATAAGACTATCCAATCTCATGACTATATTCTGGATATAAGAGCCAAATTTAATAGTATTTTTCATAGTTTTTAACTCCAATGTTTCTCTTTTGTCATAAAAGATATAGTTATGTTACATTTGTGTGACATTTAAGTCAAGTAAGCATATGAAAATAGGAATAATTGGAAGTGGTATTAGCGTTATAGGCTTTGTAAAAAATTTAAAAGGTAACCATGATGTACAGATTTTTGATAAAGCTTTTAAGCTAGGCGGAAGGCTTACTATGCATAGAATCGATCAATTCAAACTCAATCTAGGTGCGCAGTACATAAACCCTCAATCAGATGAATTTAAAGAAGTCATCCTTGATGCTGGTTGCTACCCTCTTAACGGATCTGTTATTGATGCGCAGTCAAAAGAGGTTGTTGATGCTTCTAACTTCTTTATTCATGAAGATGGCATGGACACCATAGTAAAAAAATATCTCAAAGATTTTGATGTGCATCAGAATAGAAAAGTTACAGGAATAGATTCGGATAAGGGTAAATTAACATTTGAGGATGGTGATTCTGAATTCTTTGATTTAATAATATCGTCAGTGCCAAATCAGCAACTTGAAAAATTATGTGACTTCAATGTTTCTAATGAAAACATCTATAGTAAATGCATTGCTCTTGGAGCTTCAATAAAAGATAAAAATTTATTTAAATTCAATTGTTACAAAAATTTCTCTAAAACAATTAGTTGGCTTGCCTTGTCTTCATCATACTGCAATCAATCTCCATTAACTCTAACAGCCCACCTTACCCCAGAGTCAAGCAAAAAGCTGTTTGATTATAGCAATGATCAAATTGAAAAAATTGCTATAGATGATATTGTTAAAACAATGAATATTAAAAATAATGAAACGATAGAGCCATTAAAAATATTTAAGTGGAGATATGCTTTATGCCAAAGAAACAATCAAGGTAATGGTTTTATAAAGCTCAACAAACTAATTGCTATTGGTGATTGGACGTTAGGTCCCAGGGTTGAATCTGCATACGAATCAGGCAAAAAAGCTGCTATGGCCCTAAACATATGAAATCTCTTGGTTTAATATTTCCAGATCAGCTATCTAAAAATAATCTTGTATACGAAAATTTAAACAAAGACGATACCCTATTGTATTTTGAACCAGTTCAAACTTTTTATGATATTCCTCATCATAAACAAAAAATCATTTTTTTGATTTCATCGCTCAGAAAGCTCATTAGCAGTCATAATAGAGAAAATAGTCTTCACAAGAAAATATCTAAGCAACCTCCAAAGTTGAAAGATACCCTTAAAAAAATATTGCAAGAAAATAAATTTAATAAACTATACGTTACCAAACCCTCAGATTTTCAGACTTTAAAAGATTTAATGTTTTTTTGTCAAATTCATTCTATTGAATTGATTGTCTTAAAAGATACTAAATTTATATGCAGCAATGAGGATTTTCAGTCATGGAGTGCGGGGAAAAAATCATTAATTCAGGAATTTTTTTATAGATGGATAAGGAAGAAATATTCGATCTTAATGGATGGTGACAAACCCATAGGGGGTAAATGGAATCTAGATAAAGATAATAGAAAAGGAGCATCTGCAATAAATGAAGAAATACCTGATAGAAATAACATAAAAACTGATGAGCTTATAGTTGATGTAATGGTGGAAGTAAATGAAATCTTCAAAGATTCATTTGGAGATATTGATAATTTTAATTGGGCTACTACTCACGATGAAGCCTTGGAGCAGATGAGCTGGTTTTATAAAGTTTATTTTAAGAATTTTGGATCTTATCAAGATGCGATGAAATCTGATGAACCATTTATGTTTCACTCTCTTTTATCTGGATACCTAAATGCAGGATTGCTTGACCCAATGGAATGTGTGATTGAGGCTGAAAAACTTTATTCTACTGAAAATATTCCACTTAATTCTGTAGAAGGCTTTATAAGACAAATTATTGGATGGAGAGAATTTATTAGGGGTATTTATTGGTCAAATATGCCTCATTATAAAGAACTGAATTATTTTGAAAATTCAAGAAACCTTCCTGAGTTTTTTTGGTCAGGAAATACTGACATGCATTGTATACAACAATCGGTTGATTCAACTAGAAAATATGCTTATGCCCACCATATCCAAAGGCTAATGGTTACAGGAAATTTTGCAATGTTAGCTGGTATAAGTCCATCACAAATTTGTGATTGGTACTTGGCAGTCTACATTGATGCCTATGAATGGGTGGAACTTCCCAATACACTCGGTATGGCAACTTTTTCAGATGGTGGTGTTGTTGGCTCTAAACCATACGCAGCTAGCGGAAAGTATATTAATAGAATGTCTAATTACTGTAAGTCATGTAAATATAATCCAAAAAACACAACCGAAGATGACGCATGCCCTTTTAACTATCTTTACTGGAATTTCTTAATTAAGAATGAAGCTAAGCTCTCATCAAACCCAAGGATGGGTTTGATTTACAATACTTTAAGTAAATTTAAAGATCCGTTTAAAGAAAAAGTGAAAAGGAAAAGTGAAATTTTTCTTAAAGAAATCTCTTAGTATTATAAAAGTATTTTAGCAGCGGCATTAGACATCTTTCTGAAGTCATGACCTGCTCCATCTACAATCTCATAGTTCCATCTTAATGGGATTGAATTTTTTGATGTTAGCTCAACAAGTGATGAGAAATAGTTATTACCTCTTACAAATCTATTATCTCCTTGCTTCATCGCTCCTGGAGAAGTGTTTAAACCTGAAGAGCCTGTATCATCAGAGCCCAGCAATAATGTATTCCTCATGCTTAGAAAAGATTTTATAGAATCACTTGATAGACCTATGGGTATATCTTTAATGCCATAAGGGTATTTAGCTCCAGCTAAAAATGTGTACCATCCAGGATTAGCAATAACTGCTTTGTCTATATTAGGCTTATTGCTTAACAATAAATATCTATGAGTAAACTGGCCCCCTGCTGAATGTCCAAAAATAGAATATTTTGAAGATTCAAGATCAAATTTACTTTTAAAAAAACTAAAAAAAGTATCAATAGAATTAGTTAAATACATATCACTATCGGTTTTTATGGTTCCATTTGAGGTAGCAGTTTGGAGAAGACCAAAGTATCTATAATCCTCTTTGGTGAATTCAGGAGCAATCAACAAGACATTTTTATCACCAACTAGACCAACCCAGTGGTTGATATAGCTATCTACATTTCTGCTTTGCCCATGAATAATAAATATAATTTTAGTTTCATTGTTTATCTCTACTGGGGTTTTATAATGAAGAACCACATCTGGTTTATCCCAAAAAGCAAAAACAGTTTGCTTTACCTCATAAGCGATTAGATTTAGAGGCAGGACTGCAATTGAGATGCATAAGAATTTTAAGATGGATTGCATATGAATTATATTAACAATTAATAATTAATATTGGGTTAAAATGTTTTAAATATATTAGTAATTATGCAAGAAATTATTCAAAAAATTCATCAAAGCCCATACAAAGTTACGATAGTCTCTAGCGGAGGTGGGGCTGAGGCTATTTCATCATTACTTCAAGTGCCTGGTGCGTCTAATACAATTTTAGAGTCATATATTCCTTACGCCAAGGAGTCTATGGATGCTTATTTAAATAAAAAACCAGATCATTATTGCTCAATGCAAACTTGTTTAAGTATGTCAGCAAATGCCTATAAATCATGCTCTAAAATTGCAAAAAATACAAAACCTAAACACCTACTAGGCATTGCTATAACTGCTAGCTTGGCAACAACTTATAAAAAAATAGGTGATCATAAATTTTATATTGCACTTCAAACATCTTCTTACACAAAATCTATAGAATGTATTCTTGATAAAAATACCCGCTCAAGAAAAGAGGAAGAAGATCTTATTGCTAGTTATGTTATGCACCTCCTTGGTGAGGCGTGTGGTATTAGTGTGAGTAAACCAAACCATAATGAGAATATAAATGTTGTGAAAACAACTGCTGAGAAGTCATGGATAAAATTACTTAACAACGATGTAAACTTTGTTTCAAGTTCAAATTCAAAGCCTGAACTTATTTTCCCTGGATCATTCAACCCGTTACATGAAGGCCATCTTCGAATGAGGGATTTAGCTGAAAAAAAAACTGGAATGCAAACAACATTTGAAATTTGTGCTAAAAATGCTGATAAGCCCCCCTTAACCTTTCAAGAGATTAAAAGAACCCTCGATCAATTTGATGATAACGATAGCTGGGTGATGACCTCTGCTGGAAGATTTAGCGAAAAAGCAGAAATGTTTCCAAATAGCGTTTTTATAATTGGAGCGGATACTTTGGTAAGGGTTTTTGATGAAAAATTTTATTTAAATAATAAAGATATGCATGAGCATGTTGATAGGTTTAATGATCATAATATCCATTTCTTGGTTTTTGGAAGAAAGGTAGGCAAACGATTTGTATCCCTTGAGGATATAATAATACCTGAAAATATAAGGTTAAGGTGTACAGGTTTTAATGAGGGCAGCTTCAGAGATGATATATCATCAACTGAAATTAGATTAAGTGAGACCTAGTTGTGTGGGGGTAATTTAGCCTCAACAAACCACTCGTGCACTCTTTTTGCTGGATTGAATTTCTTCATTCTCATTTTTTTATTTTCTAGAGTGAACTTCCTAGTTTTAATAGCAGTATAATGATACGTGTGATGATCACGAGTTTCGCCTTCTGGTATTAAATAAACTTTTACTTGTTTTTTGTCTGCCATAATAGATGTGAATTATACACAAAATATATTAAATGAAAATAAGTTTTATATTTAGAATTTCAAATTTTCAGATTTATCCCACAAGCCCCAAAAAGCACCAACATCCCCCTCTGCGTCAACCTTCCATGACTCATCAAATGATGAAAAATAGAACATTTCAATATCTTCGCTCTTTGACCAAAGTTGAGTATTAATGAAATATTTTAAATAGTTTTTATATGAAGGCTGCGCCCCTCCTAAACTGCTTCCATGACTAGGCCAACCAGTTTCTGTAATTATTACTCTTTTTCCTTTTGCTGCTTTTAAAGCTTCCTGAAACATATCTTTGGCATATAAGAGAGAGTACTCTGCTGAACAGCCCTCCCAGAATGGGTAACAATTAGCAAGAATAACATCACATGCATCAGTTACATTTGGCCTATCTCTAAATTCGTAATAAGCATCCACATAACCAACTGGAATACCGTTAACTTTTGATCTTGTTTTATTAAGATATTTAACTAATGTAATCTCATCTAACTCTTTTCTATATATAACTTCATTACCTACAGCTGCAACATCAACACAACCAGAGTTACAGAGCAATATAAGCCCATCAATCTCTTCTTCATTTTTTTTATAATCTGAGCTAAGCCAAGCGCCAACAAGGGTCTTGAAGCCAAGTTCTTTTGCAAATTTTGCTATTCTTGCATGCTCATCAAGTGATGAGAAAGTTCTTATCCATTTTGTATATGGCTGAAGTATTTTTAATCTTCTGATAATTTGCTCATCAGAAATTTGATTTCCAGGTTCTTGTCCATCTTCATACAAACTAAAACATAGACCATGAATGGAGTTGTTTAATATTTTCCTAGATGTATCCTTAAGATCCATTTCACTAAGATCATCTAGATTCTTTCCAAGCAAAGAAAGGAATTTATCATCTCTAAATGACATAGTCTCTATTCATTCCTTTGTGCTAATTGATCTTTAATTTCTTGAGCGCGAGTCTCATCAATATCATAGTCTTTCATAACATATATTGCCCCCAAGGTACCTGCGATTGGTATGGCGGAATAAAAAAATCTTAGTCCATCCAAAGCACTCTCAGTTTGCGTTTCTGCACCTGAAATAAACCCAACATAATAAAGAATAATTCCTGAAAACAGACCTGCAATAGCTGTACCTAATTTAACCATCCACCAATAGATAGCACCAAATGAGCCTTCTTTTCTAGGAAGTCCATTCTCCAACTCCTCAAGATCACAAACATCAGCCGTCATACTCATCATTAAGGTGAATAAGCCTCCAATGCCAAATGAGAAGAATGGAAGCGCAAATAGAAACATATAAGGTTTTCCTGGAATAAAGAGGAACCAGAACAAAATATACCCCACAACAGATACCCCTTGCGATAGTAAGAATGTATTTTTTTTACCAATCCTTTGCGCTATTAATGACAAGATTGGTATAACAATAAAGCTTGTACATATTGCTCCTATGCTTCCATGGAGAGTAGGCCAAACACCTGCTGCTCCAGCATCTCCATTAAAAAGATAATAAACAATAATAAAAAAAGAAAATGCAGCAATGGTTTGGAAAGAGTTGAATACCAAGAATGTAGCTATGCATAATTTTCTAAAAGGAACATTTCTATAAGCATCTTTAAAGATAACAAATATATTTTTAAAACTTTTACCGATATTATTTCTATTTACAGGAATTAGATGATCATCATTTAAAGTTGATTTAGATCTTATAAAAATTGCTGGTGTTATTGCAAAAATAGTGCAAATCACTCCTACAATGATTGACAGCTGTCTAGTTCCAGTCTCAGGGTCAACAAATATAGCTGGATCATAAATAATCACCCAAATCCAGGGTGCAACAACCCATGCAAATTGGCCAATAAACTGAGATATTGCCATGATTCTAGTTCTTTCATGAAAGTCATCACTCATCTCATAGCCCATTGCAACAAAAGGGATGCTAAAAATAGTAATACCTAGATAAAAAGCTAGAGATAAAGATAAAAAATACCAAAAATTAAAAACTATCCCGTTGTCTGAATATAGTTGCCACATTGCTATAAAAGATAAGCCAGTAAGGATTGCGCCAATAAAAACATATTGTCTTCTTTTACCCCATCTAGATTTTGTATTATCAGATATAAATCCCATTAGCGGATCTGTTATGGCATCTACAAGCCTAGGAACAAATGCAATAACACCATATAACAGTGGGTTAAATCCAAGATTTTGAATTAAAACCACCATAAAAATTCCCAAGGCAGCTGGAAACATTTGATTTCCTAGCATTCCAACGCCAAATGCAATCTTATGGGAGAGCGGGACTCTTGTTAACGACGTATTCATTTTGAATCCAATTTAGATACAGCTTGAATATCAAATTTAGTAAATATATCTTGAATAGACTTATAAGACATTTTCTTATTTCTATTTATGTCAACAAGACCAAAGAATTCTTCATTTGCTGTTCCATCGTAAGGCACGCCACTACTGTTTGGGGCCCACCCACCTATATCTTGCTCTTTAGGATTTCCTGCTTTCCACAAACCATCAACAAATTGAAATACAATAATTCCAGCACTTAACTCTATATTATCTAGGACATCGGTTAACATTATAGAATTTGCATCAGCTTGAGCAAGTTCGCTAACCCCCTCTTTATATATATCTCTTGAAACTGTCATATAGCTATCACTTCCCAACTCTGCAAAATATACTGGCTTTGAACTAACCTCAGCCCATTCCTCAAGAATTGATAGAGGCTGATCCCATCTGTATACATTAACACCCCAAAGATCTATATCAGTTACCAATTTTCGAGCTTGTTCATTTGGAAAATCACCATGGGCTGTTGAGACAGGATGTTTGTTATCATGAAGATGTATTTTCTTGGATGCTTCATTTAAAGCCTTGTACCAATTCTCAATATCCCCGCCAAACCATTCTGGATGATAGTTATATTCATTCCCAAGTTCCCACAATAATATTGCATCATGATCTTTAAATTTATTGACATAATCGATATAACTACCTGAAAGAATGTCATAAAAACCATTTTGGTTATAACCAAAACTAACTATTAGTTTTATATTATGTTTTACAAGTTTATTAAGAATTTTTACATCATCTATTGGCTCATAAACTCTTATTGTATTTATGCCTGCCTCTTCCATAAGCATCAAGTCCAAATCAATATTTTCAAAGCTTCTTGATTTTGAGCCCAAGGGAACTGGATGATAGGCTACTCCTTTCATATAAAATAGTGAATCATTCACTAATAATTTATCTTTATATACCCTAACCTCATCTGAGATGGTTATTAAAGAAAAAAATGAAAGGCTTAGCACCAAAACTATTTTTACTTTATTCATATTAATTTTTCCCTATATTATTGATATATGGTGCTTTAATAGCACTTATCAAGCTCTCCTCATTTCCATTTAAAGTTTTTTGGACCGGTATATCATTTCTACCCAAACCGTCAAATTTATTTTCATCAACACTCTTCCACAAGGCATATTTAGCCTTACCATCTACAGTAAAAAGGCCGAAGTGATTCTCTGAGCCGTTAGAGTTTACCGCATCTTTCCAAGGCTCATCAAATGCAGAAAAGTAGAAACATGAGATAGACAATGATTTGCAAAGCTCATTTATAAGATCGTAATATAAAGCTTGCTTTAACTCATCCGCAGCCAAAGTTCCTCCCTCCCCATAGAGGTCCGAAGCTACGCTAGCCCAACCTGTTTCACCAATATGTATCTCTTTTTCGATTCCAAGGCTAGATACATAATTTTTTACACTTAAGTATTGTGAATAGGCATACTCAACTGACTTCTGCATTGAAAATTCTATGGCCTCCTTTTCAGTGTCAAAAGAATTTGGGTTATTTAACTGCCAAAAACTGGGATTGTAATGAGTATCATGAAATGGATAAGTATGAATAGATATGTAATCTACAGCCTTCATCAGCTCTATCAAATCATTATTATGATATGCATGATCTCCACCACCCCATGATGCAAAATTATCTGAGCTTGTTATCCATATATCATGTGGAAGAGATTTTTTTTCTTTAAGATCTTGCAAGTAATTAACCCATTTTAAAATTACAGAAGGCATTACAAAGTAACTGGTAGCCCAATGAACCATTGATTCATTTCCAACTGCAATGATTTTAACAATTTCAGGATATTTATTAGCAAGCCTAACCGTTTCTTGTATTTCCTTGGTATTCCCTTCAATATCCTCATTATTATGATCTGGGCTATCCGTAAATGAATTTTTACAATCTATCCATGCACCCAGCATTACGTACATTTCAAATCTAGGATCTGCAATTTTTAATTGATAAATTGCCTCCAATGTATTTTCAGCAAATTTATGATGAACATCATAAGTTCTAATAACTTTATAACCCAATGCTGATAGCAGTCTTAGATCTTCTTTAATCTGTGTTATTGATGGCTGATTATCTCGGGTAACATCCCTATAGCCACCATAGGAAATTGAAGGATATGCAGGATTGCCAAGAAAGTCTTGGGCTGATGCAGTTAAAGTTCTTTCTTGGGTTGATACATTCATAAGATAGTATAGAAAAATTATTACTCCAAAGATTATAAGTATCTTTTTTATATTAAAAAGCTTCAGAATTATTTACCCCTCCTATCAAGATACACATCTATTCTTTTAACTTGATTATCTCTGTTAAAAATTGATTCGCTATATTTTAGATTGAGACTTGTTCCTTTTATAACCTCTTCTGATCCATCATGAAGTAACAAAAGTATTTTGTTTTCATCAGATGAGTTATATATAACTGGGACTTGGCAGACAGTAAATCCAAGCATGCCCTTGTTTAGTTCTATTGAATTTATTTCATGATCTTGATCAATATATTTAAAAGTCCTATCTTCTCTCAAGAACTCATCTTGTTTCATGATAGTAGGCTGGAACTTTAGAAGCCCGCCTTCAACTAAAATTCCCATTTCACCAAACCTGCTCAATATATCCTCTTTAACTTGCCCAGTCATACCAGGTTGTTGAACGCCTCTTCCAAAGGGAGTATGAGAATAAGGATCAGTTGGAAATCCTCCATAAAGATCTGGAGATTTGTTAACTCCAATTCCTTCATTTATCTCAAAATAATGATCAAATAGTCTACCTATAGTCTTATCTGAACTTCCATCATAAATAGAGGCTCTTGTAACTTCTAAAACTGCCAACAAGAGCTTTGAGACCATGTGCCAATAAATTGAACCCAAGCCCTCATAGCCATAAAAAGTGCCAGATCTTCCAGTAAAAGACTTATGATCAAATACTTTTTCAAAAATATCTAAAGCAATTTTTTTATCTTCTTTAATTAATTTCTCATATTTCTTAGGTAATTTTGATATCTCGTCTATGAGAGAATTTGCATTATTAAATGAGCCATTGAAGTGATACCCCCCTTCACAATCTTGAAGGATAATTTGATTATTTTTATCCTCTAAAAGACATAGAAATAAAGATGATTTTTTTACATCTTCAACAGAAATGACATTTTTTTCAAGAAAGCCAGGAAGATCCTTATTTGGGTATAAAAGGTAACTATATTGATCCTCTCTGAATAATTTACTTGCCTTCAATGAGTCTAAGACGCTTAGGCTAGAATCTGTGCAAAGATATTTTGAGCTAAGGATCGCAACTTGGCCTTCTAGCATTTCTGGCAAATGAGACACTGAAACATTTTTATTGGTAATATCAATTAAGTTGTATGAATGATAGAGACCATCATCTCTTAAATTAATATTTATAGAATGTTCTAAAAATTTTATAACAACCTCATTGAAGGCTATAAGATCTTTAGTATCTATATTTGATTTTTTTCCTGAAAAATTGGACTCATAAATATTTTCTCTAAATCTACTTGAAGCACTTCCAAGCTTATCCATCAAAATTTTTCTATCAGCACCGTCGATAGTTTTTTTATCAAGAATAAATAGAGATTCATTTAGTGAGGAGTGGATTGATATTAAGAATTCTTTTTGTTCTAAAGAAATCTGCACGCTATTTAGATTGCTATTATTAACTATGCCATTAAAGAAGCAGAGGAATCTTCTTAGGTAATATAAAGTTACCATTGAAACCCCATTTCCAACTAATGCATTATTTGCATCATTCCATTCAGGCCTTTGTGTATTCATCCATATTCCAGCACCTGGAATAAAATTAGAAATTTTAGCAAGAAGAGTGGCTAGTATTTTTTCTATAAAATTTACTTTAACCATTTCATTATTATTATAATGAAGGAGTGCTCCATCAGCTCCAATTTTTTGCTTAGCTAGTAGGATTTTTTCTTCTGATTCATGATTAAAATCAATAGTATTTTTTGGATCTTTAAGAATATCTTTATAAGGCTTTATTTTGTATGGGACATTTGCATAAACAAATATATCTTTATCAAAATACTTATTAATTTTTTCAGGAAAATAGTCTTCAATAAATTCAAGGAATTTAAGTAAGTATATTATCTGATGATCTCCCCAATATCCTATATAGGACCATGGATTATCTGGCTCAATTGTCTCCCAGTCAAACCCATCTTTAGTAACTCTGTATGGGTTATATCCATCAAAGGTTGAGGCATTAAGAAACTTAAGAATCATATTATCTATAAACTGAGGGTACGAATGGGCAAGTGCCTCCCAATTCTGGAATATATCTCTCCAATTTCCTTCATAATCAAGAATTTTTGATCCATCATTTTCATCGGCAGTATTAATAGAAAATTGATTCCATGGTCTGCTTGGATCTCCATGCCTTCTACTAAATTTTAAAGGGAGGTATTCACCTGACAGTCTTATAAGATTAGAGCAATTATTTTCATTCATGTAAGATCTAAGATCGCTAAGTAAAAATTGATTCCCAAGTTTTTTTATATCTGCATGAAATCTCTCGTATACAGATATGTTTGCTTTCATTAAATAGATTAAGAAATCATCTAAATCTATCTGATAGTCATTATCAAAAATACCGCCCCGCATAATATTAAAGAGTGTGTTTGAAAAATGACGGATATTTCTTCTTTTATCAGATGTTGTCTGAAGCCCATCTGAAGAACCTGTAAGCTTATATAGCTCATCAGATGCCAGCTGAATATCAGCCTCGATATCTGCTATTAGATCGCTATTTGAGATCATTTCCTTTTGGAAAGAAAGAATATTTGATGCATCCTTGTTAACGTCTGCGCCAATAATCCAATTTTCACAGTGATTGCTATTAAGAATAAAAGATGAATTGATAAAATATGCACCTTTTTCACCTTTTACATCAAACTCCTCTTTAACATTGCCAGTCTCTCTGAAAGAATTAATTTGAGATGAAGATAAGAGTGTTTTTGAGTCATGCAAACCGAGACTCCATGCTATATTTGATTTAAGAGCCTCGCTTGGTTCAGCTTTGTCAACAAGAATTGCACTCATTGCAAATATACCAATACCGCTATTTTTAGTAAGCTCGCTCCTTTTATATGCATCAACAAGATTGCTTGTTGTATTTTGTGTATAAAATTCTACGCCCCATGGAAGAATATTTTGAATTCCATCAAGCAATCTTATTGAAAGGTTTTTATCACCAAAGTTCTCTAATTTAGATTTTTTAATAAATCCATACTTGTCACTAATATTCCATTGATAGGAAAAGTTCAAACCAAGCTCATGATTGACTTCCTCAAAAATAATCTTAGTACCTCTGAGATTCTTATATAAATTCCTTGAAATTTTATATGGTGAAGCTGTTTGAACTTTAAAAGGCTCCCAAAGGAAAGAGGATAAATTTTCTTCAACATGAATAATGGTTTTACTTCCTGTAATATCATGTGATTCTGTTATTTTGTCATCCGTATAATATGGAAATAAAGCATTGTCATTATCTTTTCTGCCTGAAGATAAGGCTCCATTGCTTGAAATAAATAGCCAATGATTATAGGGGCTAACTATACTCATGAAAAATGGTCTCATGGAATCTACGTTAGAAATTTTATAGAAGTTCTCATTATTAATAACGACCTCTTCTCCTTTAATATTTTCATTATCAAAATTTATAAGAGTCTTACCAAGATAGATATTTTTAAGATTATTCATAATTAACTATTATTTTGGTTGTAAAAGTTTAAATTGCCTTGAAGGCAGGCATGCTCTCTATTTATTATTCCAATAGGCATTCTTTCAAGTAAATCTCTATGCATACCTTTTTTATTTGCGGTAAAGTGTTCAATAAATAATTCCTTATCCATAAGCTCAACTATTGTTCTCATTAAGCTTCCTGCAATATATATTCCATTTCCAGATATAAATGTAAGTGCCATATCAGATATAACCTCCGCAAGAGATTTTGTGAAGCCTCTAATAACATCCTCTGCAGATAAATCCCCTTCCTTTAAAAGCTTAACAACCTGCTCTGAAGATATTAATTTTCCAGTTTTATATTCATAGATTTTTGAAATTGCTGATCCTGAAACAACATTTTCAAGAGTAACAAAAATATCAGCTTCATCGTTAATGGAATAATTTTTAAGCAATGAGCTAGTCAGACCAGTTGAATTGCCTATCTCAGTTGGGATAACTTTACCGTTATCTGTTTTTAATGCAGCTCCAAGACCTGTTCCAGGGCCAATAAAAAAAGTATTCCCATTAAAAGGATTGCCTTGCTTTATATAATCAATTTCAACATCTTCAATATTAGAAAGGCTATACCCTATTGACTCCCAATCATTTAGTAAAAAACAGCTGTCTAAATTGTGTTTAACTTGAAGAGACTTTTCATCAACCACCAAGTCTCTATTTGTCATAGATATAGTTCCATCAATTTTAGGGCCAGCTGCAGAAATAACTAGCTTTGTTGAGCCAGATTCATTTAAAAGATTAGATATAAATTCATCAAAATTTGGAATTGTATCAAGCGCAATTTTTTTAGTACCATGCAAGTCATTTAAGCCACCTTCCGAAAAGGCATACCTAAGATTTGTGCCGCCAAGGTCTATTAGCAATAATTTATTCATAATTTTTGGAATCTAAAGAGCAAGAATTATATCCTGTGTTGTTAATAAATTTAATAGAATGTAATTCTATTTCCCAATCGCCTGTTGTGCTTAATTGAGAGCGTAATGTTAAATTAGATGGTTCAAAATCTAAGTTAATTAAACATTGAATAGGAATATTTATTTCTTTCCAATTATTATCAAAATTATCTTTAAGAATTTTAGTTAAATCTATAGATTTGTAACAGACAGAGGATTTAGAATTTTTTATTTGTTCCTCTGTTTTATAACAGCCAAAGTCTAGTGTTATTTTCTCAGGTGATATTTTTTTTGGTCTCAATACTAATTGAACAGATCCACTTTGCATATATGAAATATCTTCACTAGATCCACTGCCTATAAACCATGTTTTATATATATTTTTGGGGCCAAACTTAATAAATTTAGCATCATCCTGTTTTTTGTAATCAAATTTAGTTATGTGAAAACCTGAGTTTTTATCAATATAAATATCACTGTTTATGCCGTCATAAACTCGTTCATTTTTTTCATCACTGAAATAGGAAACTGTTTCACCATATGAGGGATATGCTGATCCCATAAATATAGTAATCATATCGGGCTTAAATGATTTATCCTCTTCATAAAACTTGGCAAGCTTTATATTATCTTTATAACTAAGGCCATAGCCATATTTAAAAAGGGGGTCATAGTTACCATCTTGGAAATTCAATTCAGCCTGAGAAGAAAGTTTCGGCCATGAATACGATAACTTTCCAACAAAGTCATGCCCTACTGAGTTATCTATATTGGTGAAAATAACATCGCCAATACCCTCAACAGCAGTTCCAGGAAGCCACAATTGAACGAATGCATCAGACAAATTTAATTCTTGATTAACAATCAAAGGCCTACCAGATAAAAATAGAGAGACAGTTGGAATGCCTTTATCGTTAATTTCTTTCATAGAATTGATGAAATTTTTATTGTTATTCATGAAAAAAATATTCTTTCTATCGCCATCACCTTCTGCATAAGGCTCTTCTCCATATACAAATATTACAACATCAGGTTTAGTTTTATATGTTCCATCTATTGAATATTCAACAGAACCATTAATGGATTTAGCTTTTTGCTCTATAGCCTCATAAATGCTTAAAGTATTGGGAAAGTCGCTATTAGCATTACCTCTACCTTGCCAAGTAATAGTCCAGCCCCCCATTTGGTTAGATATATTTTTTGAGGCAGCACCTATCACTAGAATATGTTTATTTGATTTAATTGGTAGTGTTTGATTGTTATTCTTAAGAAGAACAATTGACTCTCTAACCGCTTGCCTTGCTACCTCTTTGTGCTCTTTATCCCCTATAAAATTATATTTATAGTTATGAGGCATTCTGCCACTAAGAAGCCCAAGTCTAAATTTAACTGTTAGAACCCTCCTTACAGCCTCATCAAGTCTGCTAATGTCGATTTCACCTTCTTTGGCTGAATTGAGAGTGTTTATGTATAACTCTTTCCATTCATCAGGAACCATAAATATATCAACACCGGCATTTAAAGATTGAGGGCAGTCACTTTTTGTACATCCTGGTACTTGACCATGGCCATTCCAGTCACCTACAACCAAACCATTAAAACCCATCTGATCTCTTAGAACATTTTCTAGTAAATCTTTATTGCCATGCATCTTTTCGCCATTCCATGAGTTGAAACTTGCCATTACTGATTGGATGCAGGCATCTATTGCTTTAAAGTAAGGCAAACCATGAACGTCTCTGAGCGCTTGTTCTGAAATTATTGTGTTGCCCTGATCAACTCCATTCTGAGTTCCACCATCACCTAAAAAATGCTTAGCTGTTGCTAACACATGATTTTGATCAAGAAATTGATCTGAACTGCCTTGAAGACCCAAAATCATTGCCTCGCCAAGAACTGAAACTAGCTCAGGGTCTTCAGAATATCCTTCATATGTTCGACCCCATAAATCATTTTGAGGAACTGCAATTGTAGGAGCAAAAGTCCATATTATCCCAGTAGATAAAAGTTCTTTAGCGACAACATCGCCAATTTTTTTAATGAGGTCAGAATTTCTTGTTGAGCCTAAACCAATATTATGAGGAAATATAGTAGCTCCAATTACATTATTATGGCCATGAACAGCATCTGTTCCCCATAGTATTGGAACAATCTCTCCATCCACTTGAGGTGATGCTTCGTAGAAGTTTTTACTCACCGCTTTCCAGTCTGAAACAGAGCTATATTTTTCTTTATTTGGAAATTTACCACCGCCATTTAAGATAGTACCAAGTTGAAATTCTTTTGCTTCAAGTGGTGTAACAGCATCTAAATCAGGCATTATTATTTGCCCAACTTTTTGCTCCAATGTCATTTTATTAATCAATCTTTCTACTTGAGGTATTTCATTATTCGGTATCGAGCAAGATGATTTATGCGACCAATCAACATTAGCCGAAAGATTAAAAGAAAGACAAATTAATATAAATCTCTTCATTTTTAATTAACCAAATGTAATGTAGGTTAGAGCTAGAATAACTGTGATAATGACCCAGTTAGTATTAAAAGCTTTTGATGTTGAGAAATTAATATCCGATAAATTGATTGCTTTTATCTGATCCTGATAACCTTGCAAATAAGCAGTTAGAAAACAAGCAAAACCCGAAATAAAGAAAACCATTCCCATTCTATGAATATAAGCTAATTCTGGCATGATAAATTTTATTGCTAGGGATAAAACAACTGAAGCAATCGCTGCAATTAAAACAGAGAGTGTGGTAGCTTTTTTCCAAAATAATGCAACTAAAAATATAACCAAAATTCCAGGAGTAAATAATCCTGTGAACTCTTGAATATATTGAAACACTCTTTCGAAACTACCCAAAAGAGGCTTAGCAACTATTGCCGCTATGAAAATTGAAGCAGCTGCAGTAAACCTTCCTACTTTTATCAAGTTAGCTTGTGATGGCTCATTTTTAGAGAAGTTCTTAAATACATCCATGGTAAAGATGGTGCTCACACTATTAGTCATAGATGCTAGAGAAGATACAATTGCAGCAATCAATGCAGCAAAAGTTAATCCAAGCAACCCATTTGGAAGAAGTGTCATCATGCTTGGATATGCTTGATCAGATTTTTCTAACAAGGGAAATAATATTGCCGCGCATATACCAGGAAGCACAATCACAAAAGGCATTAATAATTTTAAATATGCAGCAAACATTACTCCCTTTTGAGCCTCTTTAAGTGACTTTGCTGCTAAAGCTCTTTGTGTAATGTACTGATTAAAACCCCAATAAGCAAAATGACCAATCCATACTCCCGCGCCTACTAATATCCAGATGCCAGGAAGGCTTGAATATGATGGGTTGTCCTTTGAAAGAATCATATCAAATTTTTCTGGTATTTCTTGATAGACAATTTTTAAACCATTGATAACACCGGTTGAATCAGAGATTAAGTTCAATGCTATATATGAAACTGCAAGACCGCCAAATATAAGCAATATAACTTGAATTATATCAGTCATAGCAACAGCTTTTAGACCGCCCGATAGAGAATAAGCAAGAGAGAATAAAGCCAAAAAAACTAAAGCATTTTCAATGCTTATATCTGTTAAAGCATTTATAGAAAGTGATCCTAGCCATAGGACACTTGTGAGATTAATAAATATATAAACTATTATCCAGAAAAAAGATAAAACCAAGCTCACTCTATTATCAAATCTTTGCTCAAGAAATTGGGGCATTGTGTAAATTTGTTTTTCCAAAAATAATGGAAGAAAGTATTTGGCCATAATAATCAATGCAATTGCAGCTGTTAATTCCCATACAGCTATAGCCATACCAACCACAAAGCCCTCGCCCGACATACCGATAATTTGTTCAGCAGAAATATTAGCAGCAATTAAAGAAGCTCCAATCGCCCACCAAGGAAGAGATCTTCCTGCTAAAAAATAATCTTCAGCACTTCTCTCTTCTCCTTTGGGTTTTCTAGATAAAAAATAGGCCAAGGAAATTAATCCTATTGCATACCCACCAATAATAAGCCAATCTAAATTATTAAAGTACAATCTTATCTCCCCTTAAAATTCTTTTATTTACAAAGATTATTTTTTATTCTATTTATATTTAAAGAAATTCCTTCCCAGTCTTTTTCACTCAACAACTTGCTGCTAATTAAGTCACTTGAACCAACACAAATTACATTTTCAAGGTTTAAATATGAGTCGAAATTAGACTCATTTACGCCTCCTGTAGGTATAAATGAAATATCAGGAAAAACTGACTGAATTGCTTTTAATTTGTTTGCGCCCCCTGAAATCTCGGCAGGAAAAAATTTCAAGAGACTATAGCCTAACTCAGAAGCAAGCATAATCTCTGAAGCAGATTGAACGCCTGGTATCAAATTAAAATTCATATATTTTGCATACTCACACAATGAAACTGACAGACCTGGAGTGATACCGAAAGCAACTTTTGAAGATAAAGCTAAATCTATGTCATCTTTAGATCTAATGGTGCCCAAGCCTATAGCTAGATTTGGGTGATCTTGAAAAAGATGCAGTGTATCTCTAACTCTTGCATCTCTAAGCGTTACCTCTAATACTGAACAATCTGCATCTACAAGTGCTTTGCTTATTCCAGCAATATCTTCATTTTCGTAGATAGTTGCCAAAGGAAGTAATTTGTTTTTTAAAAGTAATTCTTTAATTTTCATTAAAAATTGAAGCCCCCTTCCTGACATCTCCAACATTTTCTCTAAAAACACTAAATAGCTCTCTACCAATGCCAAGGCTACTTCCTTCTATATAAACAGCATCTCTTGAATTTAATACCTCATCGTTTGTTAAGTTATTGAAAGAATTATTAATTAAATCAATTTCAATAATATCTCCACTCTTAATTTTACTTATTGGCCCCAAAGCTTTTGCTTCAGGGGTAACATGAATAACTGCAGGAACTTTTCCTGATGCCCCTGACATCCTTCCATCAGTCAAAATAGCAACCGTATGACCTCTTGACTGAAGAACTCCAAGAGGGGCTGTTAATTTATGTAATTCTGGCATCCCATTTGCTGATGGACCTTGTCCTTTTACTACAATAATACAATTTTTATTAAGATCTCCATTTGCAAAAGCTAACTCGACCTCTTCTTGATTATTAAAAACTTCAGCAGGTGCAGTTATATTTTCATTCTGATTCTTTAAAGCAGATACTTTAATTATGCCTTGACCAACATTACCATTCATTAACTTAAGTCCTCCAGAGGCATGGAAAGGATTCTGGTAATCTCTAATGATAGATTGGTCTAAGATTTTAGAAGGTTGTTCCCAGACTAAATTACCATTTTTTAATTCAGCAATATTTCTATAATCATTAAGGCTGTTACCAATAAGAGTATTAACATCACTGAATAGAAAACCGCCATCCAAAAGCGATCCAATTAGAGCTGCAACACCTCCTGCACTATGAAACTCATTCACATCAGCTTTACCGCTTGGATATACACTTGTAAGAGTAGGCACTACCTTGGATAAATCATTCATATCATCTAAAGTAATTTTATAACCTCCGGCTTCTGCCATTGCTATTAAGTGAATTGTTAGATTGGTTGACCCTCCACTAGATAGCAATCCAACCATTGCATTAACCCAACTTTTTGAATCCAACATTTCACCTAGCTTTAAATTTTTGTCTGATAAATTTAGAACGCATTCTAGCGTTTTTTCAGTTAGTTTTTTTCTCAAAGGTGAGTCGGGAGGAGTAAAAGATGCGCTAGGTAGCTGAACTCCCATTATTTCAAGAATAAGCTGATTGGTATTAGCTGTTCCATAAAATGTGCATGTACCAGATGAATGATATGCAGCTTGTTCTGAAGCTATAAGGTCTGATCTGTCAATCTCTCCTGTAGCAAATTTCTTTCTAGTATCAGCTTTTTCATCATTAGATATTCCTGTGTGCATTGGTCCAGCTGGAATAAAAGCTATTGGCATATGACCAAATGATAATGCTCCAATCATTAGGCCGGGAACAATTTTATCGCAAACACCAAGACATAATCCTGCATCAAATACATTATGAGAGAAACCAACTGCTGAGGATAAAGCAATAACATCTCTACTAAATAAAGATAGTTCCATTCCTGGCTCTCCCTGAGTTATTCCATCGCACATAGCAGGAACACCTCCAGCAACTCTTACAATTGCATTATGATTCAATGCAGCTTTTTTAATAATATCTGGGTAATCTTTAAGAGGTTCATGAGCAGAAAGCATGTCGTTATAAGCGGTTATAATTCCTACTACCTTTGATCCATTCACAGCATCAACTTGTTGAGCTTTGTCACATGATGCAAAAGCATGGGCTAAGTTGCTGCAGCCCATATTATTTCTAGCTGAAGATGATTGTTTAGATGAATTATCTAATTTATCTAAATATCTTTTTCTAGTCTCCTTGCTTCTGATTTTTATAGATTCTTCAATTTCAAGAATTTTTGGATGAATTGACATAATATATTACTTACTACTCCCGTTTTTCCAAGATCTAAAATCCCGCTTAAGCAATAAATCTGAGTCAGCTGGACCCCATGAACCAGAATTATATTCTTCAATTGGAGTATCTACTTTTTCCCAAAGATTAATAATATTATCTATCCACTTCCATGAGGCTTCAACCTCATCTTTTCTTACGAATAGCGCAGGGTTACCCTTGATTACATCAAGAAGAAGTCTTTCGTAACAGTCTTGATGTCCCAATTCATAATAATCATCTAGATTTAAATCTAAGGGAAGCTCTTCAAGATTAAACCCTGAAACACCTGGCTCTTTAGTATTGAGTTTTAAATCAATCCCTTCATCAGGGTGAATTCTTAATACAAGCTGATTAGTCTTAGCTTCATTTTTTTTAGAAAAAATATTATGGGGTATTCTTTTGTACCTTACTGTTATTTCAGATGTTTTTGATTCCATTCTTTTTCCTGTCCTTAGGTAAAAAGGAACACCGGACCATCTCCAATTATTTATAAGAACTTTGAGGGCTACAAATGTTTCTGTTTTATTTTCAGCATTAACACCTTCTTCATCTAAGTATGAACATGCTGCCTCACCTTTTGATAACCCTTGTGAATATCTTGCGCGAACAGAATCGGATTTAATGGTATTTTCATCAAAAAATGCTAATGACTTTAAAACTTTAAGTTTTTCATCCCTTACAGACTCACTACTGATAGATACTGGAGGCTCCATTGCTATAAGACATAAAATCTGAAGTAGATGATTTTGAACCATGTCCCTGAGAGCGCCTGTTTTATCATAATAACCTCCTCTTCCCTCCACACCAAGATCTTCGGCCACGCTTATTTGTATGTGATCAATTGCAGAACTTGACCAGCTTTGCTCGAAAATAGTATTTGCAAACCTTAGCGCTAATAGGTTTTGCACAGCTTCTTTGCCTAAATAATGATCTATTCTATAAATTTGATTTTCTTTAAAGCCTAATGATAAGTGTTTGTTAATTTCAGCAGCTGAATCCTTATCTGTCCCAATAGGTTTTTCTACAACAATTCTTGAATTAGGAGTTATTAGACTATGCTCTTTAAGCTTCTTTGAAATATCTTCGTATAGATTTGGGGGTATTGCTAGATAAAAGACAGTGACTCTTTCATTATCAATAGCACCAAAAGCACTCCAATCTTCATCTGATTTGATATCAAGCTTTTTATAAGAGATTCTTTTTTTAAACCTAGACCATGAGTCTTTATTTTCTTCAAAGGCTGGAAAATGTTTGTTCAAAGAGTCTTTAGCTATTTCGATATAATCATCTTGAGATAAATCTTTTGTTCCAACACAAATTATATTACTGTCAGAATCAATGGATGAGACCGTTTCTTGTCTAAACAATGCAGGCAATAATTTTCTTGTTGATAGGTCGCCAGTTCCTCCAAATAAAATTAAATCAAATGTATTTAACATAAAATTAATCTCCAAATGATGAATTTAAAAATTCAATATCTTCAAATTTTATAGTCAATGCAGTTATAAACTTTGCAGCATATGCACCATTAATTACTCTATGATCATAAGATAATGACAATGGTAAAGTATCTCTTTCTATAACTTGTCCATCTTTCATTCTTAATGATTTAAAAGTTTTGGATAAGCCTATAATTCCTACCTCTGGTGGATTTATGATTGGTGTGAAGAACTTCCCACCGATTCCACTCAAGGATGAGATTGTGAATGTAGCACCTTTTAACTGATCAACCTTTAGCTTTCTTGTTTTCGCAAGACTTGCAAGCTCAAAAATTTCATCAGATATTTTTTTAACTGACTTTTTATCAGAATTTTTTATGTTTGGAACTATCAACCCATCAGGTGTATCTACCGCAACACCAATATTTATATAGTCTTTATAAACTATGTTTTTTAAATCTGGCGAAAGCGAGGTATTAAATTCTGAAAATTCTATAAGTACAGCTGAAATTGCTTTTGCGATATAAGCAAGTGGTGATATTTTTAATTTATATTCTTTATTGAGTTTCTTTCTAAGTATTAGTAATTCAGTTATGTCTGCCTCATCATGCTGAGTTACATGAGGAATATTAATCCATGAGGTATGTAAATTTTTTAAAGCTGTTTTTTGAAATTTTGAAAGAGGCTTTTCTTTAATTTTTCCCCATTTTGAATAATCAACATTTGGTTGATTGAAAATAAATTCCCCTGAGGTTTGTGACGGCGATCTTAAGGCATTACTAACAAATTGATGCAAATCTTCTTTAAGAATTCTATTTTTTGGGCCTGAGCCCGCTACCTTTGAAAGATCTATACCGAATTCTCTGGCAAGTTTTCTGGTTGCCGGTCCCGCATGAGTTGCTGAGCTTCCATTGCTTACAGATAAATTATCTGGATGAGAGTATTTTGAATTTGAATTGGATTTATTGTTATGAGGCTTCTCATTTACTTCATCTTTAGTAATATCAGTAATTTCTTTTTTATCCAATTGCACAAACTCGCTTTCAATTTCAAGAAAAGGCATTCCAGTTTCAGCCTTATCACCTACATTTAAAAGAATAGATTTTACAATTCCATCTTTCGAAGCTGGGATCTCCATTGCGGCTTTATCTGTCTCTAAGACTAGTATTGAATCGTCTGCTGTAACTTTATCGCCAGGTTTTACCGATATTTCAATAACCTCAACCTCTTCTACCTCTCCAAGGTCTGGTAAGTTTATTGTTTCTAATCTTATTTTATTTTCTGGTATATCTTTGTTTTTTTGATCTTTAGAAGCATCATCTTCTTTTATAGGTGTGTTTTGGTCCTTACTCGAAGGCTTGATGCTTTCATCCTCATCCGATGGAATGTCCTCGCTTTCAATTTCAAGAAAAGGCATTCCAGTTTCAGCCTTATCACCTACATTTAAAAGAATAGATTTTACAATTCCATCTTTCGAAGCTGGGATCTCCATTGCGGCTTTATCTGTCTCTAAGACTAGTATTGAATCGTCTGCTGTAACTTTATCGCCAGGTTTTACCGATATTTCAATAACCTCAACCTCTTCTACCTCTCCAAGGTCTGGTAAGTTTATTGTTTCAATTGATGGCATTAAACTTCCCAAGGATTAGGTTTTGATGGATCGATATCCATATCTTTGTATATTTTTTGAAGAAGTTTTTTATCAATTTTATCTTCTTCAAATAATGCATAAGCTGATGCTCTAACAATACTATTAGAATTAATTTCAAAAAATTCTCTTAACTTTTCCCTAGAATCACTTCTACCATAACCATCAGTTCCTAATACAGTATAAGAAGATGAAATGTATGATCTTATTTGCTCAGCATAGGCTCTTATATAATCAGTAGTTGCTATGATAGGAATATCTCTGTCATTGAAACACTCTGTTACATATGGTATTTTTTTTGCTTTAGTTGGATTGAGTTGATTCTCTCTTTCAGTTTCCATGCCTTCTTTTCTCAATAAATTGAAGCTTGTAGCGCTCCAAACCTCAGCATTAATGTTGTAATTTTTAAGAATTATGGCTGCTTTAATTGACTCCCTTAGTATTGAGCCTGAACCAACTAATCTTATATCTGAATTATCAGCATCCATGAATTTATACAAGCCTTTTACAATTCCTTCTTTAGATCCCTTTGGCATTTCAGGTTGCTCGTAGTTTTCATTCATAGTAGTTATGTAATAAAAATAATTTTTATTTTCTATATACATTTTTTGAATTCCATCCTCAATAATTGCTGCTATTTCATAGCTAAATGTTGGATCGTATGAAAGACAGTTAGGTATAGTTGATGAGAAAATATGACTATGGCCATCCTGATGTTGTAACCCTTCACCATTTAAGGTTGTTCTTCCAGAGGTTGCTCCAATTAAAAAACCTTTTGCTTGAGAGTCGCCTGCAGCCCATGCAAGGTCATGAATCCTTTGAAAACCAAACATTGAATAAAATAAGTAGAAAGGTACCATCGGAAAATCATAATTTGAGTATGCAGTAGCGAGAGCTGTCCATGCTGAAAAAGCGCCGGCTTCCGTAATGCCTTCTTCGAGCATAACACCATCTTTTGATTCCTTATACCACATTACTTTATCAGCATCTTCAGGTTCATAATTTTGACCAGCAGATGAATAAATGCCAACCTGTCTAAATAAAGCTTCCATACCAAATGTTCTAGCTTCATCCGGGACTATAGGCACAATTCTTTCACCAATCTCTTTGTCTTTTAATAAGCCGGTAATAATATTAACTGCTGCCATGGTAGTTGAAATTTTTCTTTCACCAGAACCTTCATCAAATTTTTTAAATATGTTTAAGCCAGGGCTTGGAAGTGTTTTTGAAATAGATCTTCTTTTGGGTATTGATCCCCCTAGCTCAGCTCTAGTTTTTTTCAGATACTGAATTTCAGGAGAATCTTCAGGCGGACGAACGTAAGGCAGTTCTTCAATATCAGCATCTGAAACAGGGATATTAAATTTGTCTCTAAATGACTTTATATTTTCTAGAGATAATTTTTTAACTTGATGGGTTGTGTTATCAGCTTCCCTAGAACCAACACCATAACCTTTAGTTGTTAATGCTAGAATAACAGTGGGTGCACCTTTTGAATTTACAGCTTTATGATAAGCAGCATAAACCTTATATGGATCATGCCCACCTCTGTTAAGCCTATATATATCTTCATCTGTTAAATCGTCAACCATTTCAAGCACATCAGGATCTTGAGCAAAAAAGTTCTCTCGCGTATATGCCCCTCCTTTTGCTTTAAAATTTTGAAGCTCGCCATCTAGAACAGCATCCATTATTTCTTGAAGTTTGCCCTCTTTATCTTTTGCAATGATTGGATCCCACATCCTGCCCCATACCACCTTTATTACGTTCCAGCCTGATCCTCTGAAAGCACCTTCTAGTTCTTGAATTATCTTTCCATTTCCTCTGACTGGGCCATCTAATCTTTGTAAATTGCAATTCACAACAAATATTAAATTTTCTAACTGCTCTCTGCCTGCTAGAGCTATTGCTCCTTTTGACTCTGGCTCATCCATCTCACCATCACCACAAAAAACCCAGACTTTTCTATCGTCTCTTTTAACAAGGCCTCTTGCAGATAGATATCTCATAATATGAGCCTGATAAATACCCATAATTGGGCCAAGCCCCATTGAAACCGTTGGGAACTGCCAATACTCTGGCATTAGCCATGGGTGCGGATAGGATGATAAGCCTGGCTTATCAACCTCTCTTCTAAAATTATCTAAATCCTCTTCTGATAAAAGCCCCTCTAAAAAACTTCGAGCATATATGCCTGGAGATGAATGACCTTGGTAATAAATAAGATCCTCCAACCCATCCCGATCTGAGCCTCTAAAAAAATAGTTAAAACCAACATCATAAAGGGTTGCGGCTGATGAAAATGTAGATACGTGACCTCCAAGCTCATCATCATTTTTATTTGCTCTTAATACCATTGCTAAAGCATTCCATCTAATAAGCGACCTAATTCTTCTTTCCATAAAAAGATCACCAGGCATAGAAGCTTGCTCTTTAACAGGAATAGAATTTCTAAAAGGTGTTGTTAGGTTGTATGAAGGAATTGCTCCTTCTTGATTTAGTTTGTTAGCTAATTTAGACAAAAGAAAGGATGCTCTCTCAATTCCCTCTTCATCTATTACACTATTTATAGCCTCAAGCCATTCTTGTGTTTCAATAGGATCTAAATCATTTTCACTCAATTTCTTTGCTCCTTTAATTTATCTTATTTTAACCCAATCATTGTTAATAATATACAAAATTTGTATTAATTATCTAAATATGTAAATATATTACAATTAATAAAAGGATATATTTTGATTTTAGATAACTTAGTTAATGGAGAAACTCAACTTAGCAAATCTGAGAGAAAAATAGCGTCCGTAGTACTATCAAACCCTTCTAGAGTTATTAATCAGTCAATATCAGCCCTATCAGAGGAAGCAAATGTTAGCCTTCCAACCGTTAATAGATTCTGTAAAAAGCTAGGTTTTGATGGTTATCCTTCATTTAAAATTCAAATAGCGCAAGAGCTATCAACAACAAATAGAATGTTAATAGATAGATTTAATGTTGATAAAGATACGCCTGACCTTGTTAAAAGGGTCATGAGTGATATTCAATCAACGGTTGTAAGTGTTGGACAAAATCTTAATCCACACTCAATTGATAAAGCGACTGCAATGCTTGCGTCTGCAAAAAGCATCACCTTCTTTGGATTGGGCGGCTCCGGACCTGTAGCATTAGATGCGCAACATAAATTTTTTAGATTTGGTATACCTGTTGTAGCTCATACAGATTATATAAACCAAAGAATGATTGTATCGATGATGAATACCGATGATATTTTGGTTCTAATATCTTTTACTGGAAGAACAACTGAAATTGTTAAAACTGCTAAAATTGCCAAAAGTAATGGTGTCAAAACAATAGCACTGACCTCAAAGGACTCTCCATTAGCTAAATTAGCTGATGTAGTGCTTCATATTCATGCGCCACTTGAAAATAACCTTCATATTCCAATGACTTCGCGTCTTGCACACCTTGCAATTATAGATATTTTATCTGCGACGGTATCGGCATGTTTTGGAAATAATATGGATGTTAAGAAAGATCAGGTTATAGAGAACTTAGAAAAAACAAGAGTTTAAAAAGTCTTTAAAATTTCTATCCTTCTAAGGGGCTGATTTAGTAAATAATATACGGGGAGCATTTTGTCCCTATAGCCCTCATCAATAACTATCATCTTCTCTTTATTGGGTGCTACTATAAAAATATTCAAAGTCTTTAAAATTAAAGCTAAGTTCATTGAGGTTCTTTTATATCTAGGACTCCCTATCAAACCTGTAGAGATAACTTGAGGGTCAGAGTCATAATTTAAGAAATCAGTTGAATTAATCATGCTTGGGAATAAGGATGCAAAGTGGCCATCTGGACCAATTCCAATAATCGCAACATCAAAAAAATCATTAGCTTTTAAAAGATCTGCATAATTATCATTCAAAGAAATAAAATTAGCATTAGCTGCTTTGTCTTTTAATAAGTGTTTTTTTAACAAGAAAATGTTTGAGTCTGGATTACTCTCTTCTACTACTCGATCATCAATTAAAGATATCGTAATCTTATCCCACTCTAAATTTGCTATTGATAATTCTTCAAAAATTTTAAGAGGGCTACTACCACCACAGACAAGAAGTGTTGCTTTGCCATTTTTATTGATTGAATCAGTAAGAATATTTTGTATTTTATTAGAAATCATAACTTTAAATTAGATTAAAAGAATTTTGTATGCCGTCTATTACAAATTCAATTGCCAGTGCGCCAAGCAAAAGACCAAAGATTTTTTGAACTACTGTAATAATAGTAGGGCCAAGTTTTGATGATAGTTTTGATGAAAGCCACATAGCAAGCATTGCTATAATCAAGACAGTTAGTATAGGCAAATATGAAATTGCTGCATCTGCAAAATTTATATACTGCTCTTTTGAAAGCAATAAGCTTGTTGCCATTGCACCTGGACCAGCAATCAAAGGAATTGCTAAGGGAAAAATTGCTATAGATTTTATTGTTTCATCATCAATCGCATTATCTGCTGTTGTTTGGCGTCTTTCTTGTCTTTGTTCAAACACCATCTGAAAAGCTATTATAATAAGAAATAGCCCGCCAATTATCTTAAATGAGTCCATGCTAATATTCATTACATCAAGAATAGAAGTTCCGAATAACCAGAATGAAGATAACACCACAAAAGATACTATGGATGCCCGAATGTATATTGATTTAATTTGATCTTTATTTAGACCAGTTGTTAATCCTGCAAAAATAGGAATAAGGGAGATAGGATCTATTGCAACAAACATTAATAAAGTGCTCTCTATAAATGTATCAAACATATTAAATGTTAATTATTTGAATTGCTTCAGAATGCTCTTCAGAAAAAATACTAGACACCATGATAAATTTTAATTTTTTATCAGTTCCATAATATCTTTTTAATAACTTCGTGACTTTTTTTAATGTTTTCTCATGATCCTTTAGCCCGGTTAGGTAATGAGGAACAGTGGATCCAACTAAAGATAGCTGTCTTAATGTTGACTTATTGCCTGTAAAAACAAATATGGGAATTCCAAATGGTTTAGCATTTGAAATGTATTGTGCAGTTTTTCCTGTTCTTGTTATGGCAATAATGCCGTCAGCATCTATAGACTCTGCTAAAGTTTTAGCAGTCACTCCAATATGTTGCCAATCAGAATGAGGTACGAGATGCGATTCATAGCCAAGAGTTCTGAATTTTTCAGTCTTAAGTGCAACTGCTTTAAGAAAATCAACACATTCTTTTGGATATTTGCCAACACCTGTTTCACCTGAAAGCATTATGCCATCAGCACCTTCATAGATTGCATTTGCAATGTCAGTGACTTCTGCTCTTGTTGGTGTAGGGTTCTCTATCATAGATTCTAGTAAGTGAGTTGCAACGATAGACCTTCTTCCCCATTTTGCACATGCATACATTATCCTTCTTTGGATATTAGGCAAATCTACTAAACTTGTTTCAATTCCAAGGTCTCCTCTGGCCACCATGACACCCCAAGAAGATTTACAGATATCATGAATATTATCTAGACCCTCTTGATTCTCAATCTTAGCAATAATTTTTGCAGGTGATTTTTTTGAATCTAATATATCTTGGAGTTTTTCAAGATCTTCTTTGTTTCTTACAAATGAAAGAGCTATGAAATCAACATCATTTTTTATTCCAAATTGAATGTCATCAAGATCTTTTGATGTTATTGATGGAAGATTTACCCTTACTCCTGGCAGGTTGACATGTCTCTTTGAGCCCAATTTACCCCCATCCAATACTTTGCACAAAAGAGTTTCTTCTTCTTTGCTGATTACCTTGAAATTAATCAATCCATTATCGACTGTTATTTTTGATCCAGGATTAACACTATGTATTAAATCTTTATAATTAATCTTAATTGATGACGTTTCAACATCCACTTCGTCTCTTACGGTAAGAGTTACCTCTTCACCAACTTTTAGGTCTAGTGGTATTTCAGTATCACCAGTTCTAATTTCAGGACCTTGAGTATCTAATAGTACGCCGATTGAGCCATGTTTTGAGGCTGGGTCGGAGTTTATTTTTTTTACCTTATCAATAACTGATTTAGCAAATTTATGAGTAGCGTGAGACATGTTAATTCTTACAACATTCATCCCATTATTATAAAGACTCTTCATTACAGGCAAGGAGCTTGTTGCAGGGCCAATTGTGCATATTATTTTTGTTCTACTAAAATCCATAATCAATCCATGTAAGGTGAATATAGTTGCATATTAATGCAAAAAAGTTAAAGAGAGTAGCGTTAAGTTATGATCAAGCAGTTTGCTGTAACTCAATTTTTTTAGCATCTGATATGTATTCAGCTAAGTCGATCAACCTATTGCTGAAACCCCACTCATTATCATACCAAGCAAGTATCTTGGTTTGATTTCCAATCTTAATAATATGATTTGAATCAAATACACATGAGGCTGTTTCATTGTTAAAGTCTGAACTGACTAACGGAATATCATTGATTGACAAAATACCTTTTAACCTATTTTTAGATTCTTCAATCAAAGCAGAGCATAGCTCTTCATCAGTAAATGGCTTTTTTGTCTCAAAAGTTAAATCTAAAAGTGAAACATTTAAAACAGGCACCCTTGTTGCCATTCCATTTAACTTTCCATCAAGCTCAGGAATAACCAAGCCAATTGCTTTTGCTGCTCCAGTTTTAGAGGGAATGATGGAGGCTGAAGCCGCCCTTGCTCTGTATAAATCAGAATGAGCAACATCCAATAAGCTTTGGTCATTGGTAGCAGCATGCACGGTGTTAATAAGGCCGCTAGTTATTTCAAAATTTTTATGTATAACATCAGCCAATGGGGCTAAGCAATTTGTTGTGCATGAGGCGTTTGAAATAATTTTATCCTCAAGAGTAAGATCTTTATGATTTATTCCAAAAACAATTGTCTTATCTGCATCAGTGCATGGAGCAGAAACAATAACTTTTTTGGCGCCTGCATTTAAGTGAGCTTGAGATGCTGACTTGGAAGTAAACAAACCAGTGCATTCGAATACAATATCAATTCCTAATTCACCCCAAGGAAGATTGCTGGGGTCTCTCTCTGAAATATAATTTATAGATTTTCCATCAACTACAATCTTGTTATCAATAGAACTTATTGAATTATCTATTTTTCCATGTATTGAATCATATTTGAGCAAATGGGCATTAGATTTAATGTCGCCTAAGTCATTTATAGCAATAAGCTCTAGTCCAGAATTACCATCTAGATAGCCCTTTTCTATAAGCTGCCTAGTTAAATTTTTACCTATTCTTCCGAATCCGTTAATAGCTACTTTCATAATAATTTTTTATATTGTAAATAATTTACATTTAAGTGTTTAATACTGATATATTGTATATTATTTCCAGTGATTAATATATAATTCTGTATTAAAATCACGTAATTTTTAAATTATGGAAATGTCTATATTATTATCTCAGGGAATAGATTTGATGCTTGCAGGCATGTTTACTGTATTTCTATTTCTTTGTATTTTGATAATTTCTATAAACCTTTTTGCCTATTTATTGAGTAATAAACCTAATTTAATGCCCTCTTCTTCTAACGAAAAAAAAATGGAAATAGATGCAAATCACATAAAAATTATTAGAGCAATTGAAACAAGGATCCGAGATGGAAAATAATAGTATAAGAAAAATTGGCATTACAGAGGTTGTATTGCGTGATGGCCACCAATCCCTATTAGCAACTCGTTTTAGATACGAAGATATGGAATCTATATTAAAGCATATGGATAGCATTGGTTATTGGTCTGTTGAATCATGGGGAGGAGCAGTTTTTGATTCTTGTATTAGATACCTCGGCGAGGATCCATGGGAAAGAATAAGAAAAATTAAATCACTTATGCCAAATACTCCTCAGCAAATGCTCTTAAGAGGTCAAAATTTATTAGGTTATAAACATTATGGTGATGATGTGGTTGATAAGTTTGTTGAAAGAGCAAAATCTAATGGGGTTGACGTTTTTAGAATTTTTGATGCCATGAATGATGTCAGAAATCTTGATCAAGCAATACAGTCAACTAAAAAGCATGAAGGTCATGCTCAGGGTACTATATCCTATACAACAAGCCCTGTTCACAATCTTGAAAGGTGGGTTGAGCTATCAAATAAAATACAAGATATGGGAGCTCATTCCCTTGCTATCAAAGATATGGCTGGATTATTGAAGCCGTATACAGCCTTTGAGTTAGTTTCAAAACTTAAAGAGACTATTGAGATTCCAATTCATTTACATTGCCATGCCACAACAGGGATGTCGACTCCTACAATAGTAAAAGCAATAGAGGCTGGAGTTGATAATGTTGATACATCCATATCATCAATGAGCATGACATATGGTCATTCTGCAACTGAAACCATAGTTGGAATTCTAGAAAAAACTGAATTTGATTCAGGTATTACACTAAAAGACCTTGTACCAATTGCAAGTCATTTTAAAAAAATAAGAGAGAAGTATTCAGATTTTGAGGGTTCTCTGAAGGGTGTAGATGCAAGGATAATATCCTCACAGGTTCCAGGTGGAATGTTGACGAATCTTGAAAATCAACTCAAGGATCAAAATGCTATTGATAAGTTTGATGAGGTCATAGCGGAAATACCGATAGTAAGAAAAGATTTAGGCTATATTCCCTTAGTAACCCCAACATCTCAAATAGTTGGTACGCAATCTGTTATCAATGTCCTTAGTGGCTCAAGGTATTCAACAATTACTAAAGAGACTGAGTCTGTTTTAAGGGGTGAATACGGCAGCACTCCGTCAGATGTATCATCGGAGCTTCGCCATGCTGCTATTGGTGATGACATTCCAATCACATGCAGACCTGCAGATCTAATCAATGATAATGAACTACTGAGAGTTCGTTCAGAGTTTAATGAGATTCTTAGCTCAAAGTCATTTGAAATTGAGCAAAGTGACGAGAATGTTTTAACATATGCCCTCTTCCCAGAAGTAGGAATGTCATTCTTTGAAAACAAAAGCAATAAAGATTTCTTTGAGCCTGAGCCTATTAGCCTTGAGCAAATGAGTGATAGCATTTATACCGTCTCCATAGATGATAAGACATACAAGGTAAAATATTCTAAGAATAATGACCCTGAAATTCTTGGAAATAGTGAAACTTCAATTAATACAAAGCAACCAAATACTAATGAATCTGAAATATCTAATAAGGAGGGGGTTCTAGTTCTTGCGCCTCTTGGTGGAAATATTTTTAAGGTTGAGTTTAATTCAGGAGATTCTGTTGATCAGGATAATCCCGTTGTTATTTTAGAGGCAATGAAAATGGAAACAGCAATTAAGCCACCAAAATCAGGAAAACTTGGGAAAATATTTGTTTCTCAGGGAGATAAGGTTAATCCAGGAGACCCTCTTTTTGAGATAGTATAAAAATGAATTTTATAGATATAGTTTCAAGCTTTGGTATTTTTAGCATAACGACTCCGCAAACAATTATGCTTTGTGTGGGTCTATTATTATTGTACTTAGCTATAAGCAAAAAATTTGAGCCATTGCTACTGTTGCCTATTGGATTTGGGGCAATTCTAACTAATATCCCAGAAATTGGGCTCTCTTTGAGTCCTATAGAGAGATTGATTTATGAGAACAATATTGAAGACATACAATCACTAGTTTTGCTTACAGGAATTGAAATAAGTGGATTTGCTGAACATCTTAAGTCTGTCTCTTATCTGGAGCTAAGTAGCCTAAATTCTTTGGCAATGGATATGGGCTATAAGCCCGGTATCTTGTATACATTTTATAATGTTGCTATTGGGTCGGGTATTGCACCACTTTTAATTTTTATGGGTGTAGGAGCCATGACTGACTTTGGGCCTCTCCTTGCCAACCCTAAGACCCTTATACTTGGTGCAGCAGCTCAATTTGGTATTTTTGCTACAGTCATCGGGGCTCTTCTATTAGATCATTATGGAGTTATTTCATTCACCTTAAAGCAGGCTGCAGCCACTGGAATTATTGGTGGCGCTGATGGGCCTACAGCAATTTATGTATCCTCCATACTTGCTCCAGAGCTTCTTGGGGCTATTGCTGTAGCAGCATATTCTTATATGGCTCTGGTACCACTTATTCAGCCTCCAATAATGAGAGCTCTTACCAATGATAAAGAAAGGGTTATTGAGATGGTTCAGTTAAGAGAGGTATCTCAAAAAGAAAAAATTGTATTTCCAATTTCTTTACTCTTGATAGTAGGTTTATTACTACCAAGTGCTGCTCCGCTCCTTGGAATGCTATGCCTTGGAAATCTTATGAAAGAATCGCTTGTTGTAGAGAGATTAAGTGAAGTTGCTCAAAACTCTTTAATCAATATAGTAACTATCTTCTTAGGTCTTTCTGTAGGATCAAAACTTGCTGCAGATAAATTTCTAACACCTGAAACATTGGGAATTTTATTATTAGGAATTATAGCTTTTGCTATAGGTACAGCATCTGGAATATTAGTTGCAAAACTAATGAATATTTTTAGTAAAAACAAAGTTAACCCACTAATTGGAGCAGCTGGTGTATCAGCAGTTCCTATGGCAGCAAGAGTCGCAAATAAGGTTGGCTTAGAATACAACTCTCAGAACTATCTTCTAATGCATGCTATGGGTCCTAATATTGCTGGAGTTATTGGCTCTGCTGTTGCTGCTGGGGTAATGATTAAGTTTCTTGCTTAGCTTAGAACGTAACCCTAACCTACTTTCTTAAAGCCAAAAAAAAACAGAGCTTAGCTCTGTCTTAGTTCGAGTTCCTTTGGGGTCTAAAGTGAGAATTTCTTTAGCTCCTTGGAAATTTTTCTCTTATTTCCTTGGTGGGTCTCTAAGCTCTTTTTTATCGTCGACTCTTAGAAACGCTTTTCTCCCTCTGGTCTCTTCCTTCTGATTCTCCCCAACTTCCGTCTGCATTTGGTTGTTGGTCGGTCTCAGCAGGTAAAGTTAATATTACGCTTATATTTTAAATTGTCAACACCTTTAGTGAAATAAATTTAATTTATTTGAATGATGTTAAAAATTTCAAGAAATTAACCTCTCCGCCATCAACTTTAACGTTATTGGACGCAATTTGAGCTACTGGATTTTTTATTCCAGCAAGAATATATTTAAATGTACTTTCAGAAGTAGCAACCTTTAAGTCACATGAGTTAATGTTTTTTGAAATCTCTGCAACTCTATTCCTTATTCGTATAGTGCGTTCTTTTCCAGATGAGAATTGAAAACAAACTGCATAATTATCTTTATAAATATTATCCGGATTTAAGCTAACACTTAAAAGATTTAGAATAGTGTCTGTATCAATTTCGTTTACAACTGATTCACTCCTTATTACATCTGGGAAGCCTTCAAATTCAGGATCAAGCTCCATAGCAACTGTTAAAAAGTAATTTCGTTTATTTGGATTGGATGATCTAATTCCCTCGTAATAAAGAGCTTGGCTCTTAAGACTATTTGTTTCTTTAATTTTATAATTTAGGTTAATTAAATGCTCAGCTAATTGAAGCCCCCATTGCATGTCTTCTTTTTTAATTGCTATTTCTAGCTGACTAAATAGCTGCTCTTTTCCACCTGCTAATTCAGAGATTCTTATTGCTTCCTCTTTTCTTGATAAAGGATCTAAGTCTGCAGGATTCCCATTAAACCAACCAAGATAACCATTGAATATGCTCTTTACAGACCACCTTACGGTCCCATAGAACTCTCTAAGAAAAGAAGATGATGAAATTTCTTCTGGAAGATCTATCATTTCTATTATCTCATCTGGATAATAACCTTCATTCATCAATCTTATTGTTTGATCGTGAATAAATTGGATTGCATCCCTATAAACAGTCAAAGCATCAGCGACATCTTCTCCGCTAATTGGCTTTGTGTGACTAGGAAGCAGATATTGGGGATTAAGAGCCCTCATATGATCTAGACTATCTATCCAACCAATTACATTTCTATGGGTTGTACCTCGTATGGTATATAAATTTGGAAAAGTATTATAAATATTATCTCCGGGCATCAAAGCTTTATGCGCGGGAAGCCAAACAAAGATTTGGTCATTTGTTTCTCCGGGTGCGTGATATAGCTCCAAGTTAATTCCTGCAATGGTTATCTTAAGTTCATCAGTAAATGTCGTATCGGCTTTAACATACCCAATAGGCGAATCTGATACATTCAAACTGGGGCCTATGCCAACATTTATAAATTGCTCTTCGGGCAAAATTGTTCCAAACATTCTAGTACTTCTTTTTGAGATAATAGGATTTATGATTCCCATAATTCTTTGAACATAATAATCAGTTGATTCATGGGCAATAATTTTTGGCCTTTTTTTTTGAGAGTTTATAAAATACTCGGCACCAAAGGTATGATCTCCGTGATTGTGGGTATATATAATTGCCTCAATTGGGTTTGGGTTTTTTTCTTTGAAGAGTGCATAGACTTTTTCTGCTTCAGAAGTGCTATCAGTAACATCAATAATTATATTACCCTCTTGGCCTTCTATCATAATAGAATTTGCTATCCCAAATCCAACGGCAATATGTATTAGCCCTCCTGGGGTATCATAAGAATATATATTTTTATCGAATTCGCTTGTGTGCGAGATTAAATCTTCAACATCTGAGAATTTAGGAATATCAGATAATTCATTCACCTCTTTCGAGCAAGAAGATACAATGATAAAAATAAATATATATAAAAATAAACGCATAAATGTCTCAAGTTAACTTATCAAAGTCTACCGTCAATCCTCGACCAATAAAACCCTTAACTAATGATATTGTCTGGAAAGATCAATTTCCTTTTTCCGATGTTTATGGTGATATTTTTTATCAAAATGATGTAATCAATGAAACTAAGCATGTGTTTCTTGAATCTAATAGTATTCTTAAAAGATGGTCTTCTAATAAAATGCATGAATTTAATATTGGAGAGCTTGGGTTTGGTATTGGGGTAAATTTCTTTATAACTCTAAATGAGTGGATAAAATGTAAAAATAAGATAGGTGCTCTAAATTTTATAAGCTTTGATAAATATGCGCCTAAACCTGAAGATATTCTTAAAGTAAAATCAAAGTATCCAAGCCTTGCTGATGCTATTGATCTTTACTTGCAAAATACCCCTGCTCTTTTTGGCGGCATTAATAAAATTGAAATTAAAGGACATAATGTCTCTCTATTGTTAGTAATTGATGATATTCAAACCGGCTTAAGTAAAGTATTAAATAACTCCTCATTAATAGATGCTTGGTTTTTTGATGGTTTTGATCCAAGAAAGAATTTGGAAATGTGGGAGGATGAAGTTTTTCAAAAAGTAGCAATATTAAGCAATAAAGAAACCACATTTGGAACATATACTGCGTCTGGAAAAGTTAAAAATAATCTTAAAAACAATGGTTTTATTGTTAATAAAGTTAAAGGTTTTAATAAAAAAAGGCATATGCTTTCGGGCATGTATTCGAAGGGAGATAAACCTTGTTTTGAGAAAAAAAATATTGCTATTATTGGTTCGGGTTTATCAGCATCAATACTAGCAAATAAATTAGCTTTAAAAGGTTGCACTGTTGATGTTTATGAAAAAAATTCAGCTCTTGCTTCAGAAACATCAAGCAATCCATGGGCATCAATGTACCCAAAATTTGCACTTGGGGACGACTCTAGGTCTTTTTTTTTAATTCAATCATATTTCTATGCGCTTAATTACTATTTAAAAAATCTTAAATCCTTTATAAATACAGGGGTTCTATTTTTATCTAATTCTGAACATAGAAAAGATTGGTTAAGAAAGCTTGTAGATTATAAAAGAGAAGATGTTTTTCAATCTATAAGTTGTAGTGAAATAAATATAGATCATGACATAGAGCAGCCATATGATGGAGTATTTTGTAAATTTGGAGGGGCTCTTTCTCCAAAGGAGCTATCTATGTCTTCATTAGATCATGTAAATATTAATACTCATTTAGATTGTAATTTCAATGGGTATGACATTAATAATAAAAGCAAGATTTCAATAAATATTAACAATGTTTCTTTGGATTCAAAGTATGATGATTTGATAATCTGCACAGGCACAGGATTAATAAATCTCTTTCCTTCGCTAAACTCTATGAAAGGAGCAATAATTGGTTTCAAATCAAAGAGTTTGAGCCGAATAAAGCATCCTATAAATCATTCAGGCTATATTCTCCCACAAAGAAACAAGATTAGCTGGATTGGCTCATCATATGAAAAAGGAAGTGCAAGAATGCCAGACGCAGACCTTAAAGACGAAATATTAAGAAAGACAAAAATTATTACGCCTTTTGACATAGATGACGAGGTTAAAATATGGAGTGGCATTAGAACAACAACACCGGATAGAATGCCAATAGCTGGAAGTATAAAACATCCAAATGTCTATGTTATTGGGGGTCTTGCTTCAAGAGGATTGAGCTTTGCTCCCTTAATAGCTGATTTTTTAGCAGCGAAGATTTTGAAACTATTTTTACCAATTTCTAAAGATGTTGAAGCTTCTATTAGACCTGATAGATTTAAAGACTAAGTATTATCTCGTCAATAATGGAAAGAGATCCATCTGCTTTTTCAGGAGACCTGACAGAGCCCTTTCTCCAGTCACCATATACAGTCCACACAGTTGAATCTGAATCAATATCCCTAAGATTTACTCTTAAAATATATTTTGATACAGTTCGAATGTCATCCCTGTAGTACCTATCCCAGTAATATCTTGAGTTGTAGTTATTAAAATTATCACTTTCAACCTCATCTTTGGATGTAATATTAATTTCAAATACCAAATTAGAATTAGAAGAATGAGTTAAGCCTGTTTCCATGAGAGCGCTTTTAAGATTGTCTCTAAATCTTTCAATAGCTATAGGGCTAATTTCTGAACTCAAATTAGCTTCATTTATCTTTATGTAAAAGTCGCTATAATTGTCTATATTAAAAGTTCCTACTCTATCAACTTCAATAAATGACTGAGAGTTAATACTACAATTAGTAATTAAAAAAAGTGTTAATAGTATAGTAATTTTTTTCATACAATTTTTATAAAGGTTTTAATAATTTTATTATGTTTAATATACAAGATCAAAAATATATTTCTCTATTAGATGTCAATGCTCAAGTTTACACCAATAGTAAGTTCAGTTGTCCTCATATACATCTAGCATCTGATTCTGACGAGAAGGTTTTCATGGTTGCTTTCAGAACAATGCCTGAAGATTCAAAAGGAGTTGCGCATATACTTGAGCATACTGCGCTATGTGGTTCAAAGAAATTTCCTGTTAGAGACCCTTTCTTTATGATGATTAGAAGATCATTAAACACATTTATGAATGCTTTTACCTCGAGTGATTGGACTGCTTATCCATTTGCAACTCAAAACAAAAAAGATTTTGATAATCTATTGTCTGTATATCTTGATGCATCATTTTTTCCAAATCTAGATGAACTAGACTTTGCCCAAGAAGGCCATAGGCTTGAGTTTATTGAAGGCACTGATCAAATAGAGATCAAAGGAGTTGTTTACAATGAAATGAAAGGGGCTATGAGCTCTGTTACCAGTCAATTGTGGCACGGAATGTCAAAACATCTATACCCAACTTCGACCTATAGATTTAATAGTGGAGGCAATCCTAAAGATATTCTTGATCTAACGCATCAAGAACTCTTAGACTTTCATAAGACACATTATCATCCATCTAATGCAATTTTTCTAACATCTGGAAATATTGATCCCATTGAGGTGCAAAAATATATAGAAGATCATGTATTAAGTAATTTTAAACCGCTCAAGAATAAAATTTTTGTTGACAATGAATCTAGGTTTTCATCACCAAAGAGAGCAAAAGAGTTTTATAACCCTCAACCAGGAGATGAAAAAAACCATCATGTTGTTCTATCTTGGTTATTAGGAGAAAGCCACAATCCAGATGAGTTATTAGAAACTTATTTAATGTCTAGCATACTTTTAGATAACTCAGCATCGCCATTAAGAAAAGAGTTAGAAAATACTAATCTAGGCAAGTCACTCTCACCCCTTACAGGTCTAGATTCAGATCAAAAAGAGATTGTTTTTGCAGTAGGCTTAGAAGGATCAAAAGAAGAAAAAGAATCAGACATAGAAAGCTTGATTTTTAATTGTTTAAGAGGATTAGTTTCCAAGGGAATTGATAAGGATCTTGTGAGTTCCTCAATACATCAATTAGAAATTTCTCAAAGAGAAATAGGCGGAAATGGAATGCCGTTTGGGTTGCAATTGATGCTATCTTGCTTACCGGCATGTATTCATAGGGATAATCCATTAAATATATTAGATCTTGATTTAAGTTTTAGCAATTTGAAGAATAATATTAAAAAAGAAGGTTATATAGAATCTCTAATTGAAGAGAAACTGCTTAGCAATAATCATAGATTAGTCTTTACTTTGGCTCCTGATAGCACACTTAATAAAAGGGATGCAGAAAATTTAAAAAAAGATCTCATGCAAAAAGCAGATAATATTACCCCATCTGAAAAAGAAAAAATAAATTCACTTGCAAGTAGATTAAAATCTAGACAAGAAAGACAAGATGATCCTGAAATTCTTCCTAAAGTAGGTATTTCAGATATTCCAAAAAAGAGAACCTATATAGACCCAATTTCAGAGTCACATTCAAGAGATGGAAGTTATATATATAAAGTTGGCACTAATGGTCTCGCTTATCATTCCTTAATATTTCCAGTTGAAGGTCTTTCCGAGAATGAGCTTGGTTTAGCAAATGTCTATTCAAATCTAATAACGAACCTTGGTTTAGGCAATAAGAAATATGAAGAGATACAAAAATATCAATCTTCTATTACTGGTGGGATCAATGCCTCTCCAATTCTTTTGCCAGGCTCAAAAAATAGCTCATCTAAATTAGCAATAAAAATTGGTGCTAAGTCATTAGAGAAAAATGCATCATTAATGCAAGAATTAATATTAGAAACAATTACAGATGTTAATTTTAATGAGGAGCAAAGAATTAAAGAGCTTATAGAATTTAGTGCCTCATCAAACGATAGATCTATTATTCAAAATGGCCATCTTCTTGCAATGAGCACCTCCTCATCACAGCTTAATTCAGATGCTTCAACTTCTGATGCAATGTCTGGAGTTAAGTTCATTTCAAATATAAACAATATTGCAAAAAATATTGATAAAAAAGATCATTTACACTTATTAATTAAAGAGATTTCTTCCATTCATTCAAAAGTTAATAAAAATCCAGCTTTATCATTTTTTGCCAGTTCATTGGGTATCAATGATTTAACCCTTAATTTTGAAAATATAGAGCATCAAAAATGGAGCGATCAATTATTGATTCCTCGCCAGACTGACAAAATAGGATGGATAACTGGATCTCAGGTATGCTTTTGTTCTGAAGCATTCCCAACAGTTAAAAGAGATCATGAGGATTCAGCTGCTTTAATGGTATTGGCAACTGTTTTAAGAAATGGGTATTTACATTCTGCAATAAGAGAGAAAGGTGGCGCGTATGGCGCTGGCGCTAGTCAAGATTTACATACTGGTATTTTTAAATTCTATTCTTATAGAGATCCAAAATGCAGAGATACTTATAAAGAATTTAAAAATTCACGTGAATGGGCGCTTAATAACATTAATGAAGCTCAGTTAGAAGAAGGAATAATGGGCGTGGTGTCTAATATAGATAAGCCACTATCTCCAAGCGGTGAAGCTGGAAGTGATTATATTAATAGACTAGAAAATAGGTCTCCTGAAATGAGATTAGAATTTAGGACTAAGGTTGTAGACTGTAAATTAACTGATTTAAAGGATGTGGCAAACAAGTACCTATTAGGTGATGGGGCTATTGGAGCAATAGGCGGTGAGTCATTTGCTAAAGAGTTTGAAGAGCTAGGTTTAGTAATAAAAGAAATTTAGCCAAATAGAAAGAAGCGCTTCTTTTTTAGTTCCTCTGAACACTTCCAATATTGAGTTTGGTATCTGCCAGACCTTAGTTGAACTCTATCAGAGACCTTAATAAGCCATTGTTTTTTTCTATATGTTTTCTTTTTAAAGCCGCCGTAACCTTCATGATATGCAAGGTAGAAAGACCTAGCATCATTTTTATCAAAGCCCTGATAATAACCTTTACTTGCATACCAGCCTATAAAGTCAGCTGAATCTTTAAAATTATTTCTACTTGCTCTAGAGTTACCAGTCTCATCTTTATAATCATCCCAGGTATCTGTAAGAGCCTGGGAGTAACCTTTGGCTGATGAGGGTCTTTTCCAGGGAATAAATCCTAATATTTTTTCTCTTTCGGGCTTTGCGTTAGAGTCAAAACTTGATTCCTGATAAACTACAGCCATCAAAACATGTGGCGGAAGTTTCCATCTTTTTTGAGTTTGGATTGCTGCTTTATACCAACTTCTTTTTTCTTCAAATATCAGACATATATTATCGGGGTTTTGAGGAGGGGTTGAAGCGCATGAAGAGAGCACTACAAATATAAGAGAAAATTTAAAGATATTTATTAGGTTCATTTAGAAAGTTTGAGTACTCCTCTTCTGTTATAACATTTATACCCAACTCATTAGCTTTTTTCAACTTTGATCCAGCTTTATCTCCAGCAATTACTAAATCAGTCTTCTTAGAAACTGATGATGCCACCTTTGCACCAAGTTTTAATAAGTTTTCTTTAATTTCGTCTCTAGAAAAATTTAATAATTTTCCTGTAAGAACAATTAAAGATCCTCTTAAAGGCATATTAGCCTCAGTCATAAGCTCAATCTTTTTAATAGATAGCTCGGGAATGAGTTCTTTTAGAATTTCTTGCATGAGTTCATCATTAAAGTAGCTAATAATATTTGCTGCGACTTTTGAGCCAATATCTTCAACGTTCATTAGCTCATTAAAGGAAGCTGTTCGAACAGAATCAAAAGATAAAAAGTTAATGGCTAAGTTTCTTGCTGTTGCTTCACCAACTTCAGGAATTCCAAGAGAATAAATTAATCTGGAAAGTTCTACATCTCTTGAATCATCAATAGCATCCAGAAGGTTTGTAATTGACTTTTCTCCAAAGCCCTCAATTCTCTCGAGATCATCTCTAAATTTAGATAACTTAAATATATCTGATTGATTTGATATATATCCAAGCTTAATAAATGTATTTATGATTTCTTGTCCAAGGCCATCTATATCAAAAGCTTTCCTAGAAACAAAATGGATTAAATTGCCTCTCAATATATCAGGACATGAGTAATTAGATGAGCATCTTATAAATGCAGCTTTATTAAAAATTTCATTAATAATTAGCTCTTTATTATTTTGAGATTCAATATAAAATTCTGCCTCTATTTTACTGCCAAATGTTTTCAATTTTTTCATGCTATCTTTCTCATACACTGACCAGTCAGAAGGATTGAACTGGATAACATCAGAATCACATGTTGGGCATTTTTTAGGTATATCGACTGGGATACTTTTTTCTATTCGATTAGATAAAACTATTTTTACTATCTGAGGAATTACGTCGCCTGCCCTTCTAATAATGGCTGTATCGCCCACTCTTGGATCTAATCTAGCAAGCTCATCAATGTTATGTAATGTGCAGTTACTTACCGTAACTCCTCCAACTGCAACTGGTTTTAATTTTGCTACTGGGGTAAGTGTTCCTGTCCTTCCAACCTGGAAATTTATTTCTTCTATTATTGTAGAAGCTTCTTCTGCAGGAAATTTGTGGGCAATTGCCCATCTTGGAGATCTTGATATTTCTCCAATTTTTAATTGATAGTTAAAATTATCAACCTTATAAACAACGCCATCAATATCAAAGGGAATGCTCTCTCTACCATCAAGTATCTTATGATAATAATCTAGGCATTCTTTGCTGTTTTTAACTACAGCATTAAGTTTATTTACAGGAAGCCCTAAAATTGAAATTTTTCTAAAGAAATCATTTAGACTTAAAAAATCAAGACCATGACACTCTCCAAAACCATGCGCAATAAATGATAGGGGACGTTTTGAAGTTATGGCCGGATCTAACTGTCTTAAAGACCCTGCTGCAGCATTTCGAGGATTTGCAAAAACTTTATCATCATTTTTTATCGCATTTTGATTGAGTTTGTAAAAATCCGCTTTTGAGATATAGACTTCTCCTCTAATCTCTAAATAATTGGGAGTTTCAATTTCTTTAGAAAATAAAAGTTTTTGAGGAATAGACTTAATAGTCTTAATATTAGAAGTAATGTCCTCACCTACTGCGCCATCCCCTCTTGTAACACCTCTTACTAATGTGCCATTCTCATAAATTATAGATACAGCAGCACCATCCATTTTCGGTTCACATAAAATATCAAATTCATTAATTCCTGGGAGCCTTTTTTGCAACCTAGTAAAAAAATCCTCAAGCTCCGATTTAGAGAAGACATTTGATAAAGATAGCATTTGTTTTTTATGGGAATATGTATTAAACCCAGAGGAAGGAGATATTCCAACTCTTTGAGTTGGAGAATCATTAGATACAATACTAGGATTTTTTGCTTCAAATTCAATAAGAGATCGAAAAAGTTTATCGTATTCTAAATCCGTAATATCTGGGTCATCCAAAACATAATAATTATAATCATGGATCCGTATTTGATTTTTTAGATTTTCATATTCTGTAGAGTTCAATATTTCACCTAGCTTATATTTTTAAGCTGCTTTAATCTCATAATTTCTTGTGCTTTTGATTCAATGTGAGAAATCATTTGCTTGGTTATTGGAGCTCTTTCTTCATCACAAATATTTGCATAAAACTTTTCAGAAAAACTATATGAAAAATTTAACATTTCTCTGAAGGTTTGAAGTGGATCGTCAGATAAACTAAGGTTTGTTGCAACCACTATTGCAAAGGTATCTGAATCCTCTTCAAATGTTCCAGGTGATAATGCATTTGCTACACGAAATAATTCATTTCCTTGAGGGTTTTTAAGAACAAAAAAACCATGTCTTAGTTGGGCATTACAATTTTCCATAAATCCAAATAATTGATCAATATCAAATTTACTTTTATCCACAGAGATTAAATTTAGAATTGCTAATTCATGATCTCCCTCCTCTTCATCATCACTTAAATCTTCACTAACATCAAAATCAAAAGATTTTTGAGATTTAGCAATAATGTTTTCACCATCAAGATCATCCTCATGGTGCTGACCATCAATCACAGGCTCTATTTTTACCTTTAGCTCACCACTAGATGAGATTTTTTTTATTACAAAGAAAACAGCTATTAAGAATACTAAGACTGTTAAACCAATTAAATATATTTCAGTATTATTTTGCATTCTAAGTTTCTACAAACTCAAGAGCTTGATTCATATCAACTGTAACTAATCTAGAGACCCCTGGTTCCTGCATGGTTACGCCCATAAGGTGATCGCTTTTCTCCATTGACACTTTATTATGAGTGATAAAAATAAACTGAACATCCTTGGACATCTCTTCGACCATATTAATAAATCTCATTGTATTAAGATCATCTAGGGGCGCATCCACTTCATCTAGCATGCAAAATGGGGCTGGATTTAATTCAAATATTGAGAACACTAGAGATAAAGCTGTTAAGGCCTTCTCACCTCCGGAGAGCTGTGAAATCGAAGAATTCTTCTTACCTGGTGGTCTTGCCATCAATACAACACCTGCATTTAAAGGATCATCATCAGTTAATGTAAGTTCAGCAAAACCTCCTCCAAATAATTTAGGAAAAACTTCTTTTATTCTTGCATTAACTGCATCAAAACTATTTTGGAACATTGATTTAGTTTCGTTATCAATTTTCTTTATAGCTGATGAAAGTTTTTCTAATGCATTAGTAAGATCCTCATATTGAACATCGAGTTCTTCTTTTCTTTTTGACTCCTCAGCTATTTCATCTGGGGCAGCCAAATTGATTGCTCCTAGTCTAATAATCTTTGCTTGAATGCCAGCTAGATCATCTTGAAGTTTAGATAAATCCATTTCCTTATACTTTTCATAATCAATATTATCAACCTTTAAACCAGATTCTTTAATTTGTTCATTAGCATTTTCAAGATTTATTTCATATGTTTTTAGCTCTAATCTAGTGTCTGTAATCTTATCTGCAATCTTTTTCACATCAATATCTGCAAGTTGCTTCTTGCTCTCAAGGTTTCTAAGATTTTCATTAAAATGAGATTGTTTCTGTCTGATGTCTAAAAGAATCTTTTCAGCTTCCGAACTTCTTTGGACTAATTCTGACATTATGGATTCAATAGAAGATCTTTCTTTTGCACCCTCATCAATTAGATTCTGTAACTCAGATTGTCTTTCTTGATATTCTTCTGGTGAAGTAAAGTTAATATTCCCCAATTTAGATATATTTTCCTGAACTTCACCTAATGAGTTTTCAAGCAAATCAAGATCCATACCATGGTAATCACTAGCACTTAAATCAGAAATGCTGATACCCGCCCTTGAAAGACTATTTAACGCATTTTCGAGGTTAATTTCATATGTTCGTAATTCAAGATTAAATTTATTTATCTCATCATTAATCAACTTTAATTCACTATCCTTAAGGAATTTTTTTTCCTCTATGGCACTGATTTTTAGATCAACTTGTTTTTTATTCTCTTTAAGACTTTCCAGCTCTAAATCTGATTTTTCTTTTTTAGTCTTAAGGTTGGATAATTCGTTTACTGTTTTTTTATGATCCTCTGCAGTTGATTCAAGTAAAAGCTTTAGTTCGTTTTGTCTTTTTAATAGCTGATCTGTTAATGATTTTGATTGGGCTGAAGCTATTTGAAGAATATCTCCCAAGAGCTCTTTTAATTGAGTTGCCTTATCCTGAATACCGCCTTTTGTAAAATTATATTCACCTAGTAGATTAATAATATTATCTAGCACTGCAAAAGCTTTTTGTTTTGGACTTAAATTTTCCATGCTCTCTTCTTTTTTTAGGGCGTCCTCATAATTAAGCTTAGCTATATCTAAATCGGATCTAGTCTTATCCTCTAGAGATTGTAGTTTTTGAATATTATTTTTTAAGTTATTAATGCTTGCATCTAATGAAAAAGTTAACTTTTGAGACTCTTCTAACTGATTGGTTAAAGATAAATTCTCTTCTTTTACTGAGTTGATTTTAGAATTATAGGAGTTAATTTTTTCACTCAATTCAGTATTTTTAACTAAGAGAGGTTTAAGTTGTGAGTCAATATCTTCTTTATTTTTCATAGCATCAAAAGCTTTGATAATAGATATATTTAATTTCAACTCTTTTTCTTTTGGACTTAAATCTTTAAAAGCAGCTTGTTTTTTCGATGCTTCCTCATAGTTATTTTTAGCTTTCTCTAAGCTGGCTTTGTTATTTATTTCGTCTCTATTTATATTTTTTAGGTTCGCTTCATATTTAGCTATATCTGCGCCAATAGAATAAAAGCTCTTTTGGGCATTTTCATAAGCATTTACAACAGATTCATTTTGCGTTCTAAAGTCGTCGATTTGAGATTGTTTTGTTTCTACTTCTGCCTCTTTAATAAGCAGGTCTCTTTTAAAAGCATCTAATTCTTTTTGGAACTTATCTCTACTATTCTTAGCTTGAAGTGATAATAAAATAGCTGTATCAAATTTATTCTCTACCTCTTTCTCTTTAAGAGCATTGTATCTTTCAGCTGCATTCGCTTGATTTTCAAGTCTTTTTATCAGTCGAGCAATCTCATCTCTAATATCTTTTACTCTTGATAAGTTTTCTTTTGTTTTTTTGATTCTAGATTCAGTCTCTCTTCTTCGCTCTCTATATTTTGATACCCCGGCAGCCTCTTCGATATGGGTTCTTAATTCTTCTGGCTTTGCACTTACCAACTTGCTAACCATTCCTTGTTCAATTATTGCGTACGAGCTCGGGCCAAGCCCTGTGCCAAGGAATATGTCTTGTACATCTTTTCGCCTACACTTTGTATTGTTTATGAAATAATTAGATTGAGCATCGCGAGTCATTACTCTTTTAATTGAAATCTCATTAAAAGAAGCATATTCACCACCGATTTTTCCACTGTTGTTATCAAAAAGTAGCTCAATACTGCATTGACCAGAAGGCTTCCTCGAGTCTGTTCCATTAAAGATTACATCCACCATTGACTCACCACGAAGATTTTTAGCAGACAGCTCACCAAGCACCCATCTAACAGCATCAATGACATTTGATTTTCCACAGCCATTAGGACCAACCACACCAACTAAGTTTGTAGGAAAGGCTATTTTTGTAGGATCTACAAAGCTCTTGAAACCCGCTAGTTTAATGTGTTTAAGCTGCATTTTGATAAGTTGTTAACAACTACTTATATTAAACTATTGTTTAGTTTTAGACCATTGATTTTGGTTAATTTTATAAGAATTTATAGGGTTATTTGGATCAAAAATAAATACAGAATTAAATGAATAGTTCTCGTTGCTAAGGGCACAGTTAAGGTTGATAAAAACCTCTACTGATTCATTATTTAGTAAGGCTGAAGCTATATCAAAACCAGGTATTAAAGAGTCTGCATTAGATAAAGAAAACTCATTAACATTGTTAAATACTTTCTCAGCTATTGGAACTCCGGGACCATCGATGATTTGAAGTTGAACTTGCACTTCAGTCTCAACACACTCATTGGGGTGTGTGGATGAGATAATAAATGAAGCTGCTGAAAATTCTGGAAATCTTGTATCTCTTAAAAGAGTGTACATTGAATAAAATACTAATTTTTCATCTGGCTCTGTATATAAGCTTTCAGCTATAGAGATTATGCTTTCAGCAGACTGAAAATGTTTCTTTTCGAGAGCATCAACTAGATATGATTGAGTCCAAAGTTTGGATATGTCTTCCTTTGAATATTGGTCTAATTTAGAGTAAAGACTAATATCTATAATCTCATCATTGTTTATTTTAGATATTATCTTTTTATTAACTTCAATTAATGCATAGGGATTAAACTTATAAAAATTACCAGTAAATATATAAAGACTCCCTAATAAATAAAAAAATGCAAACCCCAGCACAAGCCCTTTATTTTGTGTTCTTTGGGCAAGAAGGTAGGCTCCAAAGGGTATAAACGCAAAAACTGTTAATAAAATATAAAAAATCATTATATTTTTTTTCTAAAAATAAAAGCTGATAGACATATGAGTAAAAATATAAAAGGAGAGTACCAAAGCATATATGTATTTGGTTCAATAGGGGTATCGTAAAGGGTGTCTTTGCCAAAACGATTTGCTATAAAAGCTTTAATCTCCGCATCAGATTTATTTTCCTCTATCATTTCTGAAATTACTTTTTTAAGATCTTCAGATACAGGTGCATTAGAGCTTGCTAAAGAACCACTTGTGCACTTGGGACATCTGATTTCTTTGATTAGATTAAAAAACCTTTTCTCATCCTCAATATTTTCAAACTCATAATAAGAGTCTGGTAAAAGTTGAAGGCTAAAAAAACAAAAGAAAATAAAAAAATACTTACTCATAACTCAATACCTTTTTCACGAATCATACTGATAAAAACATCTTCCCAAATCATCTCATTGACTTCACCCCTATAATGAACAAGAACTTCACCATTGGATATTAAAAAGGTTTCGGGCGCTCCTGTGACCCCCATATCAAGAGCAAGACTTCCTTGAAAGTCATGAATAATTAATTCATATGGATTTCCATATTTCTCAAGCCATTCAGTTGCATCTGATCTGTTATCTTTATAATTCAGTCCTATTAATCTGATACCTTTATTGGATAGGTTTGAGAGGAATCTATGTTCAATTCGGCATGTGATACACCAGCTTGCCCAAACATTTATTAGATAGTTGCCTTCTAAGTCATTATCAGTCAATGGCTTTTCCTCATAAAGATTATTTAACTCAAATGAGGGAATATTAAAATTATTGTAATCTGCGCCGGGATAAAAGTTATCTTTAGAGAGATAGGCATAGAAGAATGAAAATATACAAATAGGAATTATAAAAATTAACAGCCTTAACAAATGCTTCATGACCTTGCCCTGGATGATTTCCCTACAATTATTAAGCCAGATATAGCCATTAATATTGCTGAAAACCAAATATATCTAATAAAGTAATTTAGCTGAAGGTTAACTACCCAGCTTCCGTTCTCAAGTTGGTCGCCAAGGGTTATATAAATATCTCTTTTTGGAGTAATCTTGATAGCCGTTTCTGAGGTGATTTGTCCTCTTGCGAAATATTTTCTTTTTTCAGGATAAAGCATAGAAATTCTTCCATTTATATCAGTTACTTTAAATGCAGCTCTAATAGAGTCATGATTAGAATTATTTATTAGCTGGAGCTCATCAAAAGTTAATGAGACGCCCATATAATCTTTCGTTTCATTTGGTTTCATATTAAATACTCTTTCAGAGCTAAATATAGAATTAGCAGAAATTGATAAAATTAATAAGCCAAGGCCCATGTGAGCAATTGCGCTTTGGATGTTTGTATATTTATTTGCACGCAGGTTGATGCTAATTAAAATTAGGTACCTTGAAATAATGAGAATTCCAACAAAGAAAGATGCAAGGATAATTAACGAAATATCGCTCTTAAAATATCTCAGGGCAAGAGTAGCTAATCCACTAATTAAAATAGAGACATACAATTGATTATATTTTTTTGCTTCTTTAAATCCTCTTCCCCATCTAGATTCAATTGATATAACAAGAATTATGGAGGCTAGAATTGTTATAGGAGCATAAATAGCATTATAAAAAGGAGCCCCAACACTAATTTTTTGATTGTATGCTAACTCATATATCAGCGGATAAGTTATTCCCATCATCGTTGAAAAGATAAGCACTCCAAAAAAAATGTTATTTAAAGAAATGAAAGATTCTTTAGATTGTGATTTAAGTTCATTTTGTGCGGTCAGTAGATTTATTTTTACTGAGAATAAGGATAAAGATAAGAATAAAATAGCCCCTATAAAGGCTAGGAGATACATTCCTCTTTGTGGATCATTTGCAAATGAGTGAATGCTGTCAATTATTCCTGATCTAACAATAAAAGCTCCGAATAAGCTCAAAGAAAAAACTATTATTGATAACAGCAAGGTCCAAATCCTTAATGTGTTTGATTTAGATGCTACGCTAAGAGAGTGAACAAAGGCTGTGGCAGCCAACCATGGCATGAGTGCAACATTCTCAACAGGATCCCAAAACCAATATCCACCCCAACCCAATTCATAGTATGCCCACCAGGAACCAAGACAAATTCCGATTGTTAAGCAAACCCAAGCAAAAACTGACCATGACTTGGTCTTCTTTTCCCAATTAACACTTTCATTACTATTTATTAAAAAAGCCAATCCATAAGAAAAAGGAATAACAAAACCAACATAGCCTAAATATAGAAAAGGAGGATGTATAACTAATCCGGGGTCTTGTAAGACAGGATTAATATCTGCTCCATTTAAAGGTGGATACGGTAGATTGGTTTCAAATGGGTTTGATGTAATTAAAAGAAAAAGTTGAAATCCTACAATGATTAATGAGATTATTCCTATACTAATATTTTTGATTCTTGTTTCACTATCTTTAGATAAATTAAATGCGAATCCCCATAAACTTAAAAATAGAATCCATAAAAACATCGATCCTTCATGAGCACTCCAAATTGAGGCAACTTTATAGAAGGTGGGGAGCAGTGAGTTTGAATGTTGAGATATATAAATTACAGAAAAATTATCACTGATTGCAAGATATACATATATTAGAAAAGATATTAAAAATAATACAAACCCATGAGAGTATGATCTTCGGATTAAGATTTCTGAATGTCGAGATGCGGAATCCAAAATTATTACAAGAGTAAATGTAAGTAAAAATACTGCCGTTGAGAGAATTGAAAGATAATGTGAAATTTCAACTAACATTAATCTTTTAGTGCTGGGGGCATATAGTTCTCATCATGCTTTGCAAGAATCTTTTCAGCCTTAAGGCCATTCTTATCTATATATCCCAATGCGACCACCCCGCTACCTTCTTTAAATAGATCAGGAACTATTCCAGCATATTGAACTGAAATAGATTCTTGGTAATCAGTTATTACAAATTTTATATTTGAAGAATCTCTTTCAACAGAGCCTTCTAAAACCATTCCACCGACTTTCACTCTTTTATTTTTTGGTAGTTCTTTTGAAACAATTTCACTTGGAGTGAAAAAATAATCAAGGTTAGTATTAAGTGCATACAAGACCATTAAAACGCCAGCTCCTGAGAGTGAGGATATTAAAAGAATATTTAATAATCTCTTTTTTCTATGTTGTTTCATCTAATTTGGGATTTATATTTTTTTATTAGTGAGTTAAAAACTATAAAAGATGTTGTAATTGAAAATAGAAATATCAAAAATACCAACCATACATATAATCCATGGCCATCCATATTTATAATTTGATCAAAAGAGTCAAATGCAAAATTAGACATAGTCTTTTATCCAGTTTTTATTTTTTTCTCTTTTATATATCTGCACCTTTGAAGAAAGAATTACCAAACATGCAACCAGCCCAGAAAAGCCAATGATTGATAAAAATAATGGATAAAGCATTACAGGATCAATAGATGGTTTATCAGAAATTGTAATTGATGCTGGTTGATGCAACGAGCTCCACCAGTCAACTGATTTTTTAATAATTGGTATTTGTATAAAGCCAATAATAGCTAGATATGAAAATAACTTATCGGCTTTTTCAAAATTGTTAAAGGAGTTGTGCAATGAAATTAGTCCTAGATACATTATAAATAAGATTAATGTTGAGGTTATCCTTGCATCCCATTCCCACCATGTTCCCCAAGTAGGAATACCCCATATTGATCCCGATATAAGAGCAATTAGAGTCACAGTTGCACCAACAGGAGCAATAGACCTTGATAGGTATGCGGCAAGTTTCACTTTCCAAATTAAGTAAACGGCGCTACTGAAAGCCATTGCTGCATAAAGAGACTGGGCTATAAACGAGGCAGGAACATGAAAGTAAATAATTCTATAAGAGTTACCTTGCACAAAGTCTTTAGGAGTAAAAAGCAGCCCCCATGTAATTGCAACAACATATATTGCTATCGATATATAAAAAACCCATGGATATAGACGTTTTACTTGCAAGAAGTACGTTTTAGGCGAAGCAAATTGATGTATAAATTTTTTAATCACAGTGTTAATGATTTCTCTTAACAATTACTCCAAGTGAGTTTTAATGATTTTTGAAATAATCGCAGGAAATATGAATATTATAATCGATAAGATACCAAAAAGCAGAATCAAGAATCCAAAATAGTTAATATTAAATAAAATCGCTGTTGTTAACTTTCCAAGAATAACTAATATAGGTAGCAAAAGAGGCATAGTTATAAGAGTTCCAAGCACAGAGCCTTTAGTGAGGCTTAATGCGTTACCAAAACAAAATAATATAAGAAAAATATAAGTTGTTATCATTAAAGGTGGAAGCAACATTAGAGATGAGTCCATTGTGTTGCCAGATCCTACATTAAATAAAGAACCTAAAATAGAAATAGGAATGCCTATAAATAACCAATATATAAATATTTTTATAATTATAGATTGATATAGAGAATTTCCAGTTATTACTAATTGTTCAAGAGATCCGTCTTCAAAATCTTCAAGAAAAATCCCCTCTGTTGCAAGCATCATTACTAGCAAACAAGAAATAAATAAAACTGGATAAAAAGCATCAGATAAATTCTGACTTGATAACTCTACAGTTAAAGGATATGCAATCATAATAAGTACAAAAACAAGAATTGGGCCTAGCCAAGCTCTAGTTTTTTTTAAAAGCTTTAAAGTTTCTTGTTTAAATGTAGTCAGAATTCTCATGAGCTGATACTAACAGTTTTAGCTTGAATATTTGCAGCAATATGAGAAGTGAAAATTAAACCTACCCCCTCAGATACTTTTTTGTTTAAAAAATTAGACAATATTTCTTGGGTTTCTGAATCCAATCCTACAAATGGCTCATCAAGTAATATTAAGTCAGATTTATTAATAAATATCCTTATTAAAGCAAGCTTTTTTTGTTGTCCAAAGGAGAGATTTCCAGTGACAATGTCTAGCCTGTCATTTAGACCAAATAAATCTAGTAAATTATTAATTTCCCTTTTACCTTTAAGATTTAAAAGGATTAAATTATCTCTAACTGTTAGATATGTTTTGAGAGCATTCTTATGTCCTAAGTAGGAAAGATTTATATTAGGTTTCTTATCAACAAATCCCTTCGAGGGTTCAGTAATCCCTCCCAATATCCTTAATAGAGTAGATTTACCTGAACCATTAGAGCCTTTAATGTGTATTGCCTGACCTGCTGAAAGTGACAATGAAAAATTAGAAAAAAGTTTATTATCATTAATCTTATATGAGAGCTTATTTGCTTGAATTAAAAGTCTGTCTTCCATTATTCAAGTTTAAGGTTTTTTGTTCTTATTGAAAGAGGAGAAAGAGGTTTTTGAGGATCTAGACGAGACTGAAGTCTTTTAGAGATTTCTGAAAATGGTGAATTGCCTATCATTCCAAGCCCGCCAACTGAAAAATATAACCTTCTGCTGAAATATAGGCCTTGTTCTAATGAGGGTACGCCACTTATAAAAGTAGTTATTTTCCCAATATTTTGAGCAATATTCTTCCTCTTACTGTTGTGCTTAAACCAACCCCATGCAGAAACATTAACTAAAGAAATTTTTTTTAAAATTTCTCTACTTTCAATGCTTGGAAAAGAAGATGGTGGTAATAAAACAATTAAGCCACCTTTTGCTTCAGTTATTGCTTCATCAAGAGATTGCTCAATAGAGCTTTCATAATTTAAATGGATGCATTCTTCATGCTCGTCGACTTTAAATTTTTTAACTTTTGAGAGTCGAACTTTTGAGCCAAGAGTAATATATGTAACTAATTCTTGGCTCAAAATTATTAAATTTTCTCTAGTGACTGATTGATGTCCTCAATAATATCATCAATATGCTCTATTCCAATAGAAAGTCTTACAAAGCCTGGAGTTACTCCAGTAGACAATTGCTCCTCAGGGGTTAGCTGGCTATGTGTAGTGCTTGCTGGATGTATTGCCAATGATCTTGAGTCACCAATATTTGCAACGTGGTAGAGAAGCTCTAAGGAGTCTATAAATTTCTTACCTGCGTCTACACCACCCTTTAACTCAAACCCCATAAGAGCACCATTGCCACCTTTGAGGTATTTTTGAGCCCTTTCTTTTGCAACACCGTCTTGAACAGAGGGATATATTACTCTTTCAACTGCTTCATGTGATTCAAGAAATTGTGCAACTTTTTCTGCATTTTTTGAATGCTCTCTTATTCGTAAAGAAAGCGTTTCTAGTCCTTGAATAAACATAAATGCATTAAATGGACTCATTGCAGCACCCATATCTCTTAATAGAGTTACTCTGGCCTTAAGAAGGTAAGCAATTGGACCAAGAGGTTTAACAGCCTCGACCCATACAGCTCCGCCATATGATGGATCAGGAGTATTTAAAGCAGGCTGTCTCTCAGCACCAGCAGATTCCCAATCAAAGTTTCCACTATCTATAATAATTCCACCAATTGAGGTTCCATGACCTCCAATAAATTTTGTAGTTGAGTGAATTACTACTGCAGCTCCATGTTCAATAGGCTTACAAATAATAGGAGCAGCGGTATTATCAACAATTAAAGGTATTCCTAGAGGTCTGCCAAGGTCAGCAACTTCTTGTATCGGAAAAACTTCAAAGCTTGGATTAGGTAATACTTCCCCATAATAAGCTCTTGTATTTTCGTCGGTTGCATTTAAGAAATTATTTGGATCAGATGGATCTACAAATCTAACCTCAATACCCATATCACTAAAACTATTCTTAAACTGATTGTAGGTTCCGCCATATAAATGCGAGGATGCGACAATATTGTCACCATTTTTAGCAATATTCTGAATAGCATATGCGGAAGCTGCCTGACCTGATGCTACAGCTAAAGCCATCACACCACCCTCAAGTTCTGAAAGTCTTTTCTCAAGAACATCGCAAGTAGGATTCATTATTCTTGAGTAAATATTTCCTAATTCAGATAAGCCGAATAAATTAGCGGCATGGTCTGAGTTATCAAATTGATAGCTAGTAGTTTGATGAATTGGTACGGCCACTGAGTTTGTGTTCTCGTCCTTTCTCCAACCTGCATGCAAGCCAATAGTTGCAGGGTTTTTGTATGATTTAGTCATGATATTTTTCCTAATAATAAAAGTTAATATTATCAGCACAAAAAATAGGAATTTTTTTAAGAATTCTTCTTTTTAGCTTATTTATTACACGCTAGCAAGCTGAATCAAAAAGCGTGGAAAATGATTATATAATCATTTTGTAAATAATTACAACACTGCTATCATCAAATTATAGTAAGATTAGATAATTCAATATATTTCAGTTTAGAGGTTAGATATGGCAAAAAAATATAATAATTTTAGAGTCGGCGGAGCGCCAAAAACAGTGGGATCAGATTATTCAGTATGGACAAATAGTCTTCTTGAAAGAGTTATTGCAAGCAGAACTATTATTGAGCCAGGCAAATCAACTAAAGGACATAAACTTATTGATTCTGACGTTGTTTATATAATTACAAATGGTAGAGGAACTATGGAAGTCATAGAGTATATGAATTCTACAGAAGGTCATGGTTCTGACCCTTCATATGGTATTCAACATGAAGACTCTTATGACCTTTCAGCAGGAGATGTCATTCTTGTACAATCAGGTGATTATGCAAAAGTATCTAATAACTCAGAGCATGATCAATTAACCTATATGCGAATCTTTGATAGAGGCGGTTGGAGAGATTAAAACCTCCCTCTAATAATTAATGAAAGATAGTCTAGGAATCTTGTTTTCTGGAATATGTGTTGTGCATTGCCTTTTGTTCTCTCTTTTTGTCTGGGGTGGTGTTGGGTCTGTAGGTTTTATTGCTTTATCAGAAGAATTTATACATCCATTGCTAGTACTAATAGTATTTATAATTGGATTGATTAGTTTTCCTTCCTCCTACAAAATTCATAAACAAGTTCAACCTATGGCTATAGGAGCTCTTGGTTTTATAGGGCTTCTTGTTGCCCTAATGATGCCTCTTGTCTATGAAATACTTCTAACAATAATTTCAGGCACTATGCTCATAATGTCTCATCTTTGGAATTATAGGCTAACAAACTAGAAAACAATTTCAGCATATACTGGAAGATGGTCTGATACACCATGTCCATTTTTTGTATTAAAGCCTTCTGGTATACCCTGCTCATTAGTATTTATTTTTATAGCAATAGTATTAATCGAATTATTATTAAATTTAAGGCCCCTATTCTTTGAAATTAAAATCTTGTCTAAATAGGACCAACTTTTGTCTCTCCAGTAGAAATGAGAGCCTTTGCAGGCTTCACAACCTTCGTGATTTGAAATAGCCCATTTATTTTCGAGCTTATAAAAAGTATTCTCTGAAGATGCCTCTGCAGCAGTTACATTAAAATCTCCTAATGCAATAAAAGGATCTTTATGCGCTTCAATAAGCCTATCCAAAGAAACAAATGAGTCATCTCTCATTCCGGTAGGGTGATATGGAGCTGGGAAATGTATATTGTAAATTCTTAAAACTTCTCCATCTACGTTTATATGAATTTCAAAAATAGGTCTAGTATCTTTAGAGGCATATTCAGGTGAAAATTTAATTTTATTTAGTTTTTGATTAGACATTTTATATTTTGAAATATATGCATTATCTATCCCCCTATAATCATTTCCTTCAAGGAGCGTAAAGTCAATATAACCATAAGGTTCCAATAGATCATACAACTCAGATAATACATTAATATTTTCTACTTCTTGTAATGCTATTAAATCAGGTCCGTTTTCTTTAGAACTTAAAATAACTTCAACAATATTCTTTAATTTTTTATTTTTAGCGTCTTCAGTCCAATCAAAGTATAAACATTCCTCTCTCCACTTTTTAACCTTAACTTTATTGCATGAGTCTATATGCTTTTGTGATTGTTTTTGAGAAAGAGGCAAGTAAGCTTTATCATCTTTGCCTTTATCATCAAGGGTATCAAAAAGATTCTCAACATTGTATGTCATTATTGAAAAAGCAGAGGTAGCTGGCAGTGCTAGATTTAAAATAAAAAGAATAGATAGAAATTTTTTCATATTATTATATTAAACCAAATCTTTTATTTTTAATCTTATATCAAACGGAATTTCAAAATTTCTTGCATGTTCACTCTTGAGATTAAGGAGTGCTTCTAATCTAGACTGAGAAAAATTAGCAGTTTTTCTTTTATTCATGTCGATATGACCAAGTATAGTCTCAAAGATAGCGCATAGATTTCCATCATTATCGAAAAGACCTCCGGTTATATGAACTAATTTATTGTTTACATTATATAAACTAAAGGCAGGTTGCATTAAATCATCCAGTCTAAATTCTTTTAAGTATCTTATGCTATCTTCTAAAGTGAATGTTGAGAATCCTGAATTAAAATATGCTTCTGAGAAACCCATTTCGTTTAAATACATAGGGGTGTATCCAAGATCAAAAGTTTGATAATAGAATGCAACATTCATATGATCGTTTTGATCACACATGTCTTTAGTAACAGTTATAGGTTTAGATTGATAAGGGAAATTGTTTTTCATGGGCTTTATTATAGGCATAAAAAAAGCCCAGTAAACTGGGCTTTTTAAAAAGTAAGCTAACTGCTTAGAATGTTGTACCGAAAGATACACCCCATAGTCTAGGATCAGTGTATGTAGCAAACTGAGCACCACCCTGCAATGCAGATGAAGCAGCCCAAGTACCAATAAATTGATCGTCAGCTAGGTTTTTGATGTAAGCCTTAACATACCAGTCAGCATTATCTGGTGTATACACAGCAGATAAATCCCAGTACTTAGTCTCTGGCATTTTAGCTCTGTCTTGGTTAAAGACATTACCTTCTCTTTCAGCCTGATATCTATAAGCAAGTCTTACAGAAGTCACACCGTTTTCGCCAACAAAGTCATTGTTAAAACCAATGCTGTATGAAGACTCAGGTGACTGAGGTAATGAATTACCAGCTAATGAAACCAATCCAGGTGCAACAGGACATGCCAATCCTCCAAGAGGATTAAATAGACCTGCACATATTGAACCAGCAGATTTAAAGACTGGTACTACATTTCCTGCTGCATCAAGACCGTAACCATAAGTTACAGCACCTTGAGGGTCTAAAGGTAAAGCCTGTACACCTGCACCAACCTCAGTTGGTCCACAAAGACCATTAGCTGTTGCACAACCCACTCCTGGAGTCCATAGTGTAGGATCTACATCAAGCAATGCAACTATTCCAGCTGGGTTTAATGGATCAGGCATTGATTGATCACCTAACTCACTCTCAACTAATAACCAGCTAATATCAATACTTGAAGTTTCACTTAAGAATGCAATCATATTACCTTCAAAGCCTTTGATTTCAGCATCGACGTTGTAGTTCACCGAACCAGCATCTTCAATGTTTGAAATAAGCATGCCTTTTGTATCATTAAAGAATAATGAAGCATTAAATAATACTGCTCCATCCATTAGGATGCTTTTTGTTCCAATTTCAAAAACACCTGTTTCCTCTGAATCATATGGATCAGGCTCCGTTCCTATAACAGGGTTATTACCACCCGCTTTAGTTGCAGTTGTGTAACTTGCATAAACCATTTGATTGTCAGATAAGTCATGCTGAAGTGCTACTTTATATGCAAAAGCATCGTCAGCCACAACTACAGAAGTTGGATAGAATCCATATTCACCAGTCTCAAACTGAGACTGTGGGTAGTTAGGACAATCAAAGTCTGTTAAACAAGTCATAATAGTGTCTTTAACAGTGTCATCATTAAATCTGTAACCTAAAGTAAGTTTTGTTACGTCTGATAAATCAAAGTAGAACTCACCAAACAAAGCCATAGATTTTGTTCTAATGTGATCATCATTCAGATAACCGCCTAACTCGGTAGGAATGTGATAAGGGGAAATTCCTTGAGCATTGAGCAAGAACTGTAAACAGTTTGGATTTGCTGTGCTTGGATTTCCACCATTAACATTTGCAGGAATACCTACTGCATCACCTGTTGGTGTTCCACCAAGTGCACAAGTATCACTTCCACCTAAACCACCAAGGATTAATGTTTGATAGAAAGGAAGACCACCGTAAGCATCAAATTGTCCACCGTATACAAGAGATGAGTATAAATGGTTACTAAAAGCACCTGTCATATTCCATGCAGCAGTTTGAACTTGGTATCTGTTATGAGATCTATCATCGTAACTATATAAACCTGCTACGAAGTTAAACGGACCATCATAGTCAGATATAAGAGTTATTTCACCTTGGATTGTATTATTTTCAGCATTTGAGAACTCATATGTTCTCTCACTATCAACCAATTCAGTAAAGCTATAATCATCACCATTGAAAGTTCCACCAAAAGTACCTTGCCATGATATTGGAGGTAGACCCATGGCAGCACCTAGTATGCCTGGATAAGGTTTATCTGAATGTGAATAATCATTGTCATTCATATGAAAATAATCTCTTGATGTATGAGAAATTTTTGCATTTAAGAGCAATTCAGAGCTCAGCTCTGTTTCAAACTCAATAGCTGAGAATGTGAATTCACTTGAGTACTCAGGAACTCTTGTTAGATATGCTTTTCTAAAGTTATCAGGAGTTACTGTATCTGCATACTGATTAACAAAAGCACTTGCCTCTAAACCACCAACAAGATTAAATAAAGCAGCTGTGCTTCCTCTTGAGTCAGCTGGCACATTAGGCCCACCAACAGTTAAAGGATTACAACCATATAATGCATGAGATTCACAAAAAGGAGTTCCAATATTATTTCTGTTGTCATCGCCTTTTGACCAATCATGGGTAAGTTTTAAAGTTGAAGATTCACCAATATCGATGTCCATAGAAAACCTAGCTCCCATTGCATCTTTATTATTATATTCTTGACCAGTCCGTATGTTTTCACTAAAGCCACCTCTTTGTTGAGATGTGACCGCAAGTCTTGTTCTAATATTATCTGAAAAAGGAACGTTAAGAACAGATGTTATCTCTTCTTGGTTGTAATCACCGTATGTAATATCTACGCTACCTTCAAGTTCAGAAGTTGGTCTTTTAGAAATAATATTAATAACACCATTAACAGCATTTCTTCCAAATAAAGTACCTTGAGGTCCTTTTAGAACTTCTATACGCTCTGTGTCATAGAAACCTAAGTCATAAAAAGCACCAGTTCCAACACTGTGGCCATTCATAGATGTTACAACAGCGCCAACAACAGCAGCACCAACACCATATGAACCAGTACCTCTAATTGCGTATGAGACACCAGAACCGATACCTTTATCAGCAATTAAACCAGGAACTACTTCTTGTAAGTCTGAAGCATCCTTGATTAAGTTTTTTTCCATATCTTCAGCAGTAAATGCTTCGATGGATAATGCTAGATCCTGAACGGACTCAGCCTTTTTAGTTGCCGTAACAACAACCTCTTCTACTTCTTGAGCGCTTACAAAAAATGGAACTGCTAATGCAAAAGATGCAAAAGTTCCAAGTAAGACTTTAGATAATTTGTTCATAACTTAAACCCCCTATATTGGATTACAAACATTTAATTAATTAAGAATTTTAACAAATCTTAACAATTTCTTTACTATTCTTTATAAACTATAGCATTTATAAAGGGTTTTTCTACAAAAAAGTTACAAAAAAAATATTATTTTTAAAGTAGTTATTTGTTGTATTCTAAGAAGAAAATTTGTAAGAATTTAACCCCAAGGGTGGCATTTTGAAATTCTTATAGTTGTGAGATAAGTTCCTTTAAATATGCCATGTTTTAAAATAACATCCATTGCATATTGAGAACATGTAGGCTGAAATCTGCAACTAGATGGAAATAATGGTGAAATAAAATATCTATAGAACCTTATAGGCAATATAAATGAATAACGAAGGAGCTTCATTGCATTAGTGAGAAGGAGGTTTTGCTTCCAGAGTGATCTGGTTTAAAAAATCATCAAGGGGCTTAGTTTCGGTCTCATTGCTACCGATTCTTCTGATGGAAACTGTTCTGCTTTCTTTCTCTCTTGCGCCAAGAGCTAAAATTAAAGGGACTTTTGCAGCGCTATGCTCTCTAACTTTATAACCAATTTTTTCATTTCTTAAATCACTTATCACTCTTATACCGAGAGCTTTTAAAGAATTTTCTATTTCTAATGCGTAATCATCAGCATCAGAGATTATTGTAGCTATCGCAATTTGGTCGGGGGCCAACCACAGTGGTAACTTGCCTGAATAGTTTTCAATTAAAATTCCAATAAATCTTTCAAATGATCCAAGTACTGCGCGATGAATCATGACAGGTTTATGTTTAGAACCGTCTTCACCTACATATTGAGCATCTAATCTGTCAGGAAGATTGAAGTCAGCTTGGAAGGTACCACATTGCCACTCTCTTCCAATCGCATCAGTTAAAACAAAATCTAACTTAGGCCCATAGAAAGCTCCTTCGCCTGGAACAATTTCAAAAGGAAGATTTAGATTAGATATCGCTTTCTCTAAAGCGCTCTCAGCCTTATCCCAAACTTCATCACTACCAACTCTTGTTTCAGGGCGTGTTGATAGCTTGATGTCAAAATCTTCAAAACCAAGATCTTTATACATTCCTGATAAAAGCTCTATAAATAGTCTCGTTTCTTCTTCAATTTGATCTTCAGTACAAAAAATATGTCCATCATCTTGGGTAAATCCTCTTACTCGCATTAATCCGTGCAATGTTCCAGATGCCTCGTATCTGTGACAGGAACCAAATTCAGCAAATCTTATAGGAAGATCTTTATATGACTTTAAACCATGATTATAAACCTGAACATGGCAGGGACAGTTCATCGGTTTTAAAGCGTTAGTCCTTTTCTCACTAGCATGCTCCTCATCTATTTCGGTAATAAACATATTCTCTCTATATTTATCCCAATGGCCTGATGCTTCCCATAATTTTCTATCTACGACTTGTGGGGTCTTAATTTCTTGATAATTAAATTCTTCCAATTTATCCCTTACAAAGCTTTCAAGGGTTTTATATATTGACCATCCCTTTGGATGCCAAAAAACCATACCTGGAGCCTCTTCTTGAAAATGAAATAATGACATCTCTTTACCCAGCTTTCTGTGATCTCTCTTTTCAGCCTCCTCTAGTGAAAGCAAATAGGATTTGAGATCTTTTTCATTCTTCCATGCAGTACCGTAAATCCTTGTTAGCATTTTATTATCAGCATTGCCTTTCCAATAAGCACCTGCAACTTTTGTTAACTTAAACGCGCCAATATGATTTAGGTTTGGTAAATGAGGGCCTCTACATAAATCAACAAACTCATCATTGTCTTGATAATAAAGCTGGAAATTATCCTCTTGCTCTGCGTCTTCAATAATAATTTCTTTATAGGATTCGCCTTTTTTATTAAAAATATTAATAGCCTCTTCTTTAGAATGTAGTTTTTTTGTTATTGAAGAGTTGGATGAAATAATTTTTTTCATCTCAGATTCGATTTTTTCCAGATGATCATTTGTGATAGTTTCTGTAGATTCAAAATCATAATAAAAACCATCTTTTATGGTTGGTCCTATTGCGAGTTTTGTTTGTGGGTATATATTCTGGACTGCTCTAGCTAATACCTGGGCAGTTAATGTGTGTCTCATTATCTCCAGACCTTCATCTGAATTAATGGTAATAATAGAAACCTCAGAATCATCATTGATTGGATCTGATAAATCATTCTGAATACCATTAACCACTACAGCAAGCGCAGCTTTAGCAAGACCAGGGCCTATACTTTGTGCAAGATCCAAGCCGGTTGAACCTTTAGGCAACTTTCTAATACTTCCATCTGGCAAAGTGATATTCATACCAAACATTATATAGCGAAATATCTATTAGTATCAGCACAACTTCTCATTAAATGCTCTTTAATTTAATATATCTATCCAGTCTTTAATTGGTATGTATTTGCCTTCTTAGTTAAATGGATATAACAAATCCCTCCTAATGAATCGGGAATTATTCTTTCTGCCCAATAAGACGAAGAGACAAATGCTTTAGTATCTGTAATTAAAAACTGTTCAAGAAATCCGAAATCAGGATCATCACCCCCATCTACGAACATTGTGCATATTAGAGCAAATTTTATTAAGTTCATGTTTTCAACTAACAGTTATTAATTTTTGATAACTCCTCAAGCCTTTCAAGTCGCATTACCAATGAACGTTTTTTTATTTCATTTGAGCCAGTTACATCCATTCCAAGGGTTGGGATTAGAAGAAGCTGACCTGCAATGTAGTAGCTTATATTTTTTTTTCTTGTCTGTTTGTTATTATCTAGATTAATATTTAAATCTATTAAGATACTATCAAATTCATTTAATATGTCTGAACAAGTTAAATCCTTATCATCAAATTGATAAACTCTTGTAGGATTTGGACCAGTACCAGCACAGCTAACAAGATTAAGAATAATAAAAATTAGCAATGGTATCTTTATCATATAATCAATAGCTATTTATAAAGAGAAAAATCCTCTACTATTTGCTCAGCAACATCATTGAAGACTTCCTCCCAAGCACCTATAGTAAAACCACCTCCAGCTCCAACAGATCTTGTAACTTGAGATTGAAGTAAAACGTTACCACTTAAATCTTCTAGAGATGTCTCTACAGAAAGAACTGTTTTACCTAAACCTGGAGCTAACCATCTACCAAATGCATTACCCTCTTCATATTGGACAATAAGAATTTTTAAATTAGATTGATCAAGAATTGAACTATCATCGGTAGACATGAGAGCTTTATTCATAGATTTATTCATTAGTACAACAATATCGATATTCTCATATTCTTTTCCAGTTTTATTTAAGACATTTAAATTATTAAGTTGATATGATTTTGAAATATTTGTTTCATTGATTTGATCTATTGTTGATGTTGTAGAGCAGCTTGCAATCAAAAATAAAATAAATATGTTAAGTTTTTTCATAATAAGTATGTTGTTAATTAATAATGATTAAAATTAACACATATTAATTAACTAGGCAAAGAATAATAAATGTCAAAATTAGGTATATTTTTATTCTATATAATTCATTAGGTAAAACTGTATGTTACTTTGTATGTTACTCAAGAATTACAATAATTTGGAAAGGCCGCAATAATCGGTTTTAAAGGCTTTTCAGAGAAGTAGTCTAATTAACTATGATCTCCTCCTAAGGATTAGTTGCAGGTTCGATTCCTGCAGAGGGCACCAAAATAAAAAAGCCAGCTAAAGCTGGCTTTTATATATCTAAAAAAATATTAGAATTTATACTGAAAGTTTAAAGAATCAAACTCATCAAATTTATCAAAACTGATCACAAAATTTCCAATATTATAACCTAAGCCAAGGCCAGTCTCTGACCCAGAAGCAGAATCCGCTGAAACAATAGCGCCATTAGGTGTATTAGCTGCAAGAACAGTTGATCCAGCTAAGTCAGCCCAAATAAAGCTGGCATGCAAGTCGCCCATATTATATTTGAATTTGATAAAACCACCCAAGTCCATTTCAACAGTTCCTGTTATATCAATACCTTCAACTGTCTCATTTAATGAATCATCTTTAATACCAGTCCAGAGACCAACTTCAGTACTGAAATTATTTTCATGATCCCATTGGTATGAGCCTGATAAAGCTCCAAGTGAAACATCGCTATCACCTACATTTGAGTACCCAACAGCCCATCCACCTGCAAAAGAATACATTGGTAGTAGTATGCTTAACATTAGTAATTTTTTCATTTTTACCCCCTTTTATAATATTAATATAATTATTAATATTTTTTTTATTATCATAATGACTTATATCTAAAAAAGCCAGCTTTAATCTGGCTTTCGTTTTAACATTTAATCTTATTTTGGTGAGGACTCTGGTTGATAGTCATAATAACCCTCTACAGGAATCATTAAATGAACATATGGTGTTCCTTTAAACATTACATAAGGTCCTCCACTTGTATATTCTGTAGATTGACCGTCTAAAGATGAAGGGTTTTTTGGCATTAACATCAAATGCGCTCCTGACTCAATAAAATGCTTATGGCCCATATTTTTTTGTCCGTCTGTATATGGTTTAAAATTATCTACTCCTAAATCTCCATGTAACATCCATATCCAGCCATCAGATTCAAGCTCAGGTATTTGTTGGGATTTATATGCATTAGCCCATGCAACTGCATTAGAATCAGAGCATGCAGGGGCTGCGTCATGAGCGGTTTTAAATCCTCCTTCAGGCATTGGCATGAATGGCTCACATCTCCAACCATTACTTCCTTTTCTAATAACTTTTCCAGAAGCTCCTATTACAGTAGCGTGATCTCCAATAAATGCCGGAGCAGCTGATGTAAATGCTTGTATCTGCCATTCCTTTGAATTTCCACCCTCATGATGACCGGCGGTAATATTGATTGCAGTAAGTAATAAAAAACTAAACACTATTTTTTTCATATCTCTCCAAATTAAATAAGATTTATTTACTTTAACACATCTTTTTTGCATAAAAAAACCCTCAATTAAGAGGGTTTTATATAATTTTTATATACTAATATATCAATCTTCAAAATCACCTTCGGCAGTTTGATGGACGCCACCATAGGCTGCTGAAGAAAAGTGATTTGTTTTAACAACCCATTTCATTCCTTCTTTAACCCATACTGATGTAACTCTTGTTCTATAAGGTCTTAACCCTCCATTACTGTCAGGAACTAAACCCTCGGCATAATACCTTGAATAAACAACGTCATTAGTTAGTTGATGTGCTTCAGAGCCAAAAACATTTATAACCCCTGCATTTTCTGGAGTAGTTCTTGCCCAATCATCAGCGCTTTGAGTTACATTTGGTTTATGAAAGCTTCCATCAGAATTAGATCCCAGCATTCCTGATTTAGATGTTAAAGCAACAACCGTATCAAAATCTTTTTTATTTCTAGCATCCCAGTAGGCTTCAACATTTGCTAAAACTTTTTTTTCTGCGCTTGAGTGCCCGTCTGCAAACGCTGGGGCAGTTGTTGCTAATAATAAAAAACTTAGTAAATACTTTTTCATAATTTCTTCCTTTTATATTGGTTTGATAAACATATATTTACATTACCATAATTAAAAAGTTCTAAAAGAAAAAATGTATTTAATTTAATGCTTAGTGCTAAGAATTATTTTTGAATAGGCCGCCACTTAGAGCCATCTTTTGAATCAAGTATTTCAACACCCATCTCGGTCAGTTTGTCTCTTAAAAGATCAGCCGCGGAATAGTCTTTATTGCTCTTAGCTTCATCTCTTTGGAGCATGAGCTTTTCAATTAAATCAGTGTCTAAATTAGTTGCATCTCTTTCAAACCAATGTTTAGGGTCTTCGTTGAGAATTCCTATTAACTGACCTGATGCTTTAATAGTTTTTATAGATTCTTGTTTATGTTCTTCGGGTTGAGACAAGTAATCTTTAGCCAATGAATTAAGAATTGATATAGCCTTAGGCGTATTTAAATCGTCAGAAAGAGCCATCTTAATTTCATTATCGGCATTGCTTAAATCATTGTTTTCAAAATGATCATCATCTAATAGAATTTTATATAGCCTATCTAAAAGTTTCTTAGATTGATGAACAATGCCTACATTCCAGTCAAGCCCTTGCCTGTAATGAGAAGATAACAACGACAATCTTATTACTTCACCTTTAAATCTATCAGTCAGCTCTTTTACTAAAGTTATGTTATTAAGAGATTTTGACATCTTTTCGCCATCAACAGTTACAAATCCATTATGCATCCAATATTTGGCATAAGACAAAGGATCATCGGCAGAACCACTAGCACAACAGCTCTGTGCTATTTCATTCTCATGATGAGGGAAAACAAGATCTCTACCGCCACCATGAATATCAAATGGAAGTCCCAATGTTTTTTCTGACATTGCAGAGCATTCGGTATGCCAGCCCGGTCTGCCATAGCCCCAAGGTGAATCCCATCCAGGCTGATTCTCAGTGCTCGGTTTCCACAATACAAAATCAGCTGGATCTTTTTTGTATGGTGCTATCTCCACCCTGCTTCCTGCTAACTGCTCATCTCTATTTCTCTTAGATAAACATCCATAATTATCAAAAGATAAAACATGAAATAACACATGCCCTTCTTTCTCATAGGCATGGCCATTACTTATAAGAGTTTGTATTAATAGAATCATCTCGGAAATAAACTCAGTTGCTTTAGGCTGAAAATCTGGAGGAGAAACACCTAAAGCCCTCATATCTTCATTATATATGTCAGTATATTTTTCTGTGATCTGAGAAATTGGTATATCTTGATCTAATGCAGCTTCTATAATCTTGTCATCAATATCAGTAATGTTTGAAACATAAGTTACTTTTGGAAAGCTATATTTAAGAAATCTAACAAAGGTATCAAAAACCACCGCCATTCTTGCATTCCCAATGTGGGCATAATTGTAAACTGTGGGGCCACATGCATAAATTTTTATATGATTTTCGTCCAAAGGCTTAAAATCCTCTTTCTTGCTTGTGAAGCTATTATGGATTTTTATATTTTGCACGACAGACATCTTTTATTTATTTAAATCTATTATATCTAAGTCTCTAAGTTTATTTAATAGAGGTAATAATGGCATTCCTCTTACGGTATAAGAAGATCCCTCTACAGATTTAAATAAATTGCATCCAAGTGATTCGAACTTATATGCACCAGCAGCATTAATAGGATTTTCAATTTCTACATAATTTTCAATTTCTGATTGAGACAAATCATGCATAACCATCTCAACGAACTCACAATATTCCCATATAGACTGTCCTGAGTTGAATATACAGATGCCGCTATACTGAAAATGAGATGTTCCAGATAGCTTAAGTAAATTACTAATTGCCTTATCTTTTGATCCTGGTTTATCAAAAACTTCATTTTGATAGATGCACATCTGATCTCCGCCGATAACAAAGGCATCTGGAAATTTATTACTCACTTCTTCTGCTTTTGCGCATGCAAGCGCAATAACTTGTTGATCAAAAGGCTTTCCTTTCATTTGCTTTTTTATAATATCTTCATCTACAGAAGAAGGCTCTATAGAAAAGTCTAGACCAGCTTCAGTAAGCATAGCCTTTCTACTTTCTGAGCCTGAAGCTAGGATGATTTGTTCTTTTGGTAAAATAAATGGCGGCATTAAAACATGCCCTTAATTAAAATTTCTTTGGAGAATGAATCAAATGCATAAACTCTTCTCTAGTTTCAGGATTATCCCTAAAGATACCGAGCATTCTGCTTGTGATGGTGCTAGATTCAGTTTTATGAATGCCTCTTGTAGACATGCATTGGTGTCCAGCATCAATAACTACAGCGACGCCTTTAGGCTCTAAAACTCTGTGGATAGTATCTGCAATTTGTGCAGTCATAGTCTCTTGAGTTTGAAGTCTTTTACCAAATATATCAACGATCCTGGCTAACTTACTGATGCCAACTACTCTTTTATTGGGAATGTAGCCTACATGAGCCACTCCTATGATTGGGACCATGTGATGTTCGCAATGAGATTCAACTCTAATATTTCTTACTATTACAGCATCATCATAACCCTCAACTTCTTCAAAAGTTTTTTCAAGCACCTGTTCAGGATCTTCTTCATAGCCTGCAAAAAACTCTTTGTATGCCCTAATAACTCTATCAGGAGTTTCAACTAGCCCCTCCCTAGACGGGTCGTCTCCAGCCCATGATATTAATGTTTTTACAGCATTTAACGCCTCTTCTTTAGATGGCTTTCCAGTCATTTAGGTCTCCGGTAATTGTTTTTTTTGTTTATTCTATATGATATTTATTAATAATGGAGCAATCTTATTGGAATCTTTGGGATTAAAAAGATAAAAAAATTTAAATTTTTGCACATCTGGATGCATAATAAACAGAAAAATATTAACTAATATGGCAATAAAAGCTTTGATAAATCCGGTTACACCCTTCGCGCAAAATGCTCCGATAATATTTTGCACGGAGACAATGAAATGTGCCTTTGTTGATCCTGGGGGTGATGCTGAAAAGCTTTTACAAATTGCAAAAAATAATAATTTAATTCCAGAAAAAATTTTACTTACCCATGGCCATGCAGATCATGCTGGAGCAGCTATGGAGATTTCTGAAATACTAAATATAAAAATTGAAGGGCCGCATAAAAAAGATAAATTCCTTCTTGACTCACTTGAAAGTCAGGGTCAGATGTTTGGTATGATAGCCAGAGATTGTGAGCCTCATTTTTGGTTAGAAGATGGTGATAAGGTTAGTCTTGGTAATGAAATGCTCGATGTGATATTCACCCCTGGCCATACTCCAGGTCATATTGTCTTCTATAACTCAGGTTCAAAATTAGCACTAGTTGGTGATGTTATTTTTAAAGGCTCTATTGGTAGGACTGATTTACCTAGAGGAAATCATCAAGATCTAATAAATTCAATTTCTAAAAAACTATGGCCTCTTGGTCAAGAGATAACTTTTATATGTGGTCATGGTCCAAACTCAACATTTGGAGAAGAAAGAAGGTCAAATCCCTTTGTATCTGACATAGCTTTAAACTAAAACTACCTTTTGGTATATCTACCACCCGATAATGTATTTGAAAGCAGCTTAATTAATGCAGGGGCATACTTTATTAAAAAGACTAAAAATTTATATCTTTTGCTCGGTATGCAGTAGGACTTTGCATTAAGAGTTGCCTCCACTGCCTCTGCTGCAACATCTTCAGCATTTAACTTCATAAAAGCAGGCACTTTATCCATATGATCCTGAACTCCGCTAGCAGAATGAAATTCTGTCACAACGTAACCAGGACATACAGCTGTGCATGAAACACCCTTATGCTTATAATTAACATTTAATGCATCGCTGAATCTATTCATGAAGGTTTTAATTGGGCCATATAAAACCTGTATGCTGGATGGTGGTGTAAAAGATGCTACAGAGGATATGATCATTATTTTTCCTGAATTTTTCTCAAGCATGTCTGGTATAAAGGCCTTTGAAAGAGCAATTACAGATGTGCTTAACACTCTTATAAATTTTTCCTCTTCCTCCATGGAGGTTTTGTGGAATTGTGATTCGATACCGTAACCAGCGTTATTAACTAACACCTCGACATCATAGTTTTTTTCTTTGCAGAAATTATAAATATGCTTGGGTGCATCTATGTCGCTTAAATCGCTAGATATAAAATCTGTTTTGATATTGTATTTTTGCTGTAATTCTTCGGATAGATTTCTTAGCCTTTCCTCTCTTCGAGCTGTCAAAATTATTCCAAAGCCTTTTTGAGCTAATTGATGAGCTATTTGAAGACCGATTCCAGACGATGCTCCAGTGATAAGTGCGTATTTATTTTCCATATATTATTTATATTTAATTTCAGTATATTAATTCTAACAGCTTAGGTTTTATTATAGAATTACTGTCCAAAATAAATAAAGGAAAATTATGAAGAGAAATTACATATATTTAGCATTTACTTTGTTTTTTGTAATTGGGTTTGTTAGTGCAGATGATGCGGCTACATCTCCTGAGGTTTCAAAAGAAGAAAGTAAAAAAGAAACAGTAGAAGACGCCAATAAAGATAAGCAGTCAAAGGATAAGAAGAAAAAACCTGAAACTATTGCTGAATTTATTGAAGAAGAGGAACTTGTTTCTATAGATGGTTTTTTAAATCTTCTTCATAACGAAGAAAAAGATAAATACTATCTTGTCTTAGAATCATCTGAGCTAAATAGAGAGTTTATTTATTTTCCATACCTCTTAAACGGGCCTCAGGCTGCAGGTCAAGGTGGGGGAGCTATTGGAGAGGCGGCAATATTAGAATTTAGAAAGTTTAAAGAGGGCTTAGGTCTTTATAAAATAAATACAAAATTTACTTTTGATCAAGCAAATAAGATTTCTCAATCAAAAATAAAAAATATTATTGATGCCTTTATTGGAAAATTTGAAGTTAAGATTAAAGAAGAAGATAAATTTTTAATCAGTGCTGATAGTATTTTTCTATCAGAAATGCTTACAGGGATTACTCCAAATATTCCAAAAGAATATGCAGAGTATATCGATCTAAATGTTGGTAAATTAGATAAAGGTAAGACATATGTTGAAAAAGTTAAGAACTACTCAAAGAATACAACAGTAGACACAAAATATAGCTTTTTCAATCCAAGGCCAAAACCAGCTTCAATAGACGCTGTAACAGATCCAAGATATACATACATCTCGGTTAGACATTTGTTTGTTGAGATGCCTGATAATAATTTCAAACCAAGAATCGCTGATCAAAGACTTGGCTATTTCTCATCAAAGATAACTGATCTTTCAAGCTATGAGTACGTAACTGCAGTAGATGTTATTAATAGATGGAGGTTAGAGAAAAAGAATCCTGATGCTGATCTTTCAGAACCAATAAAACCAATTGTTTATTGGGTAGAAAATTCTACTCCTCTTGAAATAAGACCTTTTGTAGTAAAAGGTATTGAAGCATGGAATGAAGCTTTTGAAAAAGCAGGTTTTAAAAATGCTGTAGTTGCAAAAATTCAACCTGATGATGCTGAATGGGATGCCGGTGATATTGAATATAATGTTGTAAGGTGGGCCTCAACTCCAGAAGCTCAATATTCAGGATATGGGCCAAGTATTGCAAACCCAAGAACTGGTGAAATGATTGCCGCTGATATTGTCCAAGAATTTGGAGCAATAAAAAGTGGTTATAGATTGAGAAAAATATGGGGTTATGAGGAAGGCAATGATCCTTTAGAGCAATGGATTATTTCTTTAACAATGCATGAAGTTGGGCATACATTAGGGTTAAGGCATAACTTTAAATCAAGTTGGTTATATGATGCTTATGATATTCATGACACATCTGTTACAGGGAAAAATCATATTGGTTCTGTTATGGATTATGATCCTATAAATATTGCTCCAGAAGGTTTGCAGCAAGGAAATTTCTTTCCATATGGCCCTGGAATATATGATAAATGGGTAATCCAATTTGGATACACACCAGATTTAACTGATGAAGAGAGAAGCGCTCTTTTATCTCAATCTATTGTTGAAGGAAATAAATATGGAACAGATGGCCAGGCTATGAGCTCACCTGGTAGAAATATTGATCCAAGAGTTAAAAGGTATGATCTTTCAAGTGATCCTGTCACCTATGCATCACAAAGAATAAATACCTTAAATGCAAAAATTAAAGAACTTCCATCAATATTCTTAGAAGAAGATGGAACCACAACTGAAATGACAGCCGCTTTTTATTCTCTTAATAGAGAAAAAGGTAGATTCATTGAAGGTGCTTCTAGAATTATTGGAGGCGTTTATTCAAACAGAATAGTTAACAGCCAAATTAATGAAATGTCCCCTTATGAATCTGTGGCATATGAAGACCAAAAAAGAGCAATGAATTTAATAGTTACTAAGCTCTTAGCAAATGATGCTTTTGAATTTGATGAAGATATTCTTAAGCTTTTACAAAGAGAAAAAAGAGCTGCATATAGCCCGCAAAGACAAGGCAATGGAGATCCTCAGGTTCATGAGATGGTGTTGAGAATGCAAGGTAGTGTTTTAAGGCATATCCTTCACCCTACTGTAATGATGAGATTGATTGATAGTGCTCAATATGGAAATACATATCTTCCAAATGAGGTTCTTTCAGATCTTCATAAAGGCATCTTTATTCAAAGAGAGATTCCAACAACTTTCAAAATGAACCTGCAATCAGCTTATGTTGATGAGTTACTGAATGCTCTTGAGAGTAATGAGTATGATGATATTTCTAAAGCTGCAATATTTAGCGCAGTTAATAAAATAAAGATGTTTACTAACTCAGCACCTAATAATCAGTTAGTAAAAGATCATTACAAGTACCTTAACTGGAAGATTGAAAATTATTTAGAAAGTTAATTTATCTCTAAATCAAGAAGTCGTTTCTTTTCTATAGCGCCCCCAGGGGCGCTGTATCCACCTAAGTCTCCATTAGAACAAATTACCCTATGACATGGTCTTTTTATGGGAGTTGGATTTTTACCGCAGGCATTTGCTACTGCTCTTGATGATTTTGGACTTCCAATAGCCTTAGCTATATCTTTATATGACTTGGTTTTTCCATATGGTATTTTGTCTATTTCTGCCCAAACAAGTTTTTGAAATTCAGTAGGCATCAAATGTTAGCTAAAATCTCTTTTACATAGGACTTTAATTCATCTTTATCTAAGTCAATTCTTGCATAAGCAGGAGTATCCATCGAGACAATAGTTTCACATATCTCATCAAAGCTGATACCAAGATTGCTCATATACTCAATTAGGGTCTTCTTAGCCTCAAGATTATTATCAGAGGAAACAAGTTTTTGAGAATAATAATTAGATTTAAATACTAACAATGCTAGGGCTATCATTGCTTCAGATTTATTCTCTGCTAACTCATACTCATCTATTGCATTTAGTATCCAGTAATGAGGTTTGCCTATCTTTGCCTTTGCATCCTCTATATTTGGATAAAGCTTAGTATGAGATTTTTCTTTAAACCAATTATCTTCGTGCTCAATTATGCATTCTTCTTTTAAATTGAAGAGATAGTTATTTAAATCTTCATCCCTTTGTTTAAATGGATATTTCATATTTAAGTATATTTTTTAAAAACTTTGGTTATTCTTTCTAGAGCCCAGTCTATTTGATCCTTATTTATAATTAAAGGTGGGGCAAATCTTATAACCGTTTCATGAGTTTCTTTGGCTAAAATACCCAAATCAAGAAGATCAAGACAAATTTGTTTAGCTCTCACAGTGCCTTCATGCACCTCAACTCCTATCCATAAACCTTTTCCTCTTACTTCTTTGATAATATTAGTATTAATATTTCTAAGAGAATTAGCTAAATAGTCTCCCATCTCTCTACTATTTTCAATAAGATTTTCCTCAAACAAGACATCAAGTGCTTTTGAAGCAACGACAGCTGCTAGTGGGTTTCCACCAAAAGTAGATCCATGTGAGCCTGGGTTGAAGTGATCCATTATTTCTCTAGAACTTAAGAAAGCGGAAACTGGGAGCAGCCCTCCTCCAAGCGCCTTACCAAGAATAAGCCCATCTGGTTGTATATTTTCATGTTCGTATGCAAATAATTTACCTGTTCTGCCAAGACCAGATTGAATTTCATCTAGTATTAATAAAACATTATTTTGAGTACAAACCTCTCTTAACTGTTTGAGCCAACCCAATTGAGGGGTGATAATTCCTCCTTCGCCTTGAATGGGCTCAACTAGAATCGCACAGGTATTTTCTGTGATAAGTGATTCAAAAGAATTTATTGATTTCTCACATACTTTTGAGCATTCGCAACCTGTAGAACAGTAATCCGCTGTTTTAAATCCTTTAGAAAATGGGCCAAAACCTTTTTTATAGTCTTCCTCAGAAGAAAAGCCAACAATGGTAGTGGTCCTTCCATGAAAATTACCATCAGCAACAATTATTTCAGCTTCATTTTCTGGAATACCTTTGGTGAAGTATCCCCATCTTCTTGCAGCTTTAATAGCAGTCTCTACAGCTTCAGCTCCTGTATTCATAGGAAGAATAGAAGAGAAACCACTCAGATTAGAAAGTTTTTCAATATACTCAGCAAGGGGCTCCGTATAAAAAGCTCGAGAAGCAATCGCAAGTTTATTAGACTGATCCACTAATGAAGAAACTAATTTTGGGTGGGAGTGACCATGACTTACTGCAGAATATGCAGACATCATATCTAGATATTTATTATCATTAACATCCCACAAATATACCCCTTCCCCTCTTTTTAATACCACTGGCAAGGGAGAGTAATTCTTCGCACCATGAATTGCCTCTTTTTCAATATATTTGTTTTGTAAATCATTATTCATGGTAGTATTCTAACCGTTTATATAACTTCACAGGTAGAATATAGTGAAAAATCAATCTACAAATCATTTATTTATGATTGAACCAGAAGTTTTTCATAGTAATGATGAAACTTTGGCTTCAAATGACTATCAAAGCAGAAATGACCCAGATATGTCTTTGCAAGATATTAAAAATAAAGCTCTGCGAGAATTTCATAACTTAAAATCAGAAATAGAGAAAAATAATATTACTGTTACTTCTATGAAAGGGATTAAAGAGTGTCCTGATCATATTTTCCCAAATTGGTTTATAACATTTGGGGATAAGTCTTTTCAGCTTTTTAGCATGAGAGCAAAAAATAGAAGATTAGAAAAAACAACTGAGATGATAAATTTTCTTAGTAATAGATATGATCTCAAAGGAGATCTCTCTCCATATGAAGAAAAAGGTATGTTTTTAGAGGCTACAAGCAGTATGGTTTTTGACAGAGTGAATAATGTTGTCTATGCCGGCCTTTCTCCAAGAACTAATGAAGAGCTTCTTACAAAATGGTGTAATGAGAATAATTATGAGCTTGTTCTCTTTAAAACAAATAGTCACAAAGGATCAGAGATCTACCATACTGATGTTTTTATGTATGTTGGGGAAAAAGTTATAGGCGTTTGTTTTGATGTGATACTCCCAGAATATAGAGACATGGTTAGGTCAAAGGTTTCTCAATATCATGATGTATTTGAAATTTCTGAAGATCAAATTCAAGATTTTTGTGGAAATGCTTTAGAAGCCAAAAATAATGATGATGAGTATTTTCTTATAATGTCATCGAGAGCTTTCAATGCATATAGTGATGAGCAGAAGCTTACTCTATCTAAATACTATAAAGATATCATTCATGCTGACTTAACAACTATAGAAAAATATGGAGGTGGATCTGCGCGCTGTATGTTGAATGAATTATTTTAAAAAAAGGGGCGAAAAGCCCCTTTTTAATTTTTAAGAAATAATATTAGCTTTCTTCCTCAACAGATCTAAGCATCCAGCTATTATATATATCAGGTGTTCTGCAAGTTGAAATAGTATCAAATTTTGCCTGCATATCTTTACCATTCACTTCCCAATCTGCATTTCCTGTTGCCATTCCTTCGAAGCTTGAATGTGCATTTAGCCATAGAAAATCATCATCCGTTTCAAATTCTGGATAGTAAACTCCAAAATAGTATGGACCAACATCATTGCCATTATCTAAATAGGTGTTGTACTCAACAACCGCTGCTCTTAGATCTTTGCTCTCATAACCTTCATTAAAGCTACATGCAAGATATGCTGAGGCATAGTAACCATTTTCACCTTCAACAGACCCAAATGAGTCAGACGCTCTTGGTAGGTAAAAAGTCCATGGATATCTACCCTCTCCATCACATGAAATAACTGACTCATGTTTTTGAACCCAAGCCAAAAACTCTGGATTTTCAGTCGCCCAGGCAGCATCAGCAGCTTCTTTAGAAGTCCATTCTAGCTCCCACCAACCATTATCAAATCTATTGTTGTCTCCTTCAGGGGCATGAATGCCTGCCCATCTCAGATCATCAGAGTGATCTAGCTCTTTCCATTCAGATAGCATTTTTTGTGCATTTTCATTGGAATAATCAGGGCCAGTTGTACATGCCAAGAATTCTATATGATATGGGCCTCTGTATATTGCACCTTGTGTTTCTTCACTAACAGACTCATTGCTATTAGAACAACTTACAATAAATAGTGCCAAGCCAAGTGATAATAATTTTATTGTTTTGATTTTCATTTTCTCTCCCAAAAATAATTAGTCTTTTAATACTACTACTTGATACTCAAAAAATACAATCTAAAAATATATATTAAATATACTAATTAATAGATTTTATTAATTCTTTAATACCTCCGAAAGGGTAAAAATGAATATTTTCAATATTTAGATTGCTCTTAAGTTCAATTTTTTGAATTAATTCATTTATAAAATTATTTGGAGAATATGTTGAAACTAACTCACCGATATTTAAAAAATTACTTTCAAGGATTTGAAGTGATGGCCCTACCCCGCATTCTAATGAATACTTCATCAGGCTTGTAAGTTTACTGGGGCCAGCAATACCAATATGAATTGGAAGATTTATATCTTTGTCTAAAAGAGATTTAGACCAAGAGATGATTTTATCAACGTCAAAACAAAACTGGGTAACTAGAATAACTTTTGCTTCAGTTATTTTTGAGAATTCATTCTTTAATCTTAGCGAGGCATCAATTCCCACTTCAGAAACTTCAATATCTTTGTTACCCTCAGGATGTCCTGCGAAATAGATGGATTCAAATCCAGAATTAAATAATCCAGTTTCAATTAACTGCAGAGTGGAATCAAAATTACCATAAGGTGTTTTATTGCTTCCAGCAATTAATAAAACCTCTTTAACACCGGCTTCAGATCTGTAGATATTAATCAGGTCCTCTAGCTCATTCTTATCTTTTATCTGTCTTGCTGGGATATGTGGAACTGGAATATTGCCATCTTCAAAAATTTGCTTAGCTGTTTGAAGCATATCACTTTTTTTAAAGCCCTCTATCTGAGCTATAAAAACTCGTTTATTTTTTTTTAAATTTTGAATTATTTCTCTATTCTTAAAAAAAGTTTTTGGCGTAACCTCAACTGAAAAGTCATTTAAGAATTCTTTTGAAGCACTATTGAGCATATCTAATTATATAGCTTTGAGATATTAAAAAAAATGGCGGAGAGTGAGGGATTCGAACCCTCGATACAGTTACCCATATACCTCCTTAGCAGGGAGGCGCTTTCGACCACTCAGCCAACTCTCCGAAAAATGAAAAAAGATTATACATCTAGATGACAATAAATATTATCATCTAGATGAATTTTTTAATTAATTACAACTACTATAGCCTGATTCAATTGCATCTTTTTCAGATGAATTAATTCCTAGTCTGTAAATAGACTTAACCTTTACCCAGTCATTGTAATAAGTGCAATGGTATGAAGAATTATTTGGCATCCAGTCAGAAGGATCAGAGCTACCTTTAGCTGAATTAGATGAACCACCAACTGCAATAAGCTGCTCAGGAACATTTAAAGTATTTGCATAAATAGTTTTTCTTTCTCTAGACCAAGCCCATGCACCACTTCTATGGCTTTCTGATAAAGGAACGAAATGGTCAATTTGAACTTCAGATGCGCTTGAGAAATATAAGTTATCATATGGATCGTACCATCTACCTGTTGCTACACTACAGTTTGTATTTGATGTGTATGTTAAGCCTACGCCTGTTGATGAGTCATGCTCATCGATTAATACTTCATGTCTATTACTTTGACAATCATTATCCCAATCCTTCCAGGTATCATAATCATTATCTCTGTCGTAGGTTACACCACCAGTTGACTCTCCTTCTATACATACATTAAAGCCAATCAAGGTATCTGTGCACAATCTATCTACAAATACAGAGAGAATTAAAGAGTCAGAAACAAGCCCATCTGAAACATTTACAATCAGTGAGTATTCTTTTTTAGATGAATAACTGGGTGTATTTACAAATGCTAAAGCTCCACTTGATGAGATCTCAAACGAAGATGCATCGGTACCTGTTACAAAGTAATTTAGTGAATCGCCCTCAGCATCATTTGCACTAAACGTTGCAACTGATTTTGTTCCCTCATCAACATAAACATAATTAGAAGGTTTTGTGTAAACTTCTGATGGTGAAACTATTTCAGGAGCAGTATTTGAGGCGTTTGAAATTGTAACTGAGCCTCCCATACCTGAGTGATTGCCACAGAAGTAATAAAATGTTGATGGCATTTCATCAGTAACTTCTAACAGATAATATGAGCCGGCTGTTCCAGAGGTTCCAACTTGGGTTCCATAAACTGTTGTTGATGAGCTCTCTTCGGTAGTATCTCCAAAGGCTATAGGGTGCGAAGAAAGGCTTGAGTCAGATGTATCAAATCTATATGTTTTTCCTCTCTCAAGGGTGAGATTTGGTTTGCTTTGACCATCAATTGTAAAGCCTCCTGATATTCCATTTGGTACAGATACAGTTTTGACTTCTTGGTTGTGGAAGCCGGCATTAGTGAAATCGCCCTCATCCCTAACCTCCCAATGACAGTTATCTGCATTAGTTCCAGCCGAAACAGACCAATCAGCCTCACCAACTTTATCAGATTTCTTTATAAGAGTATGTCTTCTGGTTGCATTTTCAACTCCGCATACCTCCCAACCAATTCCTATATCAGCAGGCCCATCTGTTCCTACAGAATCTAGCAAAACATCGCCTTTGAACAAACCAACAGCATCGTCACCATTAAAATGAACAGGGCTTTCATAATCAAGTCTTAGATCAGCCTGGGAAACAACATAATCATCAATATCTCCATAGCTGCTATCAACACCTGTTATAAGATAAACGTCTTTAGCTCCAAGTGTTCCAGTTAATTCAAGCACTCTCCCATCAGCTGTTTGACCTGAGCCCCAGCTATCGGGTTGAGAGTTAGCAATTCCTTTTAGGGTGTAATCAGATAGATCTACAGCTGAAGTATTTGGATTATATATCTCAATATATTTTGTATTTCCATATGGTGTAGTTGTTTCAGCAGAGGCTTCAACATCAGCATATTCTGAGATGTACAGCTCAGTATCAGCTGGTGTAGTTCCACCACCGCCGCCAGAACCACCGCCACCGCCACCAGAACCACCGCCGCCGCCAGAACCACCGCCAGAACCACCGCCACTACTTGAACCATTCCAAGTATGAACTCCTAAATCATTCCAATCTTCATTATCCTTAACTATCCAGTCGCAATCATCAGTCGATGTCCCTCTTGATGCAGTCCAATCCGTATTGCCTTCAACTCCATCTTTTTTAATTAGAGTATGATCTTTTGTAGCTTCTGTTATACCGCAAACATCCCATCCATCACCTGGATCACCATCAAAGTCTCCTAACCAATCAACAACCTCATAGCTAGACTCGGTGCCTTTTACTAAAGCATACCCATCATTTCCGTTTGATAGGTATTGATGTGTAGAATCACAGGCATCTAGAATACTCTGTTCAGCTTGAGGGTGGCAAATGATATATACATCCCCATTAGCTATTGTTGCATTGGCAGCAAAAATTCCATCATTCCAGTATTCATATGTTCCATTTGTTGCAGGTGCATTTCCAACGCTAGGAAAAGCATAATCATTCAATGAAACATCTTGGCCTGTTCCATTAAAGATTTCTACATATTTGTTATTTGATGAACCTTCAGCATATTCAGAAATAAATAAATCAGATGCATTGGTTGAATTCTCATCAACATCCGTAATAGCTATTGTTATTTCTTGATAGGTAATTTCTGTTCCATCGCTAACTTGAACTGTTAGCTCATAAATATTATCTTGATCAGCATCAACAGGATTCTCATAATCAGGAAGGTCGTCTGCTTCAAAAAATATCTTGCCTGATGCCTGTTGAATTCCAAAAAAGGATCGATCTGCTCCGCCTGCAATACCAAAGGAGAGAGAATCATTATTAGCATCAGTAGCTGTCAGCGTAGCTACAAGAGAGTTATTTTCCTGAACAGAAAAGCTTTCAGGTGATGTAAATACAGGAGCACTATTTGTATCTTCATCAACATCTGTTACAGATACCACAATACCAACTGATCCTGTAGCAGAGCCATCAGATGCAACAACTATAATAGAGTAATCATTGTCACCACTTGCGCTTCCAGGATTTTCAAAGTCAGGTGCTGTGTTAAAAGTTAAAACTCCTGTATCTGAGTCTATGGAAACTGAAGAGGCATCATCACCTGAAACAGAATATGTAAGAGTGTCTCCATCAGCATCTGAAGCGGTCACTGTTCCAATAGCTGTTGTGTTTTCTTCAACTGCAATTGTTCCTACAGTAGTAAATGTTGGTGCATTATTTGCAGGAGGTGTGGGTGGGGTGGGTGGGGTTGGAGTAGAACTTCCGCCGCCGCCGCCTCCGCCACATGAGGCTATAAAGATGGTAGTGAAAATGATAGAGAGTAATTTATTTTGCATAGTAATTTTAATTTTTTGAGTTTAAATGACTGATAACATTATTTTAATCTAGATATTCTAATAAGTATAATTATTTACAATATCCAAAAAAAAAACCCGCATAAATGCGGGTTTTTATTATTAAAAATATATATTAATTAGGCACTACTTCTACAGATTCAACCACTACAGTTTGATCATTATTTACAATATACATTAAGAAGTTATTGTATTCATCAGTAGATGCAGGAACATCAAATTCAAATGTTCCACCAGCTGCAGTAGCTAGCCTATTTTCAGTTTGATGCTTCATAGGACTATTTGAAAAAGCTTCAGCTTTAAAATAAACAAATACTCCACCTTCCAAACCGGCCATTTTAGCTATGATTTTTCCACCATTAGGAAATTTCATAGGATAAACGTCAGTTTTGAGGGGGTCATGTGCAACACCTGCCCATGGTTCAGTTCCAGAAGGATGAGTATATGTTCTTCCTGTAACTGAACCGGCTGTTACAACATCACCGATAACAAATCCACCGAATGCTTCATTCATATCAAGAACACCGCCGCCGTTTCCAGTATCAACTTTGGCATCAGCAAATACTCTAACTTCTGAGATGTATATTTCAACATCACGTGTTTCAAAGTACATTAAGAATGAGCTAAAAGTTAAGTCAGCTTGAACTGGCACATCAATTGTATATTCAGCCTCGTCAGCGCCAGTAACTGTTACGGATTCTGTCATATATGATGGCTCTGTATCAGCTGCTCCGTTACCCGTTGCATCATATGCCAACCTTTCAAATTTAAATTTAACCACGACATCACCATTAGGGGCAGTAGCTTTAAATGTAACTTTTCCAGCTTCAGTAAATGTAAATGGATACATAGTTGCAGTTTCTGCTGCTTGAGCCCAACCAGCCCAAGATTCACCTATGAATTTATAACCATTAGTTGCGGAATCGTAACCAACCCCACCAAAAGTACCTGACATATCCATAACAGTTCCACCAGGATCAGCTGGAGTAGCTGTAACAGTCACGTTACTAACATTTACACCTAAATCACGCTCTACTAAATACATTAGAAGTGAGCTAAATGTATTCTCGCCCTGTGCTCCAAAAGATACTGTGTATGTTGCATCTTCTGAACCAGTTACTGTAACTGTATCAGTTTCAAAATTTGGCTCTGTATCAGCTGCTCCGTTACCCGTTGCATCATATGCCAACCTTTCAAATTTAAATTTAAGGTTTACATCATCACTAACAGCCGAACCAGTAAATGTTACTGTTCCACCATTAGGGAAGCTGAACGGATATAGATCAGTATTTTCGTTTGCAAATCCAGCCCATGGCTCAGCACCTGCAGGGTGTGTATATGTATTTCCATCTACAACAGCACCACCAAATACTCCAGTGAATTGTACTTGAGTTGGATCAGCTTCCTCAACATCAGTAACTGTTACTGTGATCGTTTGATCTGCAGTTTTAGTTCCAGCAGTAGCAGTAACAACAACTGTATAGTCATTAGTACCTGAAGCACTTCCAGTTACTTCAAAGTCAGGAGCTGCTGCGAAAGCTAAAGCTCCAGCTGCATCAATAGTGAATAGATCTGAATCAGCACCAGATAATGCCATTGTTACGGTTTCAGAAGCATTACATCCTACAATACCTGCAACTACTGTACCTACTGCAGTTGTATTTTCAGCAACACTAAATGTAGCAGCTGAAGTAAACGTTACTGCGTCGTTAGCAGAATCATAACAATGAGTACCCATATTGGTCCATGTATCAGAATCAAGGACTATCCAATCACAATCATCTGCATTTGTACCTGCAGAATCAGCCCAATCAGCGTTACCTTCTTTGCCTTCTTTTTTTACAAGAGTCTTGTTAGCAGTTCCATTTTCAACACCGCAAACGTCCCAACCTGAACCAGGATCAGTTTCAGACCAGTCACCGACTAAATCCAAAATTGTAAAATCAGCTTCTGTACCTTTAACCAACGCATAACCATCGTCACCGTTAGATAAATACTCGTGGGTAGCATCACAATTAGCTAAAACACTCTCATCGATATCTTGATCACAAACAACATAAACATCGCCGTCTGCAATACTATCGTTTGCTCCAAAAATTGCATCATTCCAGTAATCATATACACCGTCAACAGAAGCGCCATTATTGGAATTAGCTAATACATAATTGCTTAACGAAACTTCAGCACCAGTGAAGTTAGCAATTTCTAAATATTTATTTTGTGAAGAACCTTCAGCTGCCTCTGAGATAAATAAATCACAAGCACCAGTACACTCAAGAACATCAGTAACAGTAACAGTTACGTCCTCTGAGTTTGATCCTGCATCATCAGCAGCAGTCACAGTAACGTTATATACGTTATCAGCGTCAGCGTCAGCCGGAGCTTCATAGTCTGGATTAGCAGCAAAGGCTAAAACACCTGAAGTAGCTCCAATAGTCATTGCTGAGCTATCTGCTCCACTTAGTGTGAAAGTAACATCACCTGAAGAATCTGAAACTGTAGCTGTAGCCACTGTAGTAGTATTTTCTTCTACTGTGTATGTGCTATTAACTAAAAGTTGCGGGCCTTCATTTACATTAGTAACAGAGATCTCTAAATCTTTTGCATCTTTAGCAGAGCCATCACTCACAACAACAGTAACTTTATATACGTTGTCTGAGTTAGCATCACCAGGTGCTTCGAAATCTGGAGCAGCATTAAAAGATAATGTAGTTCCAGATAGAGTCACAAGTGAGCTGTCGTCCCCTTGTAAAATATAAGTCAGCGCATCACCGTCAGCGTCTGTTGCTGATACGGATCCAATTGCTGTTGTGTTTTCAGCAACACTATAAGTGTTTCCTGAAGATATAACAGGTGCAGAATTAACCGCACCAGTTCCTGATGGGCTAGTTGGTCCGGCACCACTGCCGCCACATGCTGTTATAAATAAGATAGTAAAACCTAAAAGATAATTTTTCATTTTGAGTACTCCCTGTTCACAAAATAATGAATTTAAAATATACCTAGACAATACTACATCCTATTGGTTATTTTTCAAAATAAAATAAGATAATTTTTTTTATAAAAAAGGTTAAATTAATTAATATTTAATGTAAATATTTTACAAAATATACCGAGAATGCTGTTTTTATGGTGTTTTATTACAGTATTAAAAAAAGATATTTAATTTAATAAAAATAAAAATAAATTTATTAAATTCTAGAAAATTCTAGTTGTTTGCCAATTGGAAGATTTTCTACGATTTTTGAATCCTTGAAAGCGATGTTTCCGTTAATGATAGTAGTGTAAATAGACGAGTTAAAAGTGGTGTCCATAAATGGTGACCAATCACACTTATATAAAATACTTTCTTGCGATACGGTATGGGGATTATTAACATCTAAAACAACAATGTCTGCATAATACCCTTCACGTATATAACCTCTATCTTTAATCTGAAACCTTTTGGCAATATTATGGCTTGTCTTTTTAACAATATGTTCAAGGGATAAAGTTCCGTCGTGGTAAAAGTCTAAAAGAATTTGTAATGCATGCTGAACTAGTGGAAGTCCTGCTGGCGCATTAACATATGGTCGTGATTTCTCTTCCCAAGTATGCGGAGCATGATCAGTTGCAATGATATCAATTTGATCATTAAGCAAAGCCTGCATAACAGCAGCTCTGTCCTCTTCTTTTTTTATAGATGGATTGCATTTTATTTGGTTGCCCAAAGTAACATAATCTTTTTCGCTGAATCTTAAATGGTGAACACAAACCTCTGCGGTAATTTTTTTTGTATCAATTTCACCTGACTGGAATTGCTCCATTTCTTTTTTAGTTGTTAAGTGAAGAACATGAAGATTAGCATCGTTTCTTTTTGCTAGATCAATTGCCATCGAGCTTGATAAATAACAGCTAATATCATCTCTGATATATGGATGATGGGTTGGGTTTAAATCTTCCCCATATTTTTCAAGAAATAATCTTTCGTTTTCTTGGATTCTTGGAGTATCTTCGCAATGAGTAACAATATTAACTGGGCAATATTTAAAAATATCTTCTAATGTATCTGGGTCATCCACAAGCATATCTCCAGTTGATGCGCCCATAAAAACTTTCAAACCTGCAGCAAGATTAGTATCAACTCTCTTGATCTCTTCAATGTTAGTATTACTGCCACCGAGATAAAAAGAATAATTGCCTAAAGATTTTTGACTTGCTAACTCAAATTTCTTTCTTAGATTTTCGTTAGTTGTAGTGGTTGGATTGACATTAGGCATCTCAAAGTAGCTAGTAATTCCACCTGCTAAGGCTGCTTTAGATTCAGTAGCAATGCTACCTTTATGAGTAAGACCAGGTTCACGGAAGTGAACTTGATCATCTATCATTCCAGGGATCACATATCTGCCCTCTACGTCAATTATTTCTTTTGCCTCAGAATCAATAGAGCTGTTTATTAATGCGATTCTCTCATCCTTGATTGCGATATCAGAAGTAAAGATGGATTCTTCATTTACTATTTGGCAATTCTTAAGAATTAAGTCATACATATTATTTATCTAAATTAAAGGTTTCGTGGAGGCATTTAACAGCTTTATCTGTATTTATTTCATTTATAACAATGGTAATCTTAATTTCAGATGTGCTTATCATTTGTATATTGATATCATTTTTAGCAAGAGATTTAAAGGCTTCACTTGCAATACCGGCATGTGTTCTCATACCAACACCAACGAGTGAGACTTTTGAAACGCTTGGATCAACCAAAACATCATTATATTGAAGAGAGTTTTTATTAGCCTTAATAATATTTGTTGCTGAGGCCTCATCTTCTTTTGATACTGTAAAAGTAAAGTCAGTTTTTCCATCAACACTGACGTTTTGAACGATAACATCTACCTCAATATTTTCATCACTTAGGGGGCCTAAAATTCCATATGCTATACCAGGGGTATCTACAACTCCGTGAAGGGTAATTTTTACCTGGTCTTTTTGAAAGGCTATGCCAGATACCAATCCATTTTCCATATTATTTTCCTCTAACGATATAAGTGTACCTGAACCAGGTTCAAAACTAGATAGAACCCTTACTGGTACTTTGTATTTATTTGCAAATTCTACTGCTCTTATTTGAATAACTTTAGCTCCCTTGCCTGCCATCTCTAACATTTCTTCCATTGTTATTGAATCAAGTTTTTTAGCTTCAGGAACTACCCTTGGGTCGGTTGTATAAATGCCATCAACATCGGTATAGATATCACATCTCTTTGCTTTAAGATTTGCAGCTATTGCTACTGCCGTTGTATCTGATCCACCTCTACCTAAAGTAGTTACATCTCCAAATTCGGTAACGCCCTGGAAGCCTGTGATAATTGGAATAAAGCCATCTTCAATCGTTTTGATAATTTTTGAACTATCTATGTCTAAAATTCTTGCTTTTGAGTAACTACTAGTAGTCTTCATAGATATCTGAGAAGCTGATAAAGATTTTGCTTTTACGCCAATAGAATCTAGAGCTATTGCAAGCAAAGATGAGCTTACCTTTTCTCCTGTTGAAACAAGGGCATCGAATTCTCTTTTGTTAGGACTATCGCTGAAAGTCTTTGCAAGATCTATAAGCCTATTTGTTTCACCGCTCATTGCAGAGACAACAACAACAATATTGTTTTTTTGCGAAGAATTTTTAACCAGTTCTGCCACAGCAGCTATTCTCTCTACTGAGCCTACAGATGTTCCGCCAAATTTTTGAATAACGATATCCAAGATAATTCCTTAATTTGCGAGGGATTTTACTGTATTTGGAATAGATGTCACGAAATCCTTAATATTATTTGTATTTCCTGCTCCTTGAGCGAAATCTGGCCTTCCTCCGCCTCTACCGTCTAATTTGCTGGATAGCTCACCAACAATATCTTTAGCTGAGATAGTATCAACTAAATTTTGCGTCACGCCTGCAACAAGAGCAACCTTATCATTTGATTGAGAAAGTAAAATAACACAACCTTTTTCTAACTTTCCTTTCTTTTGATCAGCGAGGCCTCTTAAATCCTTATTGTCATTCACTTCAACTTGTTCAATAAGTAAAATCCAATCATCAATTTTAATCTCATCAGTAGATAAGGTTTCTACCTTTGATGATACTGGTCCAGACTTCTTAAGTTTTTTATTTTCTTGAATTAAAGCTTCAATTTTTTCTGCTAGTTTGTCAGAGCTGGTATTTAAGGATTTTTGTAACTCATTATTAACTTGTTTGAGATTGGTTAGATAATTTAAAGCTTGATGTCCTGCTATGGCTTCAATTCTTCTAATGCCAGAAGCTACGCTAGATTGATTGGTTATAACAAACATACCAATATCGCCTGTTCTTTCAATATGCGTTCCTCCACATAGCTCAACAGAAAAAGATTCTTCACCAATATTTAATACTCTTACTTTTTCGTCATACTTTTCACCAAATAGTGCCTCAGCACCAGACTTAATTGCTTCCTCTAAATCCATTTCATTGGTAGAAACTTTTGTGTTTAATAAGCTTTGATTATTAACTATATTTTCAATCTCTGAAATTTCATCATTTGTTAAAGGCTTGCTATGAGCAAAGTCGAAACGCAGTTTAGAGTCATCAACTTGGGAACCCTTTTGCTGAACATGATCTCCCAGGACTCTTTTTAAAGCAGCGTGAAGAAGGTGGGTAGATGAATGGTGAATTGCTGTCGCTTTTCTTTTATCTTTTTCAACATTCATATTAATTAGATCTCCAGTATTTAAATTCCCAGATTCAATTTTTGCCTTATGAAGGAATACCTTACCTTGTTTTTTACAATCAAGTACTGCTCCAGAACAACCCTGAGAGTGAAATCTTCCAGTATCACCAACCTGTCCACCTGATTCAGCATAAAATGGAGTTTGGTTTAATGCAAAAAAGACCTCATCGTTTTCTACTGCAGTCTCAACCAAGTCTTGTCCATTCCATATTGAGATTACTTCTGATTTAGACTCTAATGAATCGTATCCTTTAAAAGTAGTAGCCTCAACATCTGATGGTGTTGGCAAGTTAGAAGTAAAATTACTTCCCGCTTTAGATGATTCCTTTTGTATTTTCATACACTTATTAAAGCCCTCAGAATCAATTTCAAGGTTTTTCTCTCTAGCGATATCTGCGGTCAAGTCGAAGGGAAATCCGAAAGTGTCATGTAGTTTAAATACAACTTCACCTGATATTTTTATACCAGATAAATTATTAATTTCCTCGTCTAGTATTTTTATACCTTTTTCTAAAGTTTCAAAAAACTTTATTTCTTCCATACGGATCGTTTCTTTTATATGTTTATGCTTTTCAACAAGAACTGGGTAGGCATCTTTCATAAGCTCAGAAAGATCATCTACAAGATTAAATAAAAATGGTTCTTTAGCGCCCATCTTATATCCGTGCCTAATTGCTCTTCTTAAGATCCTTCTTAAGACGTAACCCCTTCCTTCATTCTCAGGAGAAATACCATCGGCAATTAAGAAGCTCGTTGATCTAATGTGGTCTGCTACTACCTTATGAGAATTGCTATCTTTATTACTAAGAAGCTTTTGAGAGGCTGAGATTAAACTTTTAAATAAATCAGTCTCATAATTAGAATTTACGCCCTGCATCACTGCTGCAATCCTCTCTAACCCCATTCCAGTATCAACTGAAGGTTTTGGCAGAGGCGTCATTTCGCCCGCATCATTTCTATTGAATTGCATGAAGACTAGATTCCATATTTCTACAAACCTATCACCCTCATCACCATCTGAACCTGGGGGTGTGCCTTCTATATGATCACCATGGTCATAATAAATTTCTGAACATGGCCCACAAGGACCAGTCTCTCCCATAGACCAAAAATTATCTTCTTCATCTAGCCTAACTATTCTGTCTGGACTAACTCCAATTTTTTCTTTCCAAATTTTTTCAGCCTCATCATCTTCTCTAAAGACAGATATCCATAATCTTTCTTCAGATAATTTTAATTCTTTGGTTAAAAACTCCCAGGCAAATTCAATTGCTTCTTCTTTGAAATAATCTCCGAAACTAAAATTTCCTAACATTTCAAAAAAAGTATGATGCCTTAGGGTGTAACCTACATTTTCTAGATCATTGTGTTTACCGCCAGCTCTTATACATCTTTGCGAAGATGTTGCTCTGACAAAATCCTTCTTTTCTGAGCCTAAAAAAAGATCCTTAAATTGAACCATTCCTGCATTAGTAAAAAGCAAGGTTTCATCATTAACAGGGATTAGCGAACTAGAATCAATTTGTCTATGATCTTTTGATTCAAAAAAATCTAGAAATGCTTTTCTTATTTCGGTGGTTTTCATTTTTTGATATTTAATAGTTCTTTATATTTTTTATAATTTTCTATGTAGTGCTTGGCACTCATAGGTATCATTGCTTGCTCATCCTTGCTTAGCTCTCTTTTAATTTTTGCTGGTATTCCCATAACCATTGAGCCATCTGGTATTACCATTCCCTCTGTTACTAGAGCCTTAGATCCAATAATACAATTCTTACCAATTTTTGCACCATTTAATATTACAGATCCAATTCCAATAAGGGACCCATCGCCTATTTCACAACCATGAAGCATAACCATATGGCCTACTGTTACAAACTTACCAATAACACATTTATGACCTGGATCTGTATGGACAACTGAACCATCTTGGATATTGGAGCCTTCTCCGATAATAATAGGCTCATTGTCACCTCTAAGAGTTGCATTAAACCAGATGCTTGCATCCTCTGCCATTTGAATATCACCGATTACATTTGCATCAGGCGCTATCCAGTAATTATCGGAAGCGGTCGTTAGTTTTTTATCCCCTAGGGTAGCTATCATATTGTTCTCTAATTTTATTTAAATTGGTGGCTATCTTTCCATCAAAACAAATATTTATTAAATCTGCTGTAATCATAGCAGTTAACCCCCATATTCTCTGATTATTATATTCCCAACTTGGAATTTTTAGATCCATATCGCCCTTAATTTTGTCATGCATTTGAGCGTTTTTTTCATCCATTAAATAGCTCAATGGAACTGTAAAAATTTCAGATATCTCAAAGTTACCTACGAAATTTTGTTTCTTTGTAATCAATCCGACATACGGATGTACTTCGATTTTATGTCTAGAAATTAAATATGGGAGATTTCCAAGAGGTACAACATCAGACTTGTTGAGGTTAATCTCCTCAAAAGACTCACGAAGAGCTGTGTCATATAGAGTTTCATCCCCCTCTTCCCATTTTCCACCAGGATAGCTAACTTCTCCGGAATGAGAGGAAAGTTTTGTAGATCTTTGAGTGAAAATGACATGAGGATCGTCAATATAACCATCAAAATATAAAATACCTATAAAAACCCCTGCCTTCTTATAGTCAGTTGTTTTCATATGATTTAATTTTAAGAGCTTTTGCTTTATGCTATCTTTCACGTTGCTAAGTTTAACGTCTAAAGCGTAAATATTCTTATTGTAGGGAAATAAATTGAAGTATTGTTCAAATTGTGGAAGTTCGAAATTAGATTTTATTATCCCTGATGGGGATCATGTAAAACGATACATCTGTGAAGATTGTGGAACTATTCATTACACAAATCCTAATATGGTAGTAGGTGCGTTATGTGTAAGAAATGACAAAATCTTGATGGCAAAAAGAAACATCCATCCTAGAAAGGGTTTGTGGACCCTCCCGGCAGGTTTCATGGAAAACGCAGAAACTCTTCAACAAGGCGCTCTTAGGGAAACCTTTGAAGAGACTGGGTCGCGTGCAAAGGTTATTCAGCCCTATACATTATTTAGTCTTCCTCATATCAATCAAGTTCATATGTTCTTTTTGGCTGATCTCTTGGACGAAGATTTTGGACCAACTTCTGAAAGTCAGGCAGTTGAGCTTCATGGAGAAGAAGACATTTTATGGGATCAACTCGCATTTCCTACCGTTGAAAAAACTTTAAAGCATTACTTTGCAGATAAGAAGAAAGATAAATTTATATTTAGAGAAGAGGATATTACTCTTTGGTAATTAAGAGTTTTTAGAGAAATATAAGGCGTTATAAAAAATCTGCATCCAAGGAGAAAATTCTTTCCAGTCTGATGATCTCCAGCTCATTTGCTTGCTTCTGAATACTCGCTCAGGGTGAGGCATCATAATTGTCACTCTTCCATTGGATGATGTAATTCCTGTAATTCCTCCGCTTGATCCATTTGGATTTAATGGATAGTGCTCGGTTGGATTGCCCAATGAATCTACAAACTTTAAAGCTATTTGATTTGAAGAATTTAGGTTGGTTATGGCTTCTTCTCCAAACAAAGCATGTCCTTCGCCATGAGCAGAGGCAATTGGCAGCGACCAATCATCCATGCCTTGAAGTAAAACTGAATTTGATTTTGTAACTTTTACTTGAGCCAATCTAGCCTCAAACTGATCCGAGGTATTTTTTACAAAACTTGGCCATAACTCGGCACCGGGAATGATATCTTTTAAATTAGATACCATCTGACAACCATTACAAACTCCTAAAGTAAATGTATTGTCATTATTAAAAAATGCTTCAAATTGATCTTTGACCAAATGATTGTTGAGTATAGTTTTAGACCAGCCTCCCCCAGCCCCTAAAACATCTCCATAAGAAAACCCGCCACATGCAGCTAAGCCATCAAAATTAGACAGGCTGATACTTTGATCTAATAAGTCTTGCATATGAACATCTATAGCCTCAAATCCTGCAAGTGTAAAAGCTGCGGCCATCTCTAGCTGACCATTAACGCCTTGCTCCCTTAAAACAGCAACCTTAGGCTTTGATAATGCAGTATTTATTGCTATTTCTTTAAAGGAAGTTTTGGCATATAACCCTCTATGGTTCTCATTAAAGAGTAAATTTAGCTCCTCATCTGCACAAAACTTATTATCTCTTATTGATTGAATAGAGTGAGAAACCTCTCTCCACTTCGATTCGAGTTTAACAATCGATTCAGATAATACCGAACCTGTTTGACAAGAAATATTTAATGTTTGGCTTCTGTTAAGTTGTCCTAAATTTTGAACATTAAAATCTGAGCTTAATAGATCTTCAAATTTGCTTAGATTTTCATTTGAGATCTGAACAACTAATCCTACTTCCTCTGAGAAAAAGTATGGGTTTATTTGTTCAAAACTCAAATCAGGAATTGATATATCCATCCCCACTTTTTTAGTAAAGCACATTTCAGCAAGAGCAGCTATTAAGCCTCCATCTGAGACATCGTGAAGCGCAAGGATTTCCTTGTCTTGAATAAGCCCTTGAATTTTTGTGAAAAGATTCTTTAATTGAAAGCTTTCATCAACATCAGGTGTATTAATACAATTCTCTCTATTTACCTCTGAGAAGATTGATCCGCCGAGTCTCATTTCATTGTTTAATTTTATAAATAAGATATGACTATCAATCTTGGTATCTAACTCAGGGGTAATACCGAGAGAAATATCATTTACAGGAGCAACTGCAGTTACTACACCAGATAATGGACTAGTGACTGTTTTTTCAATTCCTTCGTCCTTCCATTTTGTTTTCATTGATAAAGAATCTTTACCAACTGGAACTGAGATGTCTAAATCAACACAAATACCCGAAAGAGCTTCGACCCCTTCACGAAGAGCAAAATTTTCCTCCTCTTCCTTGGTTGGGGCCATCCAATTTGCTGAAACCTGAATCTGATCCAAACCTTTAATTGGAACTGAAATCATATTGGTTAGAGCTTCTGCAACTGACATTCTCATAGATGCTGATGGGTTTTGAACTGCTATTGTTGGCCTCTCTCCAATTGTAACTATCTCTCCTGAGTTGGATGTGAAAGACCTTAGACTCATTGAGTAATTTGAAACAGGCACTTGATAGGGTCCAATAAATTGATCTCTTGCAACCATTCCACCAACTGTTCTATCACCAATAGTAATTAAAAAGGATTTAGAAGCTACTGTTGGGTGTGATAAAACCTTAAATACCGAATCTCCAAAATTGTATTTAGCTACATCTGGCTCACCCTCTTCAATTTTTGAACTCGATTGAATATTTATTTCAGTTATAGGAAGGTCGCCAAATAGCATATCTAAAGGAACATCAACTGGATATGTATCATTTCGTTGATCAAAAAGCTTTACTGATTTTTCTATTGTGGTTTTACCAACAAAAGCATATTCACATCTTTCTCTGATACAAATTTTTTCAAAAGCATCTTGGTTTTTAGGATGTATTGCTAGAACATACCTCTCTTGAGACTCATTAGACCAAATTTCCATTGGGGACATTGATGGGTCCGACACAGGGATTTTATCTAGCTCAATATAAACACCAAGATCAGAATCTTTTGCTAACTCAGGTATTGCATTTGAAAGTCCCCCAGCTCCAACATCATGGATAAATTCAATGTAACTTTCGTCCATGGATGAGCAGATATTGATTACCTCCTGACATCTTCGCTCCATTTCTGGATTCTCTCTTTGAACAGAAGCAAAATCTAAATCCTCATCGCTCTCACCAGAAGAAACTGAAGAAGCAGCCCCACCACCAAGACCAATTAACATTGCCGGGCCACCCAGAACAACAACAATATAATCTTCTGTTATTTGTAATTTAAAATTATTTCTATCCCTTATTTCTCCAATGCCTCCGGCTAGCATAATCGGCTTATGGTAGCCAAATGCATTTCCATTTCTATCAAAAGGTGTTTCAAAAGATCTAAAATATCCAAGAGTAGAGGGCCTTCCGAATTCATTATTAAATGCAGCAGCTCCAATAGGGCCTTCAATCATAATATCCAGTGGTGAGGCAATTCTCTCTGGTTTAGATTCATCATCCTCCCAATCTCTATTAAGTTTTGGCAATCTAAGGTTTGAAACATTAAAGCCTACCAAACCAATCTTTGGTTTGGCCCCTCTTCCTGTTGCGCCTTCATCTCTTATCTCTCCACCCGAACCAGTAGCAGCACCAGGAAAAGGAGAGATAGCAGTTGGATGATTGTGTGTTTCAACTTTAATAGTTGTATTGAGAGTGTCATTAATAAATGAATATTTATTGTTAGAGTCTAAATTTAATCTTTCAACCTCCTCACCTTCGGTAATTGCAGCATTATCCTTATATGCTGAGATAATCCCGTTAGGAGACTCTTTGCTAGTTTTTTTAATAAGATCAAATAAAGTTTTATCTTTAATTTCATTATTGATCGTCCACTTAGCATTAAAGATTTTATGTCGACAATGCTCTGAGTTAGCTTGAGCAAACATCATCAATTCTGCATCAGTTGGGTTTCTTTTGATGTGTGAATAAAATTTATATAAATACTCAATCTCATCTGAGCTCATAGCAAAACCAAAAACCTTGTTAGCCTTCTCAAGCTCATCAATCCCATTGGACAATATATCAATATGTCTAATAGGTCTTTGTTCTTCTTTATTTAAAAATTCTTTGCATTGATCAATTGAAAAATATATGCCTTGGGTCATTCGATCATAAAGAGATAGTAAATTTAATGAATTTACCACTTCAATACCATCGATATTAAATCCATAAAACTTTTCAATACTATCAACTCCATCTATGCCAACATTGCTAATAATGTCTTTGGTTTTAGACGCCCAGGGAGTAATGGTCCCAACTCTAGGCCCTACAATTAAATTGAATGAACTTTTTAACTCCTCTGCATCAAGAATATTTTTAATATTTTTTGACGAATCTAAGCTGCTTTTAATGTTAACTAAATAAATATCTTTGCAAGAAATTTTAGATTGAGAGCTGTTATTTTTGTTAAAGCCGTGCTGAATTTGCTCTAATTTAGAGCTAGAAAAACTTTCTTTGCCTTCTAGAATTAAGGTAATAGTCTTTGACACCGCTTAAAGTCTGAAATATTGTATGCACCAATTATAAAGTTTTTTGATTAAAAAAAATGAAAAAGGGGAATATCTTTAACTTTTTTTTGGCACTGGTTTTAATTTTAACCATAGGTGGCTGTGGTCAAAATATACAAGTCAGTGAAGAAACTTTTTCATGCGAAGAAAACGCTAATAATATTTATAAGGATTCCTCTCTTAATAATTTTGAAAAATCAAAATTTAATAATCTTCTAAATGAAAAATTTGTTCTGTATGAGGACTTATTTAAAAAAGCGGCGCAAGATAATGGGCTTGAGTGGGAGCTCCTAGCGGCCATTTCATTCCAAGAGTCTCAATGGGATCCAAGAGCAAAATCAAATATGGGTGTAAGAGGAATGATGATGGTAACCCTAGAGACTGCTGCAATAGTTGGAGTTAAAAACAGACTCGATCCAGAACAAAGCATCAATGGAGGTTCAAAATATATTGCTTCCTTGGTTGAGAAAAATATCTTTGGTAAATCAAAAAGTGATCAATTGGCTGTTGCGCTTGCCAGCTACAATCTTGGTCCTACTAATATTATCAATTTAGCCCAATCAATTAATAAGGAACCTGATCAGATGACTTGGGAAGACTTTGTTGCTGTCCTAGAAAATATAAGTGGTGAAGATGTAAATCTAGTGGATAAGAATGGCTATAAAAGAGGTCAGCAAGCTATTGATTATGTCCATCGTGTTGAAGATTACTATAAATTAATGATCGCCTATTCCTGCAAAGATCCTATATATCAATCATCCTTCCTTTAAGATATTTCATTTTATCTCTGCACCAAGCTGCCTTTTCAAACTCCATATCTTTTGCATATACATACATCTGATCTTCTAACTTTGAAATAGTCGCGCTTAGCTCTTCAATGGAGTTGTCTTTTATCTTAAATTTAAGTTCTTTTTCTAGATCTTTCCTTTTAGGCTTTGACTTGCCTTTGATAACTCTTGCACCTTCCATGATATCTTTTACTTTGGTGCTAATAGACGATGGCTTAATTCCATTGTCTTGATTATATTTTTCTTGAATTGCTCTCCTTCTATCGGTTTCATCAATTGCTCGCTGCATTGATCCTGTAATTTTATCTGCATATAAAATAGCCATGCCTCTTATATTCCTTGCTGCCCTTCCAATGGTTTGGATCATTGTAGTTTCAGATCTTAAAAACCCCTCTTTATCTGCATCTAGTATGGCTACTAAACTTACTTCAGGAATATCTAATCCCTCTCTGAGTAAATTAATACCAACCAAAACATCAAATTTGCCTAACCTTAGATCTCTTATGATTTCTACTCTCTCTACAGTATCTGTGTCCGAGTGCATGTATCTTGCTGCTATATTATTTTCATTTAGATAATCTGTTAAGTCTTCAGCCATACGTTTTGTTAGAGTTGTTATCAGAACTCGCTCTTTAAGCGCAACTCTCTCATTGCACTCACCAATAACATCATCAATTTGAGTTGAGGCAGGTCTTATTTCAACATCGGGATCCGTGAGTCCTGTTGGTCTGATAATAAGTTCTACTAAATTATCTTGTCTTTCTGTTTCATAGCGACTTGGCGTGGCAGAAACATAAACTCTTTGTGGGGCTAATAGTTCCCACTCATCAAATTTCAAAGGCCTATTATCCATTGCAGATGGAAGCCTAAATCCATATTCAACTAGAGTTTCTTTTCTCGACCTATCACCTTTGTACATAGCACCTATTTGTGGGACTGATACATGTGACTCATCAATAAATACAATCGCGTCTTTGGGTATGTAATCGAATAAACATGGAGGTGATTGTCCTGGATCTCTTCCGGACAAATATCTAGAATAATTTTCCACCCCCTGACAATAACCAAGCTCCCGCATCATCTCTATATCGTAATTAGTTCTTTCCTCTAGTCTCTGCGCTTCCACTAATTTATTGATGGACCTTAAGTATGCAAGCCTTTCTTTTAGTTCAGCTTTAATATCATCAATGCAATTTACAACAGTTTCTTTAGGAGTTACATAATGGGTTTTAGGGAAAATAGTAGCTCGAGGTGTTTCATTAATCACCGCTCCGGTTAACGGATCAAACCAAGAAAGCTTTTCAATCTCATCGCCAAACAATTCAATTCTAAGCGCCTCGTTATCGGAGTCTGCAGGATAGACATCAATAGTATCACCTCTAACCCTGAAGGTAGCCCTTCTAAAATCTAAATCGTTTCTTGTATATTGAAGAGAGGATAGTTTTCTCAATAGATCTCTTTGATCTACTGTATCTCCCCTATCTAAATGCATAACCATTTTTAAGTAAGATTCTGGTGCACCCAAACCATATATTGATGAAACAGTGGCAACAACAATTGTATCCTTCCTCTCTAATAGAGCTTTAGTGGCAGACAGTCTCATTTGCTCAACATGCTCATTAATAGATGCATCCTTTGCGATATAGGTATCGGATGTTGGTACGTATGCTTCTGGTTGGTAATAATCGTAATATGAAACAAAATATTCAACTGAGTTCTCTGGGAAGAAGTCTTTGAACTCACCATAGAGCTGAGCTGCAAGAGTTTTATTATGTGCCATTATAATTGCGGGTCTTTGAGTCTCCTCAATGACCTTTGCCATGGTATAGGTTTTACCAGAACCGGTAACTCCAAGAAGGGTTTGATGAAGCAATCCATCCCCCAAACCATTTACTAAACTTTTGATTGCATCTGGCTGAGAACCGGCTGGTTCAAAATCAGATACAACCTTTAGTGATTTTGTCATTTACTTCTCTATCAAAAGTTATTTATAATGCACGTCCGCGTTCCCGAATAGCTCAGCGGTAGAGCAGTTGACTGTTAATCAATTGGTCGTTGGTTCGATCCCAACTTCGGGAGCCACTTAAGCTCTATCGTTATTGTACATTCAACTTACTAAATTCTTTTATTGATTTAATAAGATTATCTCTTGTTACCTCAAAGGCTTTTGTTAACTCTTCATTATTATAATTTTCATTTGCAGGATCTTGATTGAGCCAGTGAAGACTTCTTGCATTAGATGGAAGAACCGGGCATACCTCTTCTGCACAAAGCGTTATAACAAAATCTAGTTTATCTAAAAAATCCTTATCTAAATCATCAATGCTCTTTGAATAATGATCTGAAATATCTATCTGTTTATCATTTAGAGCAATAATTGCATTTGGATGAACTTTCCCAGAGGGTTCTGAACCAGCGCTCTGAATGTTATGGTTTTTACCTAGGATTGATTTAGCGATTCCCTCAGCCATCTGACTTCTTGCTGAATTAGCGACACATAAAAATAAGATATTCATAAGAATAAAATTGATGAAAATTACATTAAGGAGTATCTTATAGATATCTCTGGTAATCAATATGACTGGTCAATTCAGTGTTAATAAAATTCTTAAAGGGCTAAAAGATGGTCTCGGAGAAGATGATTATATTGAGCCATTAGAAATTCTTATTAATTCACTCAATAAAAATAAATTAAATATATTTGGTGAGCTGGCCTTTAAACATCAATTAAAGAGAAGGCTAAAAACTAGAAAACTTTTATATACAGAATTCAATAAAAATACTTATTCTGATCCGGCCGATCCTTTATTTGTTATTGGCCTTCCTCGATCAGGCACAACATTTTTATTTAATCTTCTTTACCAAGACCCCTCATATAGATCTCCGCTTTATTGGGAAATTATGAACCCACTTCCAGTAACTAAAAATAGTAAAGAAATTAATAGAAGAATTAGAAAAGTTAATAGGGATTTATTAATTGGAAAAACTATTATTCCTAAACTTAGATCGATGCATACTATAAGAGCTCAAATGCCTGAGGAATGTGAGCAAATAGCTACAATGCATGCTAAAAGCTTTGTATATATCTGTATGGCAGATGTTCCAGCGTATGCAGAATATCTTAAAACCTGTGATTTTGATTCTGTATTTGAATGGCATAAAAGATTTTTTCAAGTTATTGAAGGAAATGACCGTCCTAAACGATGGTTGCTAAAAGATCCTAGTCACATAGGTCATATCCCATCTATTTTAAAAACATATCCAAATGCCAAATTTATTAATATTCATAGAAATCCAACGGAAGCCGTAGGCTCATTCTGCAGTCTAACCAATAATATCAGGAGCTCTTTTACAAAAAAGATTGATAAAGCCGAAATTGGAGAAACGGTGATTGATTTTTGGTCGCATAATATTAGTCAAGGAATGATGGATAGAGATCTTATACCTGAGAACAATATTACAGATGTAATGTATGAGGATTTCATCAAAAATCCTCTCTTGGAAATTAAGAACATATATTCCAATCTTCAGCTTGATATGACTATAGAAGTTGAAAACAATATTCAAAGCCATTTATCCCAAGGCAGGATCAAGTCAAAGTCAAAGCATCGATATTCAATTCAAGACTTTGATATTAGTGAGGAAAATATTCGCCATCATTTTAAAGACTACATGCTCAAATATAATTTTTAGTGATAAAATCAACATTTTAATTTAAGGCTAAATCTGTGAAAAAAAACAATATATTAAAACTTACTCTGTGCACTTTAGTTGCTGCATTCGTTCTTAATTCTTGTTCTAAAAAAAGTGATGAAGCTATAACACCACTAGTCAAAGAGGAGATAAGCATGACACAAGTAACTATAAAAACATCTGCTGGAGAAATCAGTTTAGAGTTAGACGGAGAAAAGGCACCTATAACAGTAAAGAATTTTGTTGATATTGCTAATTCAGGATATTTTGAAGGAACAATATTCCATAGAGTTATTAATGGATTTATGGTTCAAGGTGGGGGCTTAAATGCAGATATGAGCGATAAGTCCAGTGGAACAGCGCCAATTCAAAATGAAGCAAACAATGGCCTTGCAAACAATAGAGGAACAATTGCTATGGCAAGAACGATGGATCCTCATTCTGCAACTAGTCAATTTTTTATCAACCATAAGGATAATAGCTTTTTAAACCATACTGGCGAGAATCCACAAGGCTGGGGCTATGCTGTATTCGGTAAAGTTACCGAAGGTATGGATGTTGTAGATGCTATTGCTGATGTTGCAACAGGATCATCTGGTGGGCATCAAGACGTACCTCTTGAAGTGATTACAATTGAATCGGTAACTGTTGCTGAATGAAGCCACGCTTTATTTCAGATTTACATTTAAGCGAAAAACACCCCGAACTTACTCAAGCCTTTTTTAAATTCTTAGAAGAATCAAAAGAGGCTTGTACTCACCTATTTATCTTAGGTGATCTTTTTGAAACATGGATTGGTGATGATGATGACCTCCCTCTTCATAATGAGATAAAACAAGCTCTTCTATCTTTTACAACCAATGGTCCAAAAACTTTCTTTATGCATGGCAATAGAGATTTTTTAGTTGGCAAATCATTTGCAACAGAAACTGGCATAACTATTCTTCCTGATCCTTATACTTTAGAAATTAATGACCAGAAAGTTGTTCTTAGTCATGGTGACTTCTTGTGCACTGATGACCAAGACTATATTGATTTTAGAAATCAGGTTAGAGAACAAAATTGGCAATCTAACTTTCTAAGCAAAAGCCTTGATGAGCGAAAACAAATTGCTGCTAATTTAAGAACAGATAGCAAAGAAGCAACTTCTAAAAAAGCAGATTCTATTACTGATGTAAATGAGCAATCGGTTTTAAATTTTGTGAACCAACATGAACCTGATCTATTTATTCATGGTCATACTCATAGACCTAATATTCATAATGCTGGATCTTCTAAAAGAATTGTTCTTGGAGACTGGGGAAACCATGGCTGGGTTTTAAATATCAATGACCAAGACTTTGAGCTAGAGAAATTTTCTATTTCCTAGTTATAGGCCTTGCTACTAAACCAATAATTAATAAAAGCAGTCCAAGTATCATCCTCGGATCTCCCAAATAAAGCTTTGTCTCTGCTGGAAAAGCAATTGTTTTTTCTAGTGCTGCAACTTTATATTCATGCTCACCCAATAGGGCTGGATTAGCTACTATTTCTAAAAATGATCGTCTGCTTTGGTATCTCATTAATACTGCTGTTTCCCAAACTTTAGCATTTTCTATGCCAACTACATCCATAGCATCACTGACTGCAGATGAAAAAAATACTGGATGAGATGCTCTTTTGAAGAGCTCTGGATACATATGCTCCATATATTTATTCATAAGATTATCTGCTGAATCGTTTGCGCTAGCGCCATCAGAAAAAGTTGGATTTTCAGACATATCAATAATATTGACCATGAAAAATTGCTTGCCCGAATCTTCCTTCATAAACTTTGTCATTGAACTTAAAAATACCCGTGCTCGATCTTCAGGAATATTATCTTGGACTCCATTTCTTTCAAGCTGGCTTATGAAAGATTTAATTTCTTCATCGCTCAGCTTACCTCCAAGGTCGGTATACCAAATAAAGAAAGATGAATAAACGACTAGTAAAGAAATCCAAACTTTCATAATTATTTACTTCTCTTATTTACTACAGATAGTAAAAATACTATTGTTGTTATTCCAAAGGCTACTGGCGCCCCATCTATTCCAGGTGTGTTATTTGTTGTATAAATTCCTATCATCCCAATGTCGACTCTAATGAGAGGATAAACAAATGCTCTTATACCCCAGTCAATAAGCCAAAATACATTCATCAAAGGGATAAGAGATTTATATTTAAAGACAACCACCCAGCAGACAAAACAAAAAAGAAGCTGTGATGCACCCCATAAAGAAAAAAATCTATAAATAACCGGCATAGGGTCTGGATCGCCAGTTAAAACTACAAAGTTTGCAATTCCATGCAGACCCCAAGATTCAAATAACATGTGAACTATAGATCGCCAAGTCATCAATGCTGTGAATAATATGAATGCCCATACAGCAATCTTTGGACTATCAAGCTCGTTGGTAGCTGTCTTAGGTAAGATTTTAGAAAAATTAAACATGCTTTTTTTATTCTACACAACTAAGAGATATAAAACTTAGATAATTTTGCACAATAATTGATAAAAAATATTGTCGTTAATTATTTTATACTGTATATTTATACAGTATTTATAAAACCCTTATGAAAGTTAACTATATCGGAAAAATTTCTGAAGAAAATCTGCCGGCGATATTTGTGCCCTATTTTCTTGAGTCTGTGCATGCAGGGTTCCCCAGCCCTGCAAGCGACTATATTGAAAGTCCAATAGATCTTAATAAACATCTAATAAAAAATGGAGCAGCTACTTTTTTAGTCAGAGCTCAAGGCCAGTCTATGCTTGGCTCTGGAATAACCGATCAAGCCGTTCTAATTGTTGACAGAAGTGTCAAGCCAACCCATAACAGTATTGTTGTTGCGTCCATAGATGGTGAGTTTGTTTGCAAACGCTTAAAGCTGAAACCAAAAATGTGCTTAATGCCAGATAATCCAGATTACCCTCCTATCTTTATTAACCATGGTCAGGAGTTAGAAATAGTAGGCACTGTTACAGCTGCAATTAATAAATTCTGATGGCTCTCGCCTTGGTAGATTGCGAAAGCTTTTATGCTTCATGCGAAAGGATCTTTCGTCCCGATTTAAAACATACGCCTATAGTTGTTCTTTCTAATAATGATGGTTGTGTGATTGCCAGAAGCAGTGAAGCAAAGAAGATGGGTATTGGTATGGGAGTTCCATGGTTTAAGGTAAAAAATTCTTTTCTTTCCCAGGGTGGACAAGTCTTCTCATCTAACTTCACCTTCTATGGAGATATGTCAACGCGAGTTATGAATATATTAGAAGGTTTTGCACCCAAAATTGAAGTTTATAGCATTGATGAAGCATTCCTTAGTCTTGATGGATTGGAGAAAAACTATGATCTTGTTAACTTTGGATGTCATGTAAGAGGGTTAATAAAACAATGGACTGGGGTTCCAGTTCGTATGGGTATAGCGCCAACCAAAACCTTAACAAAGATTTCCATCAATGAAGTCAAGAGACTCAATATTCCAACTAAAGTTCATCGGATATCATCTAACAAAGACATAAGGTGTGCATTAAAAAATACTCCAGTTGGAGATGTTTGGGGTGTTGGCAGAAGATTAAATGAACATCTTACTAAGGCTAGAATAACTAGCGCTCTGCATTTAGCAGATATTGATCCAAGGCAAGCTAAACGTAAGTTTAGTATAGTTTTAGAGCGCACAATTAGAGAGCTGAGAGGTCAAAGATGTATTGGTATCGAAGAAAATATAACAGCGAAAAAACAAATTGTAGTAAGTCGTAGTTTTGGCTCAAGGGTAACCAACCTAGAAACATTAAAGCCAATTGTAAGTAACTTTGCTGTTAGAGCATCAGAGAAATTAAGAAATGAAAAGCAGAAATGTTCTCAAGTTTCTGTTTTTGTAAGAACAAGTCCTT
>Ga0213868_10000008_pt1 | contig 162489 bp, 151 predicted proteins | sample PICome_9_FD_160087 | JGI IMG/M metagenome (GOLD analysis project Ga0213868, IMG submission 160087) | Coastal seawater microbial communities near Pivers Island, North Carolina, United States - PICO127 | ecosystem: Environmental > Aquatic > Marine > Coastal | place: USA: North Carolina... | reverse complement strand
TTTTATGTACGTCTTGCGTACCTCAGAAGGATTTAATTTACCTGCAAGACAAAGGCAATTCTAACCAAGTTATACCCAGTTTAGTAGAGCAGCAAAAGCCTTATCGTGTTCAGATTAATGATATTTTGAACATCAGGATTAAGGTTTTGAATCAAGAGAATGCAACCATTTTTAATCCCACAGGAGAAGGAAGTTTAGATGCGAGTTCTCAAGAGCGTGCCTATTTTGACGGCTTTACAGTAGATTTGAGAGGTAATATTCGTGTACCGCAGTTGGGAGAGTTTTTAGTTTTAAATTCAACAATTGAGGAAATTGAAGCAGTACTTAAAAAACAATTATTAGAAAAAGAATTTACAGAATTTGCACAGATTTTTGTAACTGTTAAACTAGCTGGCTTACGCTATACCACTTTAGGAGAAATTGGTACTACGGGTTCACAGGTGATTTTTCAAGAACGCGCGACCATTTTAGAAGCTATTGCCAATGCCGGTGATATTCCAGTTGAAGGCAACAAACGTGAGGTACGTATATTGAGGCAATATCCTCATGGTCAAGAAATTCATCGTTTAGACTTGACAGACATTAAAGTCATGGAATCACCCTATTATTACATACAACCTAATGACGTGATTATTGTGGATCCTTTGGTACAAAAGTCTTTAGGAACAGGAACAAATGGACTACAGACCTTTACAGCTATTTTAAGTGTAGTTACCGTAATTACAAGTACAATATTATTGATTGATAGACTTTAGTAAATGACAAATTTAGACCAAGATATTGAATTTGATGATGCAGGTGGAAGACTAACGTTTGACTTTCGAGGATTTCTTTTTAAGATACTTCAAAACTGGATTCTAATAGCGATTTCAATTGCTATTGCTTTAGGAGTTGCTCATTATATCAATGTTAGAAAGCAAAACATATACCGATTAAACGCCCTTGTTTCTGTAGAGTCTGAGCAAAACCCATTCTTTACGGCCAATACGAGTATCTCTTTTAATTGGGGCGGCGTATCGGGGAAGATTGGTAAAGTGATGACCACTTTAGCAACACGAAGCCATAATGAGTTGGTTATAGATTCGCTTCAGTTTTATAAGCAGTATTTAAAGCAAGGTAAATACCATTTATTAGATATTTATAAAGCGTCACCTTTTGATGTGAAAATAAATAAAGGCGAATATCAAATGCTTGGTAGACCAATAGAACTTAAGCATTTGAATAATAATCAATTTCAAATTATTCATGACTTTGAAGAAACGACAAGTGTTAGTTGTCAGCGGTATTCAGACAGGTCTACCACCAGCATAGCCGTAAATCCAGGTGTGGTTGAACGTGTATTTACTTATGGGGAACCCGTAAATCTTCCTTTTTTTAATGGGGTTGTAAAAAAACGAAATGGAAAAAACCCTGATACTGAAAACCAGTATTTTATTCATTTTTTAAATTTTGACGGATTGGTTTCTGGTTTTCAAAACAGTGTAAATGTTAGTTTTTTTATAGGTAGCTCTACGGTTTTATCGCTAGCGCAATCTGGTAATAATAAAGCTAAAATTGTAGATTATTTAAATGCTACTGCAGAGATTTTACGAGAAACCGAATTGCGAACCAAGAACTTGTATGCGACTAATACCATTGCGTTTATTGATAGCACTTTGGGTAATGTGAATTCAGACCTTAAAGATGTCAATCAAGAAATGGATGATTTCCGTTCATCTAATAAAGTTTTTAATGTCAGCGAAGACATTTCTAATACGTCGGAACAACTTAAAGAATATGAGAATAGTCGAGAGGTTGAACGTACTAAAATTAATTATTTAAACAATTTAGAATCCTATCTTCAAAATAAAACAGACTATACAAACATTGCTGCGCCAACTTCTGTAGGTATAGAAGAAACGGGTTTGTTGACGAGTATAGGTAAGTTAACAACGCTAGCCATTGAGCGCGAAAATCAATCCAAAACAGCTCGAGAAGGATCTATTTTGTTAAGACGATTAGACGCGCAAATTGACGCTGAAAAAAATGTGGTTTTCGAATTGATAAATGCCGCAAGACGAGGTGTTAATTTACAACTTGGTGCTTTAAATTCCTCTATTGCTAAATTAGAAGCGGAGCTAAGAAAATTACCTCAAGAACAACAAGAGTTTTTGAAAATTCAACGCAAATTGGATATTAGCCAAGAGGCATACAATATTTATCAGGCCAAATTATCGGAAGCAGAAATCGTCAAAGCAGCAAATGTTTCAGATATCGTGATGATTGACCCAGCCAAAGATATTGGCAATGGACCCATTGGCCCTAAAAAGTCTTTAAATTATATGATGGCTTTAGTTGTTGGTGGCATAATTCCTGTTTTAATTATCTTTTTGTTATTTATCTTAGACCGAAATATTCATACTGCAGAAGATGTAGAGCGTTTATCTAAACTACCTGTTATCGGTTTGGTTGGTAAATATACTTACAAAAATAATTTGGTTGCTTTTGAAAAACCGAAGTCTGCAGTTGCAGAGTCTTTTAGAGCCATACGTTCAAGCTTACAATTTATTTATAAAAACCAAAAAGATGCTAATGGTTCTAAAACATTAATGTTTACCTCTTCTATTAGTGGTGAAGGAAAGACCTTCTGTTCCATTAATACAGCTACAGTCTATGCACTTTCTGGAAAAAAAACTGTTATCGTAGGTTTGGATTTAAGGAAACCCAAAATCTTTGATGATTTTGATGTTAAAAATGATATAGGAGCAGTTAATTATTTAATTAATGATGGTAATTTAGAAGATATTACCCGCAAAACCCACATTCCAAATCTGGATATCATTTTATCTGGACCTATACCTCCAAACCCATCAGAACTCTTGATGAGTAAGCGTATGAGTGCTTTAATAGCAGAATTAAAAACGAAATACGACATGATAATTCTTGATACATCGCCATTAGGTTTGGTGACGGATGCTTTAGAATTATCGCAACATGCAGATGCTACCATTTATATGGTGCGCTTAAATTATACCAAAAAAGGGATGTTGTCCATGGTAAATTCAAAGTATAAGAAAGGCGAATTAAAAAATGTTAATTTGCTGCTTAACTTTTATCGCCATAAAAAAGGTGCTGGTTATGGCTACGGTTATGGCTACGGTTATGGTGCCTATGGTGATTCTTATCTAGAAAATGAAAAGCGTGGTTTCTTTTACAAGATAAAACGTCTATTGAAGCGCTAGTCGTTTTATTCCCATTCAACGCTATATTGCTCAATGCGTCAGTTCTAGTGGCTCGCTTTTTTTAGCGAGGTGTATCGAGAACCATTTTAGTTGCTAAGCTTCTCGATACTATTTGCTCGTTCCTCACAAATCACTCGAAGTGACGCCGCTGTTTCAGTTTTTGTTTTGAGTACAAAATTAAATATTACAAGTTCTTTCGTCAGTTCGAGTGGCTCGCTTTTTTTAGCGAGGTGTATTGAGAACGGTTTGCGTTACTAATCTTCTAGATAATATTTACTCGTTCCTCACAAATCACTCGAAGTGACGTTGGTGTTTCTGTTTAATAATCCGTTAGTATGTTTTTATACAATCATTTTATTAGGGAGTAAATATTATTATATTAGCCTAACCCTAAATAAATATTGGCTTGAAGACCAAAACAGACGATAATTGGCTCTATACGATTTCTGCAAAGCAAAAACTTATTGACTTTAATTTTAAAGAAATTTGGCAGTATAGAGACTTGTTGTTTCTATTTGTAAAACGCGATGTGGTTACAGTTTATAAACAGACTGTTTTAGGACCGCTGTGGTATCTTATTCAACCTTTGTTTACAGCACTCACATTTACACTTATTTTTAATAAAGTGGCTAATATAGAAACAGGAACCGTACCGCCATTTTTATTCAATCTAGCAGGGATTTCGGTTTGGAATTATTTTAAAAACTGTTTAACCGCCACATCTTCAACTTTTAATAGTAATGCAGGTATTTATAGTAAAGTCTATTTTCCGCGTGTGATTTCTCCGCTTTCGGTGGTGGTGTCAAATCTTATTAAATTGGTGATTCAACTTTTAATTTTCATAGGATTTTATTCTTACTATTATGCAAACGGAGCAGCTATCTCTTTAGATAAAACCGCTGTATTGTTTCCTGTACTAATTTTGTTTATGGCACTTTTAAGTTTAGGCTTAGGTATGATTATATCCTCTATGGTCACCAAATACCGTGACATCAAATACTTACTCAATTTTGGAATTCAGCTACTAATGTATATATCAGCGGTTATGTATCCGCTAGATTTAATGCGAGAGAAATTACCCCAATTTGCTTGGTTGGTAGAATATAATCCTATAGCCTATTTTATTGAGGCAGCACGTTATATGTTATTATCTACAGGGAATATATCTTCCAAAGGACTATTGTTTTCTGGTATAGCTACTATTGTTATTTTGTTACTAGGACTTGTTATTTTTAACCGAACAGAAAAGAATTTTATAGACACTGTGTAATTGTATATGTCAGAAAATAAAACCATACTTAAAGTCGAAAATCTTAGCAAACAATACCGTTTAGGATTGGTTGGTACTGGTACCATACAAGACGATTTAAAACGCTTTTGGTATAAAATTAGAGGTAAGGAAGATCCATTCTTAAAAGTTGGAGACGTCAATGACAGAAGTCAAAAGGCAGACAGCGATTATGTCTGGGCAATAAAGGATATTAATTTTGAAGTCAAACAAGGCGAAGTCCTTGGTATTATAGGTAAGAATGGTGCAGGGAAATCGACACTACTTAAAATATTATCTCGGGTTACAGCACCAACTACAGGAGAGATAAAAACCAAAGGGCGCATTGCCTCTTTACTCGAAGTAGGGACAGGTTTTCATCCAGAACTCACAGGTAGAGAGAATATTTACCTTAATGGTGCCATTTTGGGAATGACCAAAGCTGAGATTACAGAAAAAATAGATGAAATTATAGAATTTTCTGGTTGTGAACGTTATATAGACACACCAGTAAAGCGATACAGCAGCGGTATGACGGTACGTTTGGCTTTTGCTGTCGCAGCCTTTTTGGAGCCTGATATTTTGGTTATTGATGAAGTTTTAGCCGTTGGTGATGCCGAATTTCAGAAAAAAGCCGTTGGTAAAATGCAAGATATAAGTAGAGGCGATGGTCGAACAGTACTTTTTGTTAGCCATAACATGAATGCTGTAAAAAATCTATGCACAAGAACTGTGGTTCTAGAACATGGACATATTGTATTTAATGGGGATACTGAAGAAGCAATAAAGAACTATTTACTGAAGGTAGAGAATACAGTTACTCATGTTAATTGGGGTGAAAGTGATGCTCCAGGTGATTTAAACACAAAAATTAAATCTGTCAAGTTATCTACAGCTAATAATTTATTCGAAATTGAAAATGAAATCTTTGTAGAAATTGAGTATTTAAATCTATTGAACGGACAAGTATTGAATGCTTCTGTCTCAGTTTTTAATGAAAACGGGGTTTATGTTTTTTCTTCACCTAACTTAGATAGGAAACCTTTAAATAAAGGCTTATATAAGAGTATCTTGACTATACCTAAAGATTTTCTAAATACAGGAAAATACTTTTTCACAATATTATTAGTTGGAAATAATTACAAGATATTAGCGCAGTTAGATGAAATATTAGTAGTTGATGTAGATGAATCAGGAACAAATAGAAAAAATTATTTCGGATTTTGGGGAGGTATTGTGAGACCAGATTTAAAATGGGAAAATAATATAATTGCTAATAATTAGTCAATTTGTCTATAACATCAAAAATATCTAAGATTTTAAAGTTTTACAAAGGCTTAAAAAAAGTTGATATTCTTATTTGGGATGATATTTTTCCTCATCCAATTTCTGGCTTTAGATATGAAGAATTTAAGGAAATTCTAAGTGAATTTAGAAACTCAAAAATCATTGTTCATCCCAAGTCATACCATTTAGTAGGCTCTAATAAAAGTGAACACGTAAATCATGTAAAAGACTTATATAGAAAAAAAAATAGTTTAGTCGGCAGAATATCTCAGCTTAAAAGATTTAATAATATTAATGCTAAGCTATTTTATTGTGTTTTTCTAAACAATATTATTACCAATTTAAGCTGGCTAGAGAGTCATAAAACACCTTTCATATTCACATTATATCCGGGTGGAGGGTTTCAGGTTAATTCTGAATCTGTTGATGAGAAATTAACAACAGTTTTTAATTCTCCAATGTTTAGAAAAGTCATTGTGACCCAAAAGTTCACTAGAGATTACCTTATTGAAAAATCTTTATGTAAACCAAAGGATATTGAGTTGATATTTGGTTGTGTAGTTCCTCAAAATTCAATTAATAACAACATCGAAGAGAAACCATTTTATAAAAAAGGTAAAGACACTTTTGACATTGTTTTTTGTGCAGCAAAATATACTAGTCAAGGACAAGACAAAGGCTACGATACTTTTATTGATTTTGCTAAAAGTATATCAACTAAGTATGATTTTGTCAGATTCCATGTTATTGGAGGTTTTGATAAATCAGTAATAGATGTAACGATTATTGAAGATTTGATTAAATTTTATGGGTATATAAATTTTGACAACTTATCAAAGATATATAGACAAATGGATGTTATTATTTCTCCTAATAAACCTTTCATCTTAAGACCTGGAGCATTTGATGGTTTTCCTCTAGGTACAGTTGTTGAAGCTGCGCTAAATGGAGTTGTTCCTGTCATTTCTGATGCTCTAAATGAGAATAATTATTTTGAAGACGGAGAAGAGATATTAATAATTGAGAATACTAGTGATTCGATTCAAGAGAATATTGAGTTATTAATTAACAACCCTAAACTAATAGTTGAGTTAGCTAAAAATAGTAAAGCAAAGTTTTCGCATATTTACAATAATAATTTTCAAGTTGAAAAGCGACTTAGAATATTAGCTAAAGAGTTTAATAATTAAATTATGATTAACGTTACCAAAACATTTTTACCACCGCAAGACGAGTATCAAGCCATTCTCAAAAAAGCTTGGGATACGGGTTGGATGACCAATCGTGGTATTTTGGTGCAAGAATTAGAAGCAAAACTGAAATCATATTTAGAAATCCCTAACGTTATTTGTATGACTAATGGTACATTACCATTACAAATAGGTATAAAAGCTTTAGGCTTAAAGGGCGAGATTATTACTACACCATTTAGTTATGTGGCTACGACATCGAGTATTGTTTGGGAAGGCTGTATTCCTGTTTTTGTAGATATTCATCCAGACTATTTAACTATAGATGAATCTAAAATTGAATCAGCCATAACCAAAAATACATCGGCAATTTTAGCAACTCACGTATTTGGTAATCCTTGTGATGTTAAGGAGATTGAGACTATTGCAAAAAAGCATCATCTTAAAGTTATTTATGATGCTGCACATTGTTTCGCTGTTACGTATAAAGGCAAAAGTATTTTTGAATATGGAGACGTGAGTAGTTGTAGCTTTCATGCAACAAAGCTGTTTCATACAGGAGAAGGTGGTGCAATCTTTTTTAATTCAGATGCGTTATATAATACTGTGTATTATCATCATAATTTTGGTCATAAGGGTAATGAAGATTTTCAAGGATTAGGGATTAACGCCAAAATGAGTGAGCCACAAGCCGCTATGGGTCTTTCGGTTTTGCCATATATGTCAGACATCCTAAAGGACAGAAAACGTGTCGTAGATACATACTTACAGCATTTACCAAATCTAAAGACCATTAAAATAAGAGCCCAAACCCAATGGAATTACAGTTATTTACCCGTGATTTTTAATTCTGAAGAAGAGGTTTTAGAAGTCATGAAAGGGCTTAAGGAAGAAGCTATTTTTCCAAGACGTTATTTCTATCCAAGTTTAAATACATTACCTTATGTGAATGATACCAAAATGCCCATATCAGAGCACATTGCAAAATGTGTTTTATGCTTGCCTCTGTATTATGGTCTTATAGAAGCAGATATTATAAAGATATGTAACCTTATAAAATCTAGCGTATGTTAATAGTAGGCGCAAAAGGATTAGCTAAAGAACTCTTAGAAGTTTGTAAGCTTAGTAATAGTCTTAAAAACTTAGTTTTTTATGATAGTGTGAATAAAGATAAAAATATGCTTTATGATGAATTTCCAATTCTTCATGACGAGGCATCAGTAATACATTATTTTAAAACTACAGACAAACGCTTCATTTTAGGTTTAGGAGAAATAATACATCGCGTAAAGTTAGCGGAGCAATTTATTAGTTTTGGAGGAGTATTAACAAGCTTATTAAGTTCAGAAGCTAGTGTTAGTACTTTTGATGTAAGCCTAAGTGATGGCGTAGTGATTATGCCTGGAGCGGTGGTTTCTAATGGGGTTAAAATTGGTAAAGGTTGTTTGGTTTATTTTAACGCAAACATTACTCACGACGTTACTATTGGAAGCCATAGTATTATCTCACCGGGAGCTACAGTACTAGGGCGTTGTAAAATAGGAAGTCAATGTTTTGTTGGAGCAAACGCAACTATTTTGCCAGACGTAGTTATTGGAGATAATGTGGTAGTTGGAGCTGGAGCTGTTGTAACTAAAAATTTAGAGAGTCATACCAAAGTTGCTGGAATTCCAGCGAGAATTTTATAAAATAAGGATTTGGAATTACAAAAACCTATGGTTAGTGTTTGTATGATTACTTATAATCATGAGTCCTTTATTAGCGAGGCCATTAAAAGTGTCCTTAGCCAGCAGGTAGATTTTAGTCTTGAGGTAGTAATATCTAATGATTGCTCAACAGATAACACACATAGAATTATTGAAGAGCTCATAAAGTCTAATACAAATCTTAATATCAAGTTTTCATATACTAATCAAAAATCAAATTTGGGAGTTATGCCCAATTTTATTTTTGCTTTAAAAAAATGTCAAGGCAAATATATTGCACTTTGCGAGGGCGATGATTATTGGATAGATCCCTTAAAGCTTAAAAAACAAGTTACTTTTTTAGAGCAGAATAATGATGTGTCTATCGCATTTACTAAAGCAAAAACACTTAGGTGTAATGATTTAATCGATTTTGATAAACCCAAATCAGTCAATAAAAAGTTTGATTTTATAGAACTACTAGTTCATCAAAATTTTATAGCTACTGCTAGTGTGATGCTCAAAAGAGAAGATGTGTTTGATAAACTGGAACAAATCAAAAAGTCTCCTTTTGGAGACATAGCATTATACAAAATTGCTACACTAAAGAAGAAATTGGCATATATTTCTGATGTTACAACTGTGTATCGTGTCCATGATAGAGGATTTTGGTCTGGCACAACAACCATAATGAAAGAGAAAAACTACTTAAAGTTTTATGATGCTTTGTTCCCATTTTTTATAAGTGAAGAAAAAACTGAGATAAAGAGGTTAACAAAGCTTAAAATTTATAAACTATCTCGATTAAATTTTCCAAAGAATAGAATCATGCAACTTATATATAAATTGTATTATAGAATAATGTATTTGAAATTATGGCTATAAAATTATCTATTATTATACCTTGCTATAATATGGCCGGTTATGTCTCTGAGACAATTAACTCTGTATTATCTTATCCTGATCAAGACATTATAGAAATTATAGTAGTTAATGATGGTTCTACTGATAATTCAAGACATATTTTAGATGTTTATAATATTAAAAACCTTAAAGTTGTTCATCAAGATAATCAGGGTTTAGCAAAGGCTAGAAACAATGCAATAAAAATTGCTAGAGGTGAATATGTTTTGCCTTTGGATGCGGACAATAAGATAAGACATGTATATATTAAAAAAGGAATTGAAGTACTCGATAAACATCCTAATGTAGGTGTTTGTTTTGGTAATTTAGAGCGTTTTCAAAATGATAATAGAATAGTAGAAGTTGGAGAATTTGATATCTCTAAACTGATTGTAAAAAATTATATTGATGCGTGTGTTGTTTTAAGAAAAGAAGCTTGGCAATCTGTAAATGGATACGATGAGCAAATGCCCGTTATGGGATATGAAGATTGGGATATCAATATGCGTCTATTTTTTAAAGGTTGGCAGTTTTATTATATCAATGAGCTGTGCTTTGATTATAGGGTAAGAGAAAATTCTATGCTTGTTAACTCTAATAGAAATAAAGAATTATTGGTTTCTTACATGTTTGCTAAGCCAAGTTTAAAGCAGGTAGCTATACTTCGCAAAGAGCTTCTAGATTTTAATTTGTTGAAAGACAAATATAATAATATGAAAGAGCGAAAAATAATTAGGATTGCATTAATCATTGAAAAAAAAATAAAAAAGATTTTAGACCTAAATCAATAATAGAATTTATTTGTTATGCTAACAGGAAAAGGTTTAATTGCAAACTTATTTCAGAATTATAAAAATGATTCTAATATAGTCGTTTTTGCTTCTGGCGTTTCTAATTCTAATGAAACACGTCCGAGTGCATTTTTGCGAGAACGAAGTTTATTAGAAGATTCTATAATAAATAACCCGAGTTCTATATTAGTCTATTTTAGTACATGTAGTATCTATAATACATCAATGTTGAGTAAACCATATGTGCAGCATAAATTGGATATGGAAAATTTAATTAAAGATAAATTTTCAAAATATTTAATATGTAGAATATCTAATGTAGTAGGTTTTAAAGGTAACCCAAATACAATTGTTAATTTTTTAGTTGATAAAATAACTCATAAAAAAAAATTTGATGTCTGGAAAAATGCACAACGTAATTTGATTGGAGCAGATTATGTAAAATATATAGTTAACAGACTTATTCAAGATTTTAAAAAAAGCAAAACAGTAAATATAGCTTCTAAAACCAGTATTGATATTTTGGATATTATAAAGCAAATTGAAATATTTACTAATAAAGAAGCAAACACTAATCTTGTAGATAAAGGAGAAAAAGTTAATATAGATATAAGAGATATTGAAGCTTATTTAGATGAAATAGAATGTGGTAATGGGATAGCATATTTCAAGTCATTATTAAATAATTACTATTCGGTTTGAAAAGAGTTGCAATTTTAACCCCGAAATCATCTGATAAAGTAGAAACATTTATCAAAAATCATATAGATTATTTACCGTTTGAAAAGGTGATAATATATGGTGGTAATAAGCCTTATTTATTGGAAGGTGAGAAAGAAAATATATTATCAAAAAGATTTTTTGTCCTAAAAAATAAGATAAGAAAAGTACTTAAGCTAAACTTGCAGGATTACAGAGATTATAGTTTAAGAAAAATATTAAAAAATAAAAAAATAGATTTGGTTTTTGCCGAGTACTTGGTAACTGCAGCTGAGACTCTGGAGGTTATAAAATCGTTAGATATTCCTTTAGTTACTATAGCACTTGGATATGATATATCAATATATAACATATTGGAAAAGTATAAAGTGAAATATGTATCACTTTGTGAGTACGCTTCTTCTATTATCGTAGTTTCTAAGCATATGAGCATTAATCTTAAATCATTCAATTGTCCTGAATTTAAAATACATTATTCTCCAGCTAGTCCTGAGAAAAGTTTTTTTGAAGTGCAACCTCATTTTCAAAATAAACAACTCATCGCAGTAGGCCGATTTGTAGAAAAAAAAGCACCATTAGTCTTAATAAATGTTTTTAATTTAGTGTGCAAATCTGTACCTGATGCCAATTTGATAATGGCAGGTGACGGCCCATTATTGGATAGAGCAAAAGAGTTAGCTAAAGATTTAAACTTAGAAAATAAAATATTTTTTCCGGGTCGTATTTCTCAAGAAACCCAAAAACAGTATTTAGAAGATAGTTTTGTTTTTGTACAACATTCACTATTAGCACCAAATGGTGATTCTGAAGGCACTCCAGTTGCTATATTAGAAGCCAGTGCAGCTAGCTTGCCAATCGTATCCACTCATCATGCAGGTATACCAAATGTTGTTTTACATGAGCATACTGGTTTATTGAGTAAAGAGAATGATATAGAAACAATGGCAAAAAACATTATAGGTATATTAAAATCAAAAGATAAAGCTGTTATCTACGGGAAAAACGGTAAAGAGTTTATTCAGAATAATTTTAGTTTAGAGAAACATATTTCTGATATTACTAATATCATAAATCTAGTCTAATGTCTCAAGATTATCTCATCTCCATAATAATACCAACTTACAACAGAGCAGATATTATAGATGATACCTTAAAGTCTATACAAGTGCAAACCCATAAAAAATGGGAGTGTATTGTGGTAGATGATGGATCTACTGACCATACTGAAGAGCTATTAAATGCGTATATTCATAAGGATGAAAGATTTAGTTATGTAAAACGACCAGAGCATTTGCCAAAAGGCGCTAATGCTTGCCGTAATTATGGTTTTGAATTAAGTAAAGGCGACTATATCAATTGGTTTGATAGTGATGATGTCATGCTTCCTAAGAAGTTAGAAACGCAAATCAAGGCATTGTTAGAATTTAAAAAAAGTCCATACTGTGTATCACAAACCCGATGGAAAAATAAAATTAATGGAAAAGATTTTGGTTTACGATCACGTTATTTAGACTCCAAAAACAGATTGGAAGATTATATACTCTACAAATCATATTGGTCTATATTGGCACCTTTGTGGCGTCGAGATTTCCTTATCGAAAACAACCTTAAATTCGACACGTCTTTACATCAATCCCAAGAATATGATTTTCATATTAATGCTTTAAAAGCTTCTGATAACTACGTCATTACAGATGAGGTATTATCTATAATGTATGAGCATGACACAAATGTTTCTGTTGATATCTATACAAATAATTTTAAAATTGAATCTAACTTAACCGTAAAAGAAAGAGTTACTAAACATCATCTATTTCGTTTTACGACTTCTGGACAGTTAAAATGGTTAGAAATTTTAACACTTTATTTTAAAACACTTCTCATTCATAAAAAAACAACCTTTGCCAAGAAGACTATACCCTTAATTTTTAGCACTTTAAAAGAGGTTGATATTTCATCGGTTAGAAAGTTGCTATTTAAGATTAAAATTATATTGGCCTATATATCTTTTGTTCTTATTGGTAAAGGCTATACATTAGTAAAACCATTAACCTAAAAGTTTTAGATGCCTAATACCAGCAAAATAGCAAAGTTAAAGCGCTATATAAAGCATCATTATACGGTTTTTTTTCAACGCTATTTTAATATCACGATAGTAAGGCAGAGAAAAAATCCTAAAACTATCCCCATAATCATCAATAACTTTAATCAGCTATTTTATCTTAAACAGCTCATTGAGAGTTTACAAAAAAGAGGATATACCAATATTGTTATTCTAGACAATAACTCATCCTATAAGCCTTTGTTAGACTATTATAAAAGCATTGAGAAAGCGGTTAAAATTCATAGATTATCTTCTAATTATGGTCATTTGTCTTTTTGGAAGCAAAGCGAACTGGTGGAAAAATATACTAAAGGCTATTATGTAGTTACTGACCCAGATATTGTTCCGTTGGCTGAATGCCCAGACGATTTTTTAAAAACCATGCTTAAACTTATAGATAAAGCTTATGACCGTACCAAAGTTGGTTTTTCTCTGAAGCTTGATGTTATTCCTGATTGTAACCCTCAAAAGAAAACTATACAAGATTGGGAGTCTCAATTTTGGACAAGTAAAATACACCCATTAGCATATAAAGCGGAGATTGATACCACCTTTGCTTTGTATAGACCCGGATATACTTACCAAAAGAAAGATTTTACCAAAGCTTGGCGTACAGATTTTCCGTTACAAGCTATACATGGTGGTTGGTATATAAACCCACATGATTTAACGGAAGAACAGGCTTACTATCAAAATACAGCCAATATATCTGCTTCATGGTTATTAGAAAAAGATGGTGAATTAAAAAGTAATTTGCATCAAAAAACGTATACAAATGAAAGCGAATAGTCAACCTTTGGTTTCCATTTGTATCCCAACCTATAATGGGGAAGCATATTTGAGCGACTGTCTCGATTCAGCCTTATCTCAGACTTATACCCATATAGAATTAATTATTTCTGACGATGCTTCAACCGATAACACGTTAGCTATCGTTAATGCTGTAAAAGCTAAAACCGATATTCCAATTCACATTTTTAATCATTCGCCAAATGGTATTGGTGCCAATTGGAACAATTGTATCAAGCATGCCAATGGCGCCTATATAAAGTTTTTGTTCCAAGACGATGTTTTGGTACCAAACTGTATAGAAAAACTCATGGACGTAATGCTTTCAGAGGATAATGTTGCTATGGTATATGCCAAACGCCAATTTATCTACAATGAGGAAACTGAACATATTTTAGAATTTAAAAAGGTATATGGTGAGTTGCATAACTATTGGTTTAATCTAAAGATTTCTGAAGGTGTTTTAGATGGGGAAGCCTATTTGAAGGATAAAAACTTTTTAAATGCGCCAAAAAATAAAATAGGAGAACCAACAAGTGTACTTTTGGACAAGCGTAGTTTTGAAAAATTAGGCTATTTTAATGAAGATTTAAAACAGGCTTTGGATTCTGAGTTTTGGAGTCGTTTAATGCCTTTTTATAAAATAGGTTTTGTTGATGCCTATTTAAGCTCATTTAGATTGCATCCAGCTCAAACATCTGCTGTTAATAAGTCTGAAAAAATAAATGAAACGGAGGTTTTATATAAGATGTATTACAATACCTTGTTGCCTTATTTGCATAAAGAATGTCGACAAAAACTTCAAAAAAGATTTCACCCTTTACTATCAAGATTAGTAAAACTAAAAGCGAAGTTTACTTAAGATGAATTCACCTTTGGTTACAATATTACTTCCTGTTTATAACGGAGAAAAGACCATAAAAGCCACTTTAGAAAGTTTGCTCAATCAAACCTTTACTGATTTTGAGTTACTTATTGGTATTGATGGTACAACCGACGCTTCTAAAGCTCTTGCGCTAAGTTTTAATGATTCTAGAATTAAGATTATCGAACATCCTAAAAATTTGGGGTTAGCTAATAATTTAAATAAAATCATTAAACATGCGTCACCAAATAGTCACTATTTTGCAATGGCAGAGCAAGATGATATCTATGTCCCAGAGCGTCTGGAGTGGCAAATTGAAGTGATGCAGAAATATGAAGAAGTAGGCTTGGTTTCTGGTATTGCTGAGTTTGAAAATGAAAATGGAAATATTTTATTTCCTGGGATATTGGTAAATAAGAAACAATATCCTGAAGGTGAAGACATGTTTAGATACTTATATATAAATCAGATGAAAGTTTTAAATACGTGCATGCTATGGCGCAAATCAATTCATACCAAACATAATTTAAGCTTCAGAGATACTTACGGTAACTTTAATGTAGATTGGAATTTTATGCTGCGATTTAGTTTAATTTCTAAAATTCACGGCATTCACAAAAAGCTTGTATCTATGAATCGTTACACAGAACGTATGTCCGTAACCACAGAAAAGAAGAAGCAGTATGCAGCAAGTAAAAAATTAATTGAAGATTTTTACTTGGAGTTTCCTCTGTTAATTGATAGTAGCACGCATAAAAAATCGAAACATGTATACCGTAAAATTTCACTTGGTATTAATTCGAAAATCAATATTATTATTAAAAGTATATATTATTTTATAATAAGTGGTGATGTATATTTTCTAAATTATTTAAAAAAACGCATGCATAATTATTTTAAACGAAACCCTGTTGCGGATGCCTAAAAACAAGCTCACAACGAAAGAATATTGGGAAACCTATTATAAAGCCCAACATACGGATAGAAGCCACATTGTAAAAGTGTGTTCTTTTTACAATCAGTTTTGGGATAAGCTTGTAGTAAAAAAAAATACTAACAAATCATTAATTGAGATTGGTGGATATCCCGGACGTTATTTGGCATATTTAGCGTCTGAATATGGAGTAAAAACAACTTGCTTAGATTATAACTCTAATCTTTCTCAAATTGAAGACGCTTTTAAAACAATGGGAGTTGAGGATTACAATATCATTAATGCAGACTTCACCACGTATAAACCTGAGGAATTGTATGACTATGTGGTTTCAAATGGTTTTATAGAGCATTTTGAAAATTATGATGAAATCTTAGACTTACATTGCAAGTATTTAAAGCCAGGTGGAAAAATGCTCATCATGATACCTAATAAGCGTTACTTACGTATGATTTATGGTTACTTGTGTGATTATGAAAACTTGAAAATTCATAACTTAAAATGTATGAAATTGAAGGTTTTTAGAGATTTTGCAAAACGGAATCATTTAAAAATAAATCATCTTTCTTATTATGGAAACTTTCCGCACAATGTACACCAAAATTTAAACTTTTTTCAGGAGGTGATATTTAAAAGTCATCAGATTTTTTTCAAGAAATTTGCAAATTCAATTGTAAATAAATATCCATCCAAATATTTTTCTTCTGGAATTATTGGCATATTTGAAAAGCAAGATTAGTTATGTGCGGATTCCTAGGAGAATTTTTATTCAAAAAAGAAGCTTTCATCTCGGAGAACGCATTTTCGGATATATTGGCATTTTCCAAACATCGAGGTCCAGACGATACAAAAATTCTCAAAGAGATAAACTACCGTCTTGGATTTAACAGACTTTCAATCCTCGACTTGAGCACAAATGGTAGTCAGCCAAAACAAAGTCCATCAAAACGTTATAACATAGTTTTTAACGGTGAAATTTATAATTATAAAGCACTATCAAAAACATATAATCTTAAAAACCTTAACTCCACTTCTGATACAGAAGTATTGGTCTATTTATTAGATGTTTTAGGTGTAAAGGAAACATTAAAAGTCCTCAATGGTATGTTTGCTATGATGATTGTTGATACAAAAGAGAATAATTGTTACATGGCTAGAGATTTTGCAGGTATCAAACCCTTATTTTTTGGTATTTCTGATTATGGATTGGTAACAGCATCACAATTTAACCAAATACATAAGCATCCGTGGTTTATAGATAAGTTACAGCTAAGGTCAGACGTTGTAAAAGGCTATTTTAGTTATGGCTACATGTTAGCTCCAGATACCATTTACAAGGATATTCATCAAGTTAAACCAGGTGAGCTGATAACTGTAAATTCTCATGGCGACATAAACAGTGAGCAATTTTATGCAATAGAAACAACGATTGACTACTCAGAGATAAATGAGGCTATATTAAAGTCTAAATTAGAGGCGGCAGTAAAGCATCAAATGCTTAGTGATGTTCCTTTAGGTACTTTTCTAAGCGGTGGTATAGACAGTCCGTTAATCTCCGCTATTGCCAAAAGTAAGAGTGAAGACCTAGAAGCTTTTACATTATCGGTAAATGATGATGTATTGGATGAAACGGAAAAAGCTACAGCTTATGGTGCACACCTAGGTATTAGTCATCATCTAATAGATATAGCTCCAGAGGAATTACTGAAAGAAGTGGATGCGCACTTTAAATTTATGACAGAGCCGTTTGGCGATTACTCAAGTATCCCAACATACGCGGTTACTAAAGGCGCAAAATCTTCTAAAACAGTGATGCTGTCAGGAGATGGCGGTGATGAGCTTTTCTTTGGTTATCCAAGAATGCTACATGTCATTAAATTAAGGCATTGGTTTAAAGTCCCTTTTTTAATTAGAAAACTTTTGTCTCGTTTAGCCATAAAATTAGGGTTTTTAAAAAGTTGGGCGCCATACAATTTTGAGACATTTAATGATTTCGTTAAAGCCAAACAATCTTATATTAATAAAAAAGTCATAGTCACTGCGTTTCCAAATACAAATGACTCAAACGCATTTACGTCATTATTTAAATTTCATAATACATTCTCAAAAGATAATCTATTACAAAAGTTAAGATTAAATGAGTTTTATGGTCATTTGCAACGTGTTTTGATTAAAGTTGACCGCATGAGTATGGCAAATAGTTTAGAGGTAAGAGTCCCGTTTTTAGATAAAGAGATTATCGATTATACTTTTAAATGGTTTCCAAAAGAGTTAAAATCAAAAGCAGATTTAAAATACCCTTTAAAAAAACTATTAGAGTCTTACTATCCCAAACCTCTCATAGAAGAAGAGAAAAAAGGATTTGCTGTGCCAATTGATAAATGGTTGCGAAATCAGTTGAAAAGCGACTTGGAAAGGGTTATTTTTAATACACCCATTTATGGTAATTCTAATTTTGAGGAATCGGTTATGCAGAACTATGTCAATGATTTTTTGAATAAAAAACATGATGAAGCGTGGGGTGTTTGGCATATTTATGCTTGGCAGAAATGGGCAATTAATGAAGGTTTATTATGAAAATAGCCATCTTCTCAGGAAACATTCCAAGTACCTCTTTTATAGAGCGGCTTATCGATGGTGTATCTCAACATCACGAAGTTTACCTTTTTGGAACATCACAAGAAAAGGTTACTTATAAATCCAAGTCTATAAGCGTTTATGCTACTCCAAAATCTAAGTTTAAAACTATTGGAGTGACACTATTAAGAGCATTGAAATTGCTTTTTAATAAACCTAGGAACTTATTCCAATTGCTTCGTGAGGTGAAATCTGAGTCGTCGCGCTATGGTCAATTTATGCTGTTTTCAAGATGCGTACCAATTCTGTTGCATCGTCCAGACATCTTACATTTGCAATGGGCAAAAGATTTGCCTAAATATGCGTTTTTAAAAACACGATTTTATATTCCCTTGATTGTTAGTTTTAGAGGTGCACACATCAATTACACGCCAATTGTTGAGCCTGATTATGCTGAAAAGTATAAAGCTAATTTTCCTTATGTTGATGCCTTTCATGGTGTTTCCAAAACTATTATTCACAAGGCTTCGAAATATGGCAAGATCAAGGAGAGAAGTACCGTTGTTTATTCGCCAATACCAAAATTCTTTTTTGATAGTTTTCAAGAATTTCAAAAATCAAAACAGAACGCTATTCGTATTGTTTCTGTTGGGCGAAATCATTGGAAAAAAGGTTATCAATATGCTATTGATGCAATTTACGACCTGAAACAAAAAGGCTACGATGTGCATTATACATTGATTGGGCCATCGGCTCCAACCGAAGCACTTTTATTTCAAATTAATCAATTACAACTTCAAGACTCAGTGTCGTTTAAAGGGCAATTGCATCAAAAAGAGGTATTGCAAGCTTTAAAAAATCAGGATGTTTTATTATTACCCAGTTTAGGCGAAGGTATTGCTAACGTTGTTTTAGAAGCGATGAGTTTGGGTTTGCCCATTATCTCGACAGATTGTGGCGGCATGGCTGAGGTTGTGAAACACAAAGAAACAGGTTGGTTAATACCGATGCGTAGCTCTAGTGCTATTGTTGAAGCGGTTATTGATTTTGATAAAACTTCATCGGAAGATTTAAAAGCGATGACAAAAAGTGCTTTTGAGCTCGTTAAAAAGGAGTTTGATTATGACTGTAATATTGAGAAGTTTATAAGGCTTTATGAGTCGGTTGTTTAATTATAACGTCAGTTCGAGTGGGTTTTTCGATTGTAATGAGAAAAATTTGTATCGAGAACCGATATAGTTCGATTGCTTCTCGATACAATTTCATTGTTCCTCGCAAATCACTCGAAGTGACGTAATTTTTTCATTTTTCAATTTTAGTTAATTTGCTTGACGATACATCCCGACGAAGGGTATCGGGACACTCGAAGTGACGTGAAGGTTTTATTTGAACTTTTTCTTAGCCAAATTTGGCAATTTTTCAAACTCGTTATTTATTAAAGCTTCCTTTTTAGCTCTAGACCATTTCTTAATTTGCTTTTCTTTTACAATAGCTAAATTTATATCTGTGAATTCTGCAAAGAATACCAATTCTACAGGTCTTCGATGATATGTAAAACTGTCTTTGTGTTTTCCTTTTTTATGTTCGTTTACGCGCTTTTCTAAATTAGAAGTTATTCCGGTATAATATTTTTTATCTGCGCATTTTAGGATATAAACATATGATACTTTCATGCCTAAATGTATTAAACTTTTTGTTAATATGCTTCTCGATACATCCCGACGGAACTGTCGGGACACTCGAAGTGACGATATCTTTACCGAGAACCATTTTAGTTCGATTGCTTCTCGATACAATTCACTCATGCTTCGTGAATCACTCGAAGTGACGTGATTATTTCGATTTGTGTTTTGAGTTCTGTCGTCAGTTCGAGTGAATTAAACAAATGCAATGGTGTTTAATTAGTATCGAGAACCTTTTTAGTTCGATTGCTTCTCGATACAATTTGTTCGTTCCTCACAAATCACTCGAAGTGACGTGATTATTTCGATTTTTGATTTTATTTTATAAGCTTATCTACACATACGGACGAAGGGTGTCGGGACACTCGAAGTGACATTTTCTTATTTTCCAGAATTTTTGAAGCATTGCGTGAAGAATTTAGTTGAAATTACTGTTAACAACGTAAGCCGAAATCCTACTAAATGTTCTTCTAAAAACTATATATTGGGACTATTATTTTGTTATGCAAATTACCAACCCAATAATTCCTAATAAACCTGTAGAAGTACTAGTCAGCGACAAAGGCGAATTGGACCTCAAGGCCATTTGCATTTTTACAGCGATTGGATTTTTCTTAGATGAGGACACCTATTGGACACATAAAAAAGTTTTAAGACCAGCGACTGTTAATCAGTTGGATACCCATAAAAAGGTAGTGTCTTCCGAATCCTATTTTCATTGGCATTATACACCGCAACAAATCACTTTTGATGAGGCTTTAGAAGAGTTTACTTTACTTTTTGAGACTATTGTTAGTGAGCAAATCAAAGATAAAAAAGTAACTTTACCCTTATCTGGTGGACTAGATAGCAGAACGCAAGCAGCAGCATTGAAGCATTTAGGTGCTAAGGTGTCTTCGTACAGTTATGATTTTGAAAATGGTTATCCAGAGACAAAAATCGCACAACAAATTGCTAAAGTTTGTGATTTTGATTTTCAGTCTTTTAAAATTGGAAAAGGCTATTTGTGGAATACATTGGATGAATTAGCTAATATAAATCAGTGCCAATCCGATTTTACAAGTCCACGACAAATGGCAATTGCAGACCAGTTTTCTGCAATGGGTGATGTGTTCTCGTTAGGGCATTGGGGTGACGTGTTGTTTGATAGTTACAATTGTCCAGAATTATCTCATGAGGCACAAGTTGAATTTTTAATTAAAAAATTATTAAAACGTGGCGGATTAGAATTTGCTTCCAATCTATGGAGTGTTTGGAATTTAGAAGGTGATTTTGAATCATACTTTAAAAACCGAATTTCAAATGCGTTAAGTACTATCGCTATAGAAGATACAAATGCGCGTCTCCGTGCTTTTAAATCTAAATATTGGGCGCCAAGGTGGACCTCCGTAAATTTGTCCATTTTTGAGAATAGTAAACCAATAGCATTGCCATATTACGATAATCGTATGTGCGAATTTATTTGTACCATTCCAGAAGGCTACTTAAAAGACCGGCAACTTCAAATCGCCTACCTAAAAAAGCGTAATCCCGAATTGGCAAGGTTGACTTGGCAAGATAAACGGCCTTATAATTTGTATACTTATCAAAACCCAAATGCTTTGAGAACGTTTACTTATAAAGTGGGTAATAAACTAAAGCGCATGGTACAGGAAATTAGTGGAAGACCTTACATCCAAAGAAATTGGGAATTGCAGTTTTTAGGTAAAGAGAATAGGAAGCAATTAGAAGCAGTTTTGGCGAATGCTAAATTATCTGAATTTATTCCAGATAAATTGGCTGAAAAATATACGACTCAATTTTATAGTACAGATAGCTTACAAAATTCGCACGCTTTAAATATGTTAATCGTTTTAGCTAAGTTTAATGAAACTCAGAATCATGACTAAGCGTATTAAAATTTTATATACCATCCCAAATTTTGATACTGCTGGTAGCGGAAAAGTAGTTTGCGATTTAGTAAAACATATCGATAAATCTAAGTTTGAACCTCATATTTGCTGTATGCATACTAAAGGTTCATATTTTGAAACTGTTAAAAATTTAGGTGTACCCATTCATGTATTTCCATTCGCCGTTGCGTATAAACCCTTATATCGTTTACCATTTCGGATTTGGACGATTCGTCAGTTTTTTAAAAGGCAACAGTTTGATATTATACATTCCTGGCATTGGAAATCGGATTTTACAGAACCTTTAGCTGCAAAATTAGCTGGTATTCCATTTGTATACACCAAGAAAGCCATGGGTTGGGGAAATCGAGGATGGCGATGGCGAAGTCAATTGAGTTCAAAAATTGTGACGATAAATTCGGATATGGAATCACAGTTTTTTTCTGAAATGCCGTTTAAAATAGCACCTATTCCTATTGGACTTGATGTCAATGATTTTGGGATTTTAGAAAAAACAATGTACATAGAAGATAGCTATAGAATCAATCAAGACGATTTTGTCATCGTGAGTATTGCAAATCTTGTTGCCGTAAAAGGCATAGAAATTTTACTTGAAGCTGTAAAGCAAATTAACCATCTGAAGATAAAAGTCTTTATTGTTGGCGATGATTCCTCAGATTATGCTAAAAAACTAAAAATTGATTATGCATCTTCTCAAGTGATTTTCACAGGTAAACAACAGAATATTAAGTCCTATTTATCTTTAGTAGATATTTTTGTAATCCCCACTAAAGATGAAGGTCGTAAAGAAGGTCAACCCATTGCGCCAATTGAGGCTATGCTTTCTGGGCGTATGGTTTTAGGCTCACGAATTTCAGGTATAAAAGATATATTAGAACCGTTTCAAGAGTGTATTTTTGAACCTAACTCAGTATCTGATTTAAAGACTAAACTAGAATGGGTGATGCAAATGAATACAAACGACCGACGGTTACTAGCTGAAAAAATGTACACGTTCGCATCGCAGAATTATACTATTGAAAATAGTATGGCCAAGCACGAAGAATTATATTTTAATATGTTGAAATTGGGCTAATGAGAATAGGCATCATTTTGGCAAAGCCACCATCGTATTCTGAAACCTTTTTTACTTCGAAAATTAAAGGGCTATTAGATTATGGTCATGATGTAACCTTATACGTTCGAGATAATAGTAGCAGCTTTAGCGGTTGCAAAGTTGTTTTAGCTCCTAAAGTGAGTAAAAACCCAATTGTTCAAATTATAAAAATGGTATTGGTCTTTGTTGGACTACTATTCCGATTTAAACGCTTGCAACAATTTATCACTTTAGAAAAAGCATCTGGAAGACGTACAAAAGAAATTTTTAGAAACACATTCATAAATGCACATGTCTTAAAAGCTAATCTCGATTGGATACATTTTGGATTTACAACTTTGGCTATTGATAGTGAACATGTTGCTGAAAGTATTGGGGCAAAAATGGCAGTGAGCTGTCGTGGTTATGATATGGATGTGTATCCTTTAAAGCATAAAGACTGTTATGACTTGGTTTGGAAAAAGGTAGATAAAGTGCATGCGATTTCTAAATACATGTTGCAAAAAGCTTATAGTCATGGTTTACAAATAGCTGTACCGTCCGCTATTATATTTCCTGCTGTAAACAAAGCATTGTTTGAAAATAAAAACGAAAGTGACTTTCGCGTCCCCATCAAAATCACAACAATAGCAAGATTGCATTGGATTAAAGGCTTGGATTATACTTTAGAGGCATTAGCTATTCTTAAATCTAAGGGTGTAAACTTTAATTATGAAATTATAGGCGATGGCCCTGAATACGAATCTTTACGATATGCGGTGCATGAATTGGATTTGGAAGATTCTGTAAGTTTTATTGGAAAGTTATCTCATAGCGATACTTTAGGTCATTTAAAAAACACGGATATCTATTTGCAATACAGTCATTCTGAAGGGTTTTGTAATGCGATTTTAGAAGCCCAAGCGATGGGTTGTTTGTGTATTGTTTCTGATGGTGGTGCTTTAGCCGAAAATGTATTGCATGAAAAAACTGGTTTTGTAGTGCCAAATAGGAATGCAAAGGCATTGTCCGAAACTATTTTTAGGGTTTTAGAACAAGATAATCTAGTTTTATCCCAGATAAAGAATGCTTCCAGAACACGTGTTTTAAATGAATTTACTACAGAACAACAACGACAAGCCTTTATAGATTTTTATGAATAGACTTTTGGTCAATATATATGGTTTGGTTCCCAAGACGCTAAAGCAGAGTTTAGGACAGTCAAAAATCCTCAAAGGTTTAAGGCAGAAACTGCTTTACTCAAAAAAAGGCTTTAAAACTGCAAAAGTTTTAGTCAACAGAGCCTATGGAAATCATCTTGTAAGTTTCAATTTTGTAGCCTCGATTAAAATCGCCTCTAAAGTGAAACACGTTGGTATTGAGAATACGGTTTTACGTAATAGTTTATCATTAACTGATTTGTATTTTCCTGATAGAACTGATTTATGCGTGCTTGATGTGGGTTCTAATTTTGGCTATTTGGCTTCGGTTTGGGCAGATTCTATAGCTTCAAAAGGAAATGTTTTGGCTTTTGAGCCAAATAAAAATCTTTACGGTTCTATTCAGAAAACGATAGCCTCGAATTCTAAATTTAATACGAATTTTAAAGTTTTCAATTTAGCCGTTGGCTCAAAAAAAGAAACAGTGAAATTGAATACGAGTGCATTTTCATCTAATACAGAAGCGATGTCAGCAGCATTTGAAAGCTATGCTATTGATATGATTACGTTAGATGAATTTACTATAGAACATCAAATTTCTAACATCGATTTAATAAAAATTGATGTCGATGGTATAGAGTTGGATATCTTGAAAGGTGCCGCATCCATTTTGCGACGAAATCAATCCATTGTCATTGTAGAAACCAATGAAGATAAAAACATCATTGATTTTTTCAAGACTATCGATTATGATATTTACGATATGAAACTTCAGTTATTTGAAGGAAATGGTGTGCTACCTTTAAATGTTTTTTGTGTACCTAAAACACTGAGAAGAGATGCTATTTAGTTTCCTAAAATATCTACAACCGACGCACTATTTTGGTCTAAAAACTAAAAAAGGAAACTTGGTATTTCCTAAAGCCGATGATTATATCCATTTAAATTTTGAAAAAGATTTGCGATACAGGTCAGAGTTGGCTAAATCGTATGACCAATCTTGGCGCGCTATTCAAAACGGATATATCAATTTTGATAAGTGTATTGATACAGTTGAATCACTTTCAGTTTATGATAATTACGTGTTTTCTAGAAAGTATTTTAACAAAGTTTGGGTATTCTACGTTTTTGTAATCCGAATTTTAAGTTTTAATAATCCAATAAAAGAGGTCAAAGGTTACTTGGGAACAACACATGTTTCAAGATATACATCAGGTTCTGAAACGGTAGCTTATACTGATTATACAAATTTTGAAAGCCCGCTTCTTACATCTAAACCACTGGTATCAGTTATCATCCCAACACTTAATCGCTACGAATATCTAAAAGATGTTTTGAAAGATTTAGAAAAGCAAGATTATACCAATTTTGAAGTTATCGTCATTGATCAATCCCAACCTTTTCAAAACGAATTTTATAAGGGTTATAACTTAGATTTACATGCAGAATACCAGAAAGAAAAAGCCCTGTGGTTGGCGCGAAATAACGCTATTACGAAATCTAAAGGCGATTATATTTTGCTGTTTGATGATGATAGTCGCATTGAAAACGATTGGATAACACAGCATTTAAAAACATTGGATTATTTTAAAGCCGATATTTCTTCAGGTGTGTCCATTTCTAAAGTTGGGGATAAAACCCCAGCACATTATGCGCATTTTAAAATTAGCGACCAATTAGATACTGGGAATGTGCTTTTAAAGAAATCCATTTTTAAAGCTATCGGATTATTTGACCGACAGTTCGAAAAACAGCGTATGGGTGATGGCGAATTTGGTTTACGTGCGTTTACTAATGGTTATAAAAACATATCCAATCCTTATGCGAAGCGTTTGCATCTTAAAGTCGGTTCTGGTGGATTACGAGATATGGGAAGTTGGGACGCCTTCCGGACTAAAAATTTATTTCAACCGCGACCAATACCAAGTGTTCTTTATTTTTTTAGACGTTATTTTGGAAGGAAGAAGAGCTTACTTTCTGTCTTAAGAACTGTACCTATTTCTGTGGTGCCTTACAAATACAAGAGCAATAAGTTGATGTTACTACTAAGTAGTTTTGTTGCGGTTTTACTATCGCCTTTTATCGTATTTCAGGTGGTAAAGTCATGGCGATTAGCGTCCAAGAAATTAAAAGAAGGCCCAAAAATTAAAATGCTTTAGTGACAGAATACAAAAAACATATCGTCCTTTTAACGTCCGAATTTCCACCTTTGCCCGGTGGTATTGGCAATCACGCTTATAATCTGGCGGAGCAATTGGCGCAATCTGGTTATCGGGTTTCTGTTATTGCAGACCAGCGGGACAGTAAAGCCAATGAAACTAAATTTGATTCCGAATTAAAAAGCAAAATATACCGCGTGCGTTTAAAATCGCCACGAGCTTTGATGTATCTCAAACGAATTTGGTTGGCTTATAAATTTTCTAAATCGGCTGATATTTTAATGTGTTCAGGGAAATTCCCACTTTGGGTAGGTGCGTTTTTAAAGTCCTTACATTCTATTGAGACTATAGCCATAATTCACGGTACTGAAGTGAATTTTTCCGATATTAGATTGCGAAAATCTATTAATAAATCTTTAAAGCGATTTGATAAGGTTGTTGCGGTTTCAAACTTTACAAAAGATTTAGTTGCTGATTTGGAACTCAAGAGTATTACCGTTATTCCTAATGGATTTTCGCTATCAAATCAAGATGTAGAAGCAGACGTTTCACTTCAATTAGAAGGACATCCCAAGCTTTTAACTGTTGGGAATGTTACTGAACGAAAAGGCCAAGCGAATGTAATTAAACATTTACCAAAACTCGTAGAACAATTTCCGAACATCCATTACCATTGTGTAGGATTTAATACGGAGACTGAACAATTTCAGCAATTGGCTGAAAGTTTAGGGGTGGCAGAACATGTCACATTTCACGGACATGTAAATCATGCTGAATTAAATGCATTTTATAAACATTCCGATATTTGTGTCATGCTTAGTCAAACCACAAAAACTGGAGACGTTGAGGGTTTTGGTATTGCTTTAATTGAAGCCAATCATTTTGGATTACCAACCATTGGCGCAACAAATTGCGGTATTGAAGATGCTATTTCTGATGGTAAATCTGGAATTTTAATCAAAGCCAATGATTCTGAAGCGTTTATAAAGGCTATTACTACCATTCTTGAAAATAAAAAGCACTTTCAACTGCATGCTCAAAAATGGGCAGAAGCTCATAAATGGAATAATATTATCACAGGATATATTGATAGCATAGAAGAATGAGACTCCTGATTATATCACATACAGAGCATTACAAAAAGACAGACGGTACAATCGTTGGTTGGAGTCCAACTGTAAATGAAATCAATCATTTAGCGTCACATTTTGAATCTATTACACATGTTGCTATGCTTCATAGTGGTATAGCTCCTAAAAGTTCAGCAGCATATAGTCATGATAATATCCATTTTGTGGCTTTGCCTGTTTTAGGAGGCGCTTCAATATTTAGTAAGTTAAAATCGATTTTATACATTCCTAAAGTGATTTCAATGGTTCGGAAATCTATAAGAAATGCAGATGCTTTTCAGCTTAGAACTCCTACTGGAATTGGGGTTTATTTAATTCCGTATTTAACTTGGTTTTCCCAGAAAAAAGGCTGGTATAAATATGCCGGAAATTGGAATCAAGAGCGGCCACCATTGGGTTATCGATTGCAACGTTGGTTATTAAAGAACCAATCTCGAACGGTGACTATTAATGGGGCTTGGCCAAATCAGCCCAAGCATTGCTTGACTTTTGAAAATCCTTGTTTGACTGAAGACGATTTGACAAAAGGTAAAACTGTTATTTCACAAAAGCAATTAGAGGATAAACTAAATTTCTGTTATGTTGGCCGTTTAGAAACTCCGAAAGGTGTTGGGCGAATTATTGAAGCTTTTAATAGTTTGACTGAAATTCAGAAAAGTAGCGTTGGAGACGTACATTTGGTAGGAGACGGTAAAGAAAAAGCTAAATTTGAACTAAAGGCGCAATCATCCGATATCAATTTTAAGTTTCACGGTTATCTAAATAGAGAGGCAGTCTTCGATATTTATAAAAGAAGCCATTTTTTTTTAATGCCAACTTCTGCTTCGGAAGGTTTTCCTAAGGTGATTGCAGAGGCTTCAAATTATGGTTGTATTCCGATTGTTTCTGATGTTTCAGCAATAGCACAATATGTTAAAGATGGTGAAAATGGTTATATCGTTTCGCCAATAACTTCAGAAGGGATGCTTTTACAATTGCAACGTGCACTTCAGCTTAGTACGGAAGATTATTCCAATTTGTTGATGCATAGCCAAGATTTTGCCAAGCGTTTTACTTTTGAGCATTATACGCAGCGAATTCTTTCAGAACTCTTATCTTAGACCACAGTGAGACAACGCTTATTACAAATAGATAGATACACACAACTGGTCATTTTTCATATTGGCTTAGGTTTGGTATTCTTTGTGTTTAAGCCGTTTGCTAAAATTTTCTTTTTGGCAATCATGGGGTATTTTTTATACCGTATTGTGATGTCTAAACCTCGAGAGCTTACCATGAATGTGCTTTTGGGTTGTGCTTATTTTTGCGGTATTGAAATATTATTCCGGATGACCAAAGGTGGTTTGGCCTATGAAGCATCAAAATATTTGGTGATTCTTTTTGTATTAATAGGCATGTTTTATCGCGGTGTTTCGGGGAAAGGTTATGCCTACTTTATATATTTGGTTTTATTAATACCGTCTATAGTCGTAGCATCAACCACACTTTCGTTTTCTGCGAACTTTAGAACCAATATTCTCTTTGTATTAAGCGGACCCGTTTGTTTGGGTTTAGCAGCCCTTTTTTGTTACGACCGTAAAGTGACACATCAGCAAGTTCATAAACTTATTCTGTATATTTTACTACCTATCATATCTACAACTACCTATTTGTTTTTGTACACACCTTCTATAAAGGACCGATTAAGTGGTACAGCATCTAACTCAGCGTTATCTGGAGGTTTTGGGCCAAATCAAGTATCAACAATCTTAGGTTTGGGTATGTTTTGTATCACGGTGAGATTGGTTTTAAAATCGCCAAGTCTCTTTTTAAAAATTTTGAATCTTGTGATTTTAAGTGCAATGGCTTTTAGAGCTATTGTGACCTTTAGTCGTGGTGGTGTTTTGGTTGCAGCAATAGTTGTTTTGGCTTTTTTAGGAACGGTTGCCATAAAAATACGCGTAAGACGATTGGTTCCGTTATTTGTGTCCGTGATTTTATTGGGCGGAATTTTAGGCGCCACATGGGTCATTAGTTCTAACCAAACCAGAGGTTTAATCGACAAGCGTTATGCCAACCAAGATGCTTTAGGTCGTGAAAAGAAAGATTTAACCACAGGACGATTGGATTTATTTATTGAGGAGATAGATGGATTTATTGAAAATCCGTTTTTAGGTATTGGAGCCTCTAGGGTAAAAGACAAGCGTATAGAAGAAACAGGACAACGATTGCCATCACACAACGAAATTGGTCGACTACTATCTGAACATGGTTTATTTGGCATCATTTGTTTATTGATTTTGCTATTGAAGCCCTTAAGCTATCGTGCTAATAACCGACGGAATATTTTTTTCTTTTCCTTTTTGGCATTTTGGTTTGCCACAATTAATCACTCCGGAATTCGTATTGCCGCTCCAGCTGTTTTATATGCTTTGGCTTTACTAAATGTGACGTATGACACGAGCCAGAAAAAAAGACGAATGACTCATTAAATTGCAAACTGAGAATTGCATCTGACCAATACGAAAAATATAAAATCCAGATGAAAAACCTCCTATACATAGGAAACAACTTAGAAACGGCTAAAACTAATATTTCATCTATTGGAATATTGGGCAAATTGCTGGAAGCTGAAGGCTATAACTTACGATATGCATCGTCTTACAATAATAAGCTAATGCGTTTGCTTCATATGGTTTGGTCTTGCATTAAAAACTCTAAATGGGCAGATGCGGTTTTAATCGATACCTATAGCACTCAAAACTTTTATTATGCTTTGATATGCAGCCAGATTTGTAGGTTGTTTGGCGTGCCTTATTTACCAATATTGCATGGTGGAAATTTACCTAGCCGACTTGAAAAGAATCCGAGGCTATGTAAACTTATTTTTGGACATAGTCAACTAAATATTTCACCATCTTTATTTTTGAAATCTAAATTTGAAGACTTTGGATTTGATAATATTGAATTTATTCCGAATAGCATTCAAATTGAAAATTATAAAGTTTCACCAAAAACTTTCGATAGCATCAGATTGCTTTGGGTACGTTCGTTTTCTAAAATTTATAATCCTAAAATGGCCGTTTCTGTTTTAAAAAATTTGATTGCTAAAGGTTACCGAGCCCAATTATGTATGGTAGGTCCTGATGCAGATGGCAGTTTGCAAGAGGTGAAATCTAAAGCCGAATCTTTAGGTGTAACGGTTAGATTCACAGGGAAATTATCTAAAGCCGAATGGATTCAACTTTCTGAAGAGTACAACATATTTATAAATACTACCAATTTCGATAATATGCCTGTAAGTGTTATTGAAGCTATGGCGCTTGGTTTTCCTATTGTGTCAACTAATGTTGGCGGATTACCGTTTTTAATTGAAGATAATGTCGATGGTATTTTAGTTGAAAAAGCTAATGTGGAAGCAATGACAAATGCCATCAGACGCGTCTTTCAAAATGCAGACATAAGAACTAAAATAAGTCGTAGTGCCAGAGAAAAAGCTGAAACATTTGCTTGGAGCCATATAAAAACGAAATGGTATTCTGTTTTTAAAAATTTATAAAGTTTGATTTTAAAACAAGTCGTCTATCTTTATAGCATCATTTCCTCGATATGAAACAATCAAACACCATCCACTTTGAGATTTCTGAGCGTAAAGTCCTCTTGCGCATCATTGACATCTTAATGGCATTTTTTGGTATTTTTTTGTTGTCTACTTATTTCGGTTTCGAATATCTTAGTATTTCCTCAACGAATACGGTGCCTTTAATTGTATTGGCTGTTTATATCTCCATTTTCGGAACTATTTTCGAGATTTATGACTTGCAACAAGCTAGTAAATTGGATGTGAGTTTTAAGAATATTGTGTTGTGTATGTCAACCGTAGTCTTATTCTACTTATTAACACCAATAATTACACCTTTTTTACCTGAAGCCCGATTGCAAATCGTCTATTTTTATGTCACCTTAATTATTTTTGTGTTTTTATGGCGCGTGCTTTATAACACCTTAATTGCTTCGCCACGTTTCTTTAAGCATGTTTTATTTATTAGTGAGGTTTCTAATATTGACAACGTCGTGAGTACTTTAAAAGATGCCGATGTCAATTATCAATTTATTGGTTTTATAAATAGTATTGATGATACTAAAGACCGAATTAAATATAACGGATTAAAAGAATTTGGGACTAAAGATTTGTCTAACATTATAATTGAAGAGCAAATTTCTGAAATCATTGTTGCGACGAGCAATGCAGAGCACATTTCAACAGACCTTTATCATGAGTTGATGTTACTATTAGAACGTGGTTTTAAAATAAGAGAATACACTCAAGTTTACGAAGAAGTTACTAAAAAAGTACCGATACAGTATGTAGGTAAGGACTTCTATAAATACTTTCCGTTTAGTCGTAATAATGAAAATCAGTTGTATCGTTTTTTTCAAAGAACATTTGATGTACTATTCTCATTTTTCGGCCTTTTATTCTTAGTACTCATCATTCCTTTTGTGGCATTAGGAAACGTTTTTGGTAATAAAGGACCTTTGTTTTATACACAAGAGCGTATTGGAAAAAACAGCACTTTATTTACCATCTTTAAGTTTAGAACAATGGTTGTTAATGCAGAGGCTGAAAAAGCGCAATGGGCGACAAAAGATGATGTCAGAGTCACTACGTTTGGAAAATTTTTAAGACGTTCTCGATTAGACGAAATCCCGCAATTTATAAATGTACTTAAAGGGCAAATGAGTATTATTGGGCCACGTCCAGAACGTCCGTTTTTCGTTGCAGAACTCTCACGTTCCATTCCTTTTTACGAAACACGACACATTATAAAGCCAGGTTTAACAGGTTGGGCACAGGTAAATTCGCGTTATGGTGGCTCAGTTGAAGAAAGTTTAACCAAACTACAATATGATTTGTATTACATTAAACACCGCAGTCCATTTCTGGATTTAAATATTATTCTAAAAACTTTAAGTACCGTTATGTATTATCGCGGGCAGTAGTAGAAGTTTGAAGCCTGAAGCCCGAAGTTGGGAGAGGTCAATTTATCTCATCTATTTTTTATAGATTCGAATTAAGTATATATATCTTATAAATAGAGCCACTAAAAGCGGAAGCAGCGCTAAAGCAAAAACCTGAACGCCAATTATCCAATGCATAGACATTAGTGTTAGCATAATTACTAAAAACTTTAGGTAGCTTCTAAACCAGTTTTTAATTTGCTTTGCGAATAGTTGACCAATCACAAAAATATTTAACGGAAAAGCCCATAGCAAATTATAATTGTAACCAGTTACGGTGTGGTCTGTGCCAAACCATAATAAAAGTAATAGTACACCTATTAAACCAGAAATTGAAAACAATAAAACGTCTAACCATTTTGTTCTTTTACTGTTTTTATTGTCTTTAAAGGTTATAAAAATTATGAGTATAGCAATAAGACTTACTATAAAAATTGGGCTCACAAAAAAGTTAGTTTTGTAAGCGGTGCCATATCTAGATTTATAGATAGTATTAGAACTTTTAACCAAAGGTTTTTCATTTAAACTAACATTTTTAAAACTTTCAAAAATATATTTAGGTAAAAATAATTGCTCTTCTTTTGTTGCTTTTTTATCTATGAGCGAGCCTAAGGCAATATCAATCCCAAAACTTCCCCAAGTGTTGTGTCCAACTTCTTCATGTATTAGTTCTCGAAAGGTTTTTTTGTCTTCTTCACTTATTTCAGGATAGGTGATAGTCAAATTGCTAGTGATGTTGGCAACATCTCTTATTTTAGTGGCACAATTATCATAAAAGAAATCATAAAGATAAGCTCTGTTTTCTGGTTTGTAATTATTGATCAGATAATTGTAAAGACGTTGTTTTTGGTCTTGAGAAAGATTTAATTTTTGTTCTTGGATTGTTCTGTCATAATAGCGGTACAACTCAAAAAAATCTGAGAATTTTCGTTTTCCCATTAAATAATTCAGTTTCCCTTGGACAAATTTTAGATAGAAATTTGGTGTATTAAAATCATAACGTCCATATCCATAAACAATATCAAGACCGCTATTTCTGTCTTTTACTCTAAATGCACTATGACCAAATGCGTCATTAAGATTATCGCCTTGACCTACAGTTAATACGGATATTTCTGCATTGGTAGATAACTGTCCACTTTGACAAAAACTAAAACTAAAAAAGAATAATAAAGCGAGAAAGAATAGATTAAGCCTCATAAGTAAATTTAAAATTCTATCTAAAAATACTGAAATCTAATTTCACCGAAAATACGTTAGAATACAATGCCGCACTTTGGTCACCAATATCTGTAAATGCATAATCAATTTCGATGCCTTTGTATTTAAAACCAACACCAAAATTAGGTTGAAAAGTTAAGTTCTCAGAGTTGTCTATTTGTAGTTCATTCTGAAAGTTACCAACACCAGCTCTTAGAAACACTAGGTCGGTATATCCAAACTCAAATCCTAGAGCAGGAGCAAAACTCGCAAAAGACGTAGAAATAACATCATTAGTTTCTGCAAAGCGTGCATTAAGATTAAAAGCAGCTAGTAATGTGTAGTCATAATGAAATGTCCATAGTTTTGATACACCAAGCTCTAGTTTTGGTAGTGTTAATTCTGATTTTTCTGGTAATGTTTGATTTTGCCCATCAATAGCACCGCTAATTTTTTCAAATTGCTCCTCGTCAATTGCCCATGAATTGTATGTAGTTGTAATATCACGAGCCATGAAGCCAAATTTCCAATCATTTTTACTTTCAAATTGAATACCAGCGTCAAAACCAAATCCCCAAGCTGTGGCAAAATCTCCAATAACCCGTCGAATAACTTTAGCGTTTATCCCATAATTCAATCCATCTATTGGTAATTGACGTGCATAAGATAAAGTTACACCGTAATCGGCTGTCGAGAATGTATTTATTCTGTCGTAATTAATGATCCCTTGGTCATCTATGAGTTGTGTAGTATCTAATATATCATCAACACCAAAACGTATAACTGATATGGCAACGGCACTTCTGTCATCGATAGGCATAGCGTAAGCGATATAGTTGTAGTTGGCGATATTGGCAAAATAACTAGAGTGCATTAAAGCGAGTTGGTTGTCTTCAATATTTACCAAACCGGCAGGATTCCAGTAGCCAGAATTTACATTACGAGTATGTGATGTCACTGCATTACTCATGCCGAGCGCAGCGGCATCTACACCAATATTCATAAACTCATTAGAGTATTTTCTTGTCGTTTGTCCCGACATAGCAAACGAAACAAAGACTAAGACTAAAATGTAGTACTTTTTCAAGAACAAATTTTTTACAAAGATGCACAATATTTTGTTTCTATTAAACTATAAAAGTGTACAGTTATTGTGTAAGATGCAGCTAAACAGAAATACTTTTCTATTTTTACAAAAACTAACTGACTGTATGAAACGACACATTCCTAACCTAGTTACAGGCTTAAATTTATTGTCAGGTTGTATTGCTATACTTTTTGCAGTACAAGGACAATATGTTGGCACTGCAATATTTGTCTTTTTAGGTATATTTTTTGACTTTTTCGATGGTTTATTAGCGCGAAAACTTAATGTTCAAAGTGACTTAGGGTTACAATTAGATTCTTTAGCTGATGTGGTGACTAGTGGTATTGTACCGGGTTTGGTTATGTATAGTTTAATCAATGATGCAATTGGAGGCAGTAGCGCTTTTGTGGTTGATAATGGTTGGAATACTAAAGTAGATTGGATTGGTGTTGAGATTTCTCCATTGGCCTTAATAGGTTTTTTGATTACGATAGCCTCAGCTTACAGATTGGCAAAATTTAATATAGATCTAGATCAGCAAAGTTATTTTAAAGGATTACCAGTACCCGCAAATACTCTTTTGATATTGTCTTTACCACTAATTCAGTATTACCAGTATTCGGTTACAATAGCTAATTTATTTGGTAGACTTTGGTTTTTAATTGCGGTAACATTATTAAGTTGTTATTTACTAAACGCAAATATTAAGTTATTTGCATTAAAGTTTAAAACTTGGGATTTTAAACCCAATGCAGTTCGATATTTATTTTTATTGACGAGTATTGTCTTGTTAATCTGTTTTAAGTTTATAGCAATTCCTGTTATAATACTATCCTATATTTTAGTTTCATTATTTACACAAAAATCAATCTCATAAATTATTATGGCTGAAGTTATTTTTACATTACTCATGCTTGTCATGTTGCAGGCAGTTCTTGGTTTTGATAACCTACTTTATATCTCATTAGAATCTAAAAAAGCACCAGAAAAGGACAGGAAACACGTCAGAAAAGCTGGTATACTAATTGCCATTGGATTACGTATTGTACTGCTATTTGTGTTGGTTTCTCTAATAGGATATTTTCAAAATCCATTTTCTTTTTTAACAGGTAAAATAGGAAATATTTTAGATTTTGCCTTTAATGGACATAGTATTATTGTTCTCGCTGGTGGTGTATTTATAATCTACACAGCGATAAAAGAAATTTGGCATATGATTTCTCTTAAAGACCTAAGTATTGATGTCGAAGATGCTTCTAAAGGCACTAAATCTTCAAACGCAGTGATCATAAGTATAGTTATTATGAATTTGGTGTTTTCATTTGATTCTATTTTAGCAGCTATTGGATTGACTAGTGAAATTGATAACTCGACAACTGCATTTATAGTTATGGCTATAGCTATTGTTGCAAGTGGTTTGTTAATGTTGTTTTTAGCTGATAGAATTTCAACATTTTTGGCAAAAAATAGGATGTACGAAGTACTAGGTTTATTTATTCTTTTTATAGTTGGTATAATGTTAGTTACCGAAGGCGGCCATTTAGCACATCTTAAAATATTTGGCAACGAAATAGTACCGATGAGTAAAACAACTTTCTATTTTGTTATTGTTGTTTTAGTTATTGTTGATATTGTTCAAGGTCGCTATCAAAAGAAGTTATTGAAAGAGCAACAGACAACATCTAATTAAAAAATTACTAGAGTATTCTTTGCTATTTTATTTACCTACATGTTTTTAGTAATTTAGAGACTATTAATTCGTTAAAACTAAAATCATGTTTAAAAAAGTAGTATTAGTAATGTTTGTGATTATTTGTCTTGGTTTCACAAAAGACGATAGTAAACCAATGTCTCAAGATGGATTTGTTGGAGAAGTAAAAATGTTTGCTGGTAATTTTGCACCACGCGGTTGGGCTTTATGTGAGGGGCAGCTTTTAGCTGTTAGTAGTAATCCAGCCTTGTTTAGTATTTTAGGAACAACTTATGGAGGTGATGGGAGAACCACATTCGCATTGCCTGATATGAGAGGTAGAGTCCCAGTTGGTCAAGGTAATGGTCCAGGTCTTTCAGATAAAAGATTAGGACAACTAGGCGGTAGTGAAACTACGACTTCAAATGTGGTAAATGTGCCATCTATGTACTATCAAGTACCAGGCTTTAAAATTGATTTAGACAAAGTTGAAGACGGTGATATTACTTATGGAAATCAATCTTTTTTAACAGTGGGTAATTCACCAAATACAACTATAAATACCCAACGCTCTGGAGGAAATCAGGCTATTAATAACATGCAACCATATACAGGAATTAATTATATCATTTGCCTGTATGGTACTTATCCTTCTAGGAGTTAATAAAGTTTGAAAAGGATATAAGTAATCTAAAACTCTAACTTTTTTTTACGGAGCTCAAAGTTTTTACCGAGATATACTTTTCTTACCATTTCGTCTTCAGCAAGTTCTTCGGGTTTACCAGCTTTTAATATGCCGCCTTCAAACATTAGGTATGTTCTATCGGTAATTGCTAGTGTTTCTTGTACGTTATGGTCAGTTATTAATATGCCAATATTTTTCTTGGTAAGCTTAGCGATAATACGTTGAATATCTTCAACCGCAACTGGATCAACACCTGCAAAGGGTTCATCAAGTAAAATAAAATTTGGGTCAGTTGCTAAGGCGCGTGCGATTTCTGTACGACGACGTTCGCCACCTGATAATAAATCACCGCGAGATTTACGGATATGACCTAGACCAAACTCTTCAATTAAAGATTCCATTTTATCGTGCTGCTCTTTTTTGCTCAGTTTTGTCATTTGAAGAACACTTAAAATATTGTCTTCAATACTCAATTTTCTGAAAACTGAAGCTTCTTGAGCCAAATAACCAATACCATTTTGTGCACGCTTATACATGGGGTAATTAGTAATTTCTTTGTCATCCAAGAAAATTTTTCCGCCGTTAGGTTTTATGATGCCTACAATCATATAAAACGATGTGGTTTTACCAGCACCATTTGGTCCTAATAAACCAACAATTTCACCTTGATTGACCTCAAGAGAGACGTCTTTTACAACTTTTCGTCCACTGTAGGACTTCATTAAATTTTCGGCGTGTAACTTCATCTATTATTTTCTATGACCTAGAACGGCAAAAATACAATTTTAGTTTGAAGGCGATACGAAATCAGAATTTTCTAAAGCTTCCCAATATTCGTGAGCGCGTCTTAAGTGAGGAATTACAATGGTACCTCCAACTAAAGTTGCAATACCTAAAGTTTCACTAACCTCCGCTTTTGTAATACCTTCTTTATAGGCCGTTTCAAGATGATACTTTATACAATCATCACAGCGCAAAACGGTAGAGGCTACTAAACCAAGTAACTCTTTTGTTTTTTCATCCAGAGCACCTGGGGCAAATGCATTGGTATCTAAATTAAAAATACGCTTAACAATCTTATTGTTATCTGATAATATCTTATCGTTCATTTTAGAACGGTAATCATTAAATTCTTTAACTACGTCTGACATGGGTTTATACTTTCGCTTTTCGTTCTTTTTTGTTTTGATTTCTTACAACTATTCTTGAGATAAATATACTGACCTGATATAATATCAAAATTGGTACAGCCACAATAACCTGACTAGCAATATCTGGCGGCGTAATTACTGCAGATATAATTAATACGATAACCAGTGCAAATTTCCTGTACTTTTTAAGTATTTGAGGTGTTACGAATCCAATCTTGGTTAAGAAATAGACTAGAATTGGTAATTCAAAAACTAATCCAGCTGCTAGTGATGATGATCGTACAACCGCTATTACAGAATTTAAATCAAAATCATTTATTACTTTATCGCTAATACTATAGTTTGCTAAAAAGTTGAATGATAGAGGTGTAATCACATAATAACCAAATAATACACCTATAAAAAATAGTAATGAAGCAATAATTATAAATCCTCTAGAGTTTTTGCGTTCATTTTTCTTTAAACCCGGACTAATAAATCGCCATAGTTGATATAGCACATAAGGAAATGCTACTATGAAACCTGCATATATTGATGTCCATATATGTGTAGAAAATTGACCAGCTACTAAACGATTTTGTAGATCAAAAGGAAATCTATCTGCACAAAAAGTAGTATCTTCAATACCTATAAGTTGTGACATTTCACATAACCATTGATAGGTTGGGAATGACATTTCTGTTGGTCCAAAAATAATAACACCAAACAGAATCCTAGGAAAACAAAATGCTATAATTCCAGCAAGAATTACTGCAATGGTAATTCTAATCAAATGCCATCTTAAATCTTCGAGATGGTCCAAAAAAGACATTTCATCTACATTCTTTGTCGCCATTATATAATGCCCTCTTTTATTAAATCGTGTAAGTGAACAACACCTGCATATTTGCCATCTTTTTCAACTAATAATTGAGAAATACCATGTTCTTCCATAACCTCTTTAGCATCAACAGCCATAGCATCTTCGTTGATGCTTTTTGGATTACTACCCATAATATCTTTTGCCATCAAATGAGCGATATCATCACTTTTACTTAGCATACGTCTTAAATCACCGTCAGTAATTATACCAAGGATTTTAGAATTTTCAGTAACCGCAGTAACACCTAACATTTTTTCAGAAATCTCAATAATGACTTCTTTTAAACTTGCATTTAAAGTGACTTCTGGCTTTTCGTTAACTGAAGACAAATCATTCACTCTGAGATATAATCGTTTTCCTAATGCGCCACCAGGGTGATATTTTGCAAAATCTTTACTACTAAATCCTCGGAGTTTCAACAGGCAAACTGCTAATGCATCACCAATGACTAATTGCGCCGTTGTACTTGTTGTTGGTGCTAAATTGTTTGGGCAAGCCTCTTGTTCGACATAAGCATTCAATACAAAATCGGCTTGCTGCCCTAAAAACGAATCTTTATTCCCAGTAATGGCAATCATTTTGTTTTTAGCATTCTTAATAAGTGGCACTAAAACTTTAATTTCTGGGGTATTTCCACTTTTAGAAATACAAATAACTACATCGTCTTCTAAAATTAATCCCAAATCGCCATGAATGGCATCAGCGGCATGCATAAATACAGAAGGTGTTCCTGTTGAGTTTAGCGTGGCAACAATCTTATTAGCGATAATAGCACTTTTTCCAATTCCGGTGATAATAACTCGGCCTTTGGAGTTGTAAATGAGTTCGGTAGCATTTGCAAAATCGTCAGTTAATAAGTCAACAAGGTTAGCAATAGCTTTGCTTTCCATGGTTATTGTGGACTTTGCAATATCTAGAATAGAGGATTCAGTTTTCAAAATCAATTCGTATTTTGATATAGTGTTTAATTATAAAGATTTTTATTATCTTTAAACTTCATGCAAAGGTAAATATAAAATTACGAATAGGGATTAATGAACGTTGCACAAATTGACTTACATGCCGAACTAAAAAAATACTTTGGATTTTCAAAATTTAAAGGATTACAAGAAGAGGTTATAAAAAATGTAGTAGCTGGTAATAATACCTTTGTTATTATGCCGACTGGAGGTGGAAAATCCTTATGTTACCAATTACCTGCATTGATTAAAGAAGGTACAGCTATAGTAGTTTCACCATTGATTGCCTTGATGAAGAATCAAGTTGATGCCATCAGAGGTGTTTCTGAACATGAAGGCGTTGCACATGTATTAAATTCTTCATTAAATAAAACTCAGGTCAAACAAGTTAAAGACGACATTACTAACGGTGTTACAAAACTTTTATACGTTGCTCCAGAGTCTTTAACTAAAGAAGAGCATGTAGAGTTTTTAAGAACCGTCACTATTTCATTTATGGCAGTCGATGAAGCACACTGTATAAGTGAATGGGGGCATGATTTTAGACCAGAATACCGAAATCTAAGACAAATCATTAAACGTATTGGTGACAATATCCCTATAGTAGGCTTAACAGCAACAGCTACAGAAAAAGTACAAGAAGATATACTTAAAAATTTGGGTATTCAAGATGCTGTGACTTTTAAGGCATCATTTAATCGCCCAAACTTATATTACGAAGTACGTCCAAAGACCAAGAATGTAGATGCTGATATTATTCGTTTTGTGAAACAGAATGAAGGAAAATCAGGTATAATCTACTGCTTAAGCCGTAAGCGTGTAGAAGAGTTGTCTCAGGTCTTACAAGTTAATGGTGTCAAAGCTGTGCCTTACCATGCAGGTTTAGATGCTAAAACTAGAGTCAAGCATCAGGATATGTTTTTGATGGAAGATACCGATGTTGTGGTCGCTACTATAGCTTTTGGTATGGGAATAGATAAACCGGATGTACGTTTTGTGATTCATCATGATATTCCAAAAAGTATAGAAAGTTATTATCAAGAAACTGGTCGTGCAGGGCGAGATGGAGGCGAAGGGCACTGTTTGGCTTACTATGCTTATAAAGATATAGAGAAGCTTGAAAAATTTATGGCTGGAAAGCCAGTTGCAGAACAAGAGATTGGTCATGCATTATTACAAGAAGTTGTCGCCTTTTCTGAAACATCAGTATCTCGACGCAAGTTTATTCTACATTATTTTGGTGAAGAATTTGATAACGCAACTGGAGATGGTGGTGATATGGACGACAATGTACGTCATCCAAAACCCCAAAAAGAAGCTAAGGATGATGTAAAGATTGTATTAGATGTTGTTAGTAAAACCAATCAGAAATACAAAGCTAAAGATTTAGTCCAGGTGATTGTTGGTAATGCTAATGCCTTAATATCGTCTCATAAAACTGACCTACAGCCATTTTTTGGAATTGGTAAAGACAAAGATACTAGACATTGGATGGCATTAATTCGTCAGATTCTTGTTGGCAAGTTGCTTAAAAAAGAGATTGAAACTTACGGTGTATTACGAATTACTGAAGTTGGTCAAAAATTTATGACTTCACCGACATCTTTTATGATGGCAGAAGATCATGTTTTTGATGAGACCAACGACGATAGTATCATTACCAATTCTAGGTCTAGTGGAGGAGTAGCTGATGAAAAGCTTATGACCATGCTTAAAGATTTAAGAAAATCCAATGCCAAGCGTTTGGGTGTTCCACCATTTGTTATTTTTCAAGATCCTTCATTAGAAGATATGGCGTTAAAATATCCTATAAATACAGAAGAATTGTCTAATGTTCATGGTGTAGGTGAGAGTAAGGCCAAAAAATATGGAAAAGATTTTATTGCAATGATTCATGAGTATGTAGAGGATAATGACATTATACGACCAGAAGATATGGTTGTAAAATCAACAGGAAGTAACTCTGCTTTAAAGCTATATATAATTCAAAATGTAGATAGAAAACTCCCATTATCTGACATTTCCTCTGCAAAGGGTATGGAGATGCCAGATTTTATAAAAGAGATGGAAGCTATCGTATTTTCTGGAACAAAATTGAATATCAATTATTGGATTGATGATATTTTAGACGAAGACCAACAAGAAGAAATCCACGATTATTTCATGGAATCCGAAACTGATAAAATAGATGTTGCTATCGATGAATTTGATGGCGATTACGATGACGAAGAGCTTCGTTTGTATCGTATTAAGTTTATGAGTGAAGTAGCGAATTAGATTTCAGTCTGATTAGTGTCAACGTATTGTGTTTTACTCTTCTTCATCACCACTAACATATTTAGTAAATAAAACATCCTGCTTTTTAGCTTTTAACTGAATGCTTGCAATTCTGGTGTTTTGTAGGGTTTTAATATCATTTTCTTCAATTTGAAAATCTATTTTAGTAATGCTTCTACCTTTTACTGACGATAGGTCTGACTCAAATTCTGATGAATCAGATTTTAATTCCAGAGTTGTATTTTCACCTTTTAAGATAAGTTTTGCACCATTCATGGTTTTAATGTGCATTTGCCCAACAATAACTGTTTGGAAGAAGTAATAACCACCCAATTCATTCAAACCGGCATAGAGGACATTGTTTTCTGAAACCCCAAATGGTATGTTTTTAACTTCTTTTATAATCGCTTCAACCGTGTCTATAGACTTGTTTTTCTTACTTTTTAAAAATGAAAACGCCATGAATTTAATTTTTAACAAATCTAAGATTATTATTCAATTTTAAATTCGTCATTCAAAAATCGTCAATCGTAATTCATTTCATATCTTTGCAGAATTAAATAAAACATAAAACAATGCAAGACGGTTTATATGCAAAATTCAATACCTCAAAAGGTTCTATTTTAGTTAATCTAGAGTTTGAAAAAACACCAGGTACAGTTGGTAATTTCGTGGCTTTAGCAGAAGGAAATTTAGAAAATTCTGCTAAACCTCAAGGTACACCTTACTATGACGGTTTAAAATTCCATAGAGTAATACCTGATTTTATGATTCAAGGTGGTTGCCCCCAAGGAACAGGAACTGGGAATCCAGGTTATAAATTTGATGATGAGATACATCCTGATTTAAAACATGATGGTCCAGGTGTATTGTCAATGGCCAATGCAGGTCCAGGAACAAACGGAAGTCAGTTTTTTATTACACACATCGCTACAGATTGGTTAGATGGTAAACATACTGTTTTTGGTAAAGTTGTTGAAGGACAAGATATCGTTGATACTGTAGCTCAAGGCGATGTTATCGAAAGTTTAGAAATCGTAAAGGTTGGTAGTGCCGCTGAAAGTTTTAATGCTATTGAAGCATTTAGAACATTTGAAGGTTCAAGAGAAAAAAGAGTTGCTGCTGAGCGTGAAGCTAAAAAAGCAGAATTAGATAAGATTTCAGCTGGTTTTGAGGAGACTGCTTCAGGATTACGTTACCAGGTTATCCAAAAAGGAGAAGGTAAAAAAGCTGAAAAAGGTAACACCGTTTCTGTACATTATAAAGGTCAGTTAGCTGATGGTACAGTATTCGATTCTTCATACAAAAGAAATGCACCATTAGATTTTCAAGTTGGTGTTGGACAAGTGATAGCTGGTTGGGACGAAGGTATTTGTTTACTTAATGTTGGTGATAAAGCACGTTTGGTAATACCTAGTGATTTAGGTTACGGAAGTGCTGGTGCTGGTGGTGTTATTCCACCTGATGCTACTCTAGTATTTGATGTAGAATTAATGGATGTAAAATAAATACGTAACATTTTCAATATAAAATCGTCTCACTGTTAAGTGAGACTTTTTTTTGCTTTTTAGTTAATCAAGCAATTTATATTAAAATGAAAATTAAAACTTTTTCAATTTTAGCCTTATTATTTATCGCGTTTAGTTGTTCAAAATCTATCGAGTATACTGAGGCATTTAAAAAAGAAACAGCAGGTTCGTATTTGTACAATGTAGATGATGTTATAGTAATATCTTATGAAGCTAATGATTTGTTTATGAATTGGCGTGGTGTTAAAACAAAACCTGTTGCTACTGAGTTAAACGAGTTTTTTGTGCCAGATATGTATAAAAAATTACGTTTTTTAAAACATCCAAAAACTAATAAAACTTACCTTTCTATAATATCAGAAACCAATCCAGATAGTTTAAGTTATAACTATCTCAAAGCACCAGTTGGTTATAAGACGCCAAGTCAATATATCGCAGAAAAGAATTTTGATAAAGCACTTGTTGGTCTATTAAAGATTAAAACCAATGATTCTTTGAGTGAATTTATAAATCAATATAAATTTAATCGAATAGGTTATAAGTATATTAGAGAAGATAATTTTGAAGACGCCATAGCTATTTTTGAAATGAATGTAAAGTTACATCCTAACAGTCCAAATACATATGATAGTTTAGGACAGGCCTATTTAGTTTATGGTGATAGTTTAAACGCTTATAAAAATTATAAAAAGACTTATAAATTAAATAAAGGCAACAGACGCGCTAAGAAATACATAGACAATTACGAGAGAAAAGTAAAATAGACTATTGTTTTTTTAATAAATAAAAGCTTTCGTTAAGAATATCATCAGGATTTAGATTTGGAATATGATTAAAAACTTTAGAGCAAGAATAATAATCTTCCATTTCTACTAATTTGTAAGATTTTAAGTTTTCATAGAAACTATTAGGTACAATTTGACACCCTTCTTTACTTGCATCCTTAAGACCTCGATTTGTATATTTCATAAGCCTAGAATGTGCACTTGTTTTTAAAACTTCCTCGGTATATGAGACACTACCAACATAATCATTAGTATTTTGAAGTTGATCAAATAGCTTAAAAATTAAATCAGTTTCAGTCTTATTTAAAAAGAACAAGACACCTTCAATTATTATAAAACTAGGTTTGTTGTTTACAATTTTCTGTAAAGTATCTAACAGGCTGTAAAAATAATCTGAACTAAAATCTACACCTATAAAAGTTATATCTCTTTTTGGTAATTCATTTTCAGAGGTAAGAACAGAAATAATATGCTCTTTATATTCAACAACTTCTGGTTTGTCTATTTCTATATGAGAAATATTGCTGTCAACTAGAAATGGATACATACTAAATCCAGCTCCAAAGTTTATTAGAACCTCAATTTCTGAGTTTTCAATAAAACGTTTAATAGTTTCAAGAAAATATCTATTTCTGATGCAATGCGTTTCAATTTCTTCTGTGGAAACAGAAGATGTATAATCTTTTAGAATCTTTTCTGCGTTTTTGTTACTCCAAATTTTAGCATAATAATCACCGCTTAACTTTTCATTTAATCTTCTAAAAGCACAGGTCACAAATGCAGTATCGCTTACTTTTATGTTTTTTGAGTTGCTCACTAATGATTATTTTTACATGAATACTTAAAAATAAGTAATAAAACTTTATTTAATTCTAAATAGTTACAATTCATCCTAATAAAATAACAATTGAGTAAAAATTGATTTATGGAACAAGAAAGCCTTCAGATATTTGATAATAATAAATATGTAATGACTATGTCAACTATCGTAAAAATATTAATCCTATTAATTATTAACACTTCATTTAGTGATGCACAAGAAATCAAACAAGATATTACAGTAAGTATAACTGGTCTTGATAGTAATAGAGGACAACTTTTAGTAGGTTTATATAATACAGAAGAACACTTTTTGGATAAACGTTTTAAGTCAGAGATTGTTGAAATTTCTAATAAAACAGGGACTCTAGTATTTACTAATATTCCTAAAGGAACATACGCTATATCTTTTATCCATGACGAGAATAGTAATGGAAAAATGGATACTAATTTTTTAGGTATTCCTAAGGAAGACTATGGGTGTTCAAATAATGCCAGAGGAACCTTGGGACCACCAAAATGGAAGGATGCCAAGTTTGAATTAAAAGGACAAGATAAAGTTATAACCATTTCATTATAAATCATCAATCAAAAATCATGAAACATTTAATCACTTCAGTTTTATTTATTGCGTTCGGTATGCTAAGCGCACAATCTAATTTTAAAAAAGGTATGGATAAAGCTTTTGAATTATTGCAATCTGATAAGCCAGATGAAGCGATAAATCTTTTTGAGCGTATTGCAAATGCAGAAAAAGATAATTGGTTACCTCATTACTATATAGCACAAATAAATAGTATGAAAAGCTGGAATGTAAAGGAGGAAACGCAGCTTAAAGCACAACTAGATAAAGCTCAAGAGCATCTTAATACTGCAATGGCTTTAAGTAAAAATAACCCAGAACTAATGGTGATGCAAGGTCAAATTTACACCAATTGGATAGCTTTTGACGGGAGAACTTATGGTATGAAGTATTCTGCAAAAGTTTCTGAATTATATAACAATGCTTATAAACTAGCACCAAAAAATCCACGTGTTGTTATGTGTAAAGCAGATTGGGCAATGGGTTCAGCAAGGTATTTTGGTCAAGACCCAAAACCTTATTGTAAAGAGTTAGAAAGTTCATTAGCATTGTTTGATGCTTTTGAAGCCGAAAGTAAGTACCATCCAAATTGGGGAAAAAATAGAGCAAAAGAAGCTTTAAAACCTTGCAAATTGTAAATTAAAAATATGTTTAAGTCACCAAAATCTATTATTGTTATTGCTCTTATCGGCTGCCTAATATTAGTTATTTCTAATATGGTAACAGGTACTTGGTTTGATTATAGTACTCGTAAAGCTTTTTTAGAGGACTTTAGTTTTGTAATGTTATATACGTTTGCTTTAAGCTATGTAAATGGTGTTTTCTTCGATTTTATGAAGAAGCAAATATTTACGAGTTACGATGTGGTCAAACGTATTATTTTTGGAATATTAGGAGCAACCGCAATCACAGTAGCAGCAATATTTATATTAAGATTTTGTATTAGTTTATTTTATTATGGAAGGACTATTGAAGAGTTTTTAAGTACTGAAAGTTGGAAAGATTACAGTTTTGGTGTATGGATTACACTAACTATAGTATCTATTTTTTATGTCATTTATTTTAATAATCGCTATCAAAAAAATAAAATTAAAGAACAGAAAGTAATTGCTGGAACTGCAAGCGCCAAGTTTGATGCCTTAAAAAATCAGTTAGATCCACACTTTCTATTTAACAGTCTTAATGTATTGACAAGTCTTATTGAAGAAAACCCAAATAATGCACAAAAATTTACAACATCATTATCTAAAGTTTACAGGTATGTTTTAGAACAAAAAAATAAGGACTTGGTCACTGTAGATGAAGAATTAAATTTTGCCAAAACCTATATGTCTCTTTTGAAAATGAGATTTGAGGATAGTATCATTTTCGAAATACCAGATAAAGCTTTAAATCCTGAAAGTCTCGTAGTGCCATTATCATTACAGCTACTTTTGGAAAATGCTGTAAAGCATAATATGGTAACTAGTAGTAAACCATTACACATAAAAATATATGAAGATGGCGGTTATTTAGTAGTTATGAATAACCTTCAAAAAAAGCAAATTGTAAAGAAAAGTAGTGGTGTAGGATTAGAAAATATTAAACAGCGTTACGGGCTGTTATCAACTAAAAAAGTAATTATCAATCAACGAGCAGAAGATTTTGCAGTAGCAATACCGATGCTCACAAAACAAGTATCAATCATGAGACAATCACAATTACCACAAAAAAGACTAGACGAGAGTTATGTCAAAGCACGTAAACGTTTAGAAGAGCTCAAGGGTTTTTATGGTAGCTTAATATCTTACTGCTTAGTTATACCTTTTTTAATATTTATTTGGTATCGCTTTTCGAGTCATACAATTCAATGGTTTTGGTTTCCGATGTTAGGCTGGGGCTTAAGTCTATGTTTTCAAGCCTACAGAGTATTTTTTGATAATGCTGCACTTGGAGCAAATTGGGAAGAGCGTAAAATCAGAGAATTTATGGAGAAGGAAGAGAATAATCAACGTTGGAATTAAAAGTTGTAACATGGAAGATCAAAAATCAATACATAAATATAATCGTGCGAAACGAAAATTAGAGCGTATTAAAAAGTTTTATTCTCATCTTACAGTTTTTGCAATTATAAATATTACCATCATAGCATTCAAAGTATCGGATAGTTTAGGTAGTTGGGAGAGTTTTACAGCAGAATTATTTACTATAAATACGCTAAGTACAGTAGCTGTTTGGGGCTCTATTTTGTGTATACATGCTTTTACGGTTTTTATACTTCCAAAGTTATTAGGCTATGATTGGCAAGAACGTAAAATTGAGCAACTTATGCAGGAAGAACTTAACAGAAAAGAATAGTATCATGGAAAAATATAGTATAGAACCTTATAGAGAAGAAGAGTCTCAAGCAAGAGATTTTAGAAAAGAAGAAGCTTATTTACGCGCAAAAAAACGTGTAGAAGCTATATCTGGATTTTACTGGCATTTAGCCTCTTACGTTGTGGTTAATGCTTTTTTAATAATACTTATAGCGATGAATTCTGGTAGTGGATTTAGGGGTTTTGGACCTTACGCAACTGCTTTCTTTTGGGGCATTGGTTTGGCATTTCATTTTATAGGTGTTTTTGGTTTTAATTTCCTATTAGGTAAAAACTGGGAGCAACGTAAAATCGATGAGTTCATGGAAAAAGAACGTGAAAAACAAAGAAAATTTAACGAGTATGAATAATAAAGAGAAAGAAGAATTACTTTATTTGAAGGCTCAACAAAGTGTAAATCAGCTTAGGTGGTTCTATGTACATATTGTAGGCTATCTAGTTGTAGTGGGTTTAGTTATTTGGAACCTAATAATCATTGAAGATACAGCGTATACAGATGCAATTTTAGCAATCAACTATTCAACTATTTTTATCTGGGGCTTTTTTTTAGTGTTACATGCTATTCGTGTTTTTAAGAAGCGTACCTTTTTCAATAAAGAATGGGAAGAGAAAAAGATAAAAGAGTTTATGGGTAATAAACATAATACTTGGGAATAATACCGGAACAAGAAGCACATTAAATTAATTAAGAGTATTAAAAAATGAATGTCATAATCATTGAAGACGAAAAACCATCAGCAAGACGCCTACAACGGATGCTTAAGACTATTGGTATTAATGCCGAAATAATGCTACATTCTGTAGAAGAAGCAGTCAATTGGTTTCAAAACAACACACATCCAGATTTAATATTCTTAGATATTCAATTAAGTGATGGTTTATCTTTTGAGATTTTTGATGCTGTAGATATTAAGTCTGCTGTTATTTTTACAACAGCCTATGACGAATATGCACTTCAGGCTTTTAAACTAAACAGTATTGATTATTTATTAAAACCAATTGATGAAGATGATTTAAAGATTGCCGTAGATAAATTCAAAGCGCATGCCCCTAAAAATCAATCTGTAACACTAGATTTTAATGCCATTAAGAACTTATTGGTCAATCCAATTGAGCGAGAGTATAAGAAACGTTTTTCTATAAAAGTTGGTCAACACCTTAAGCTTATAAATATTGAAGATATAGAATGTATTTATAGTGAAAACAAAGGTACTTATGCATATACAAAAGAAGGAAGGAATTATCTGTTAGATGCTACTTTAGACCAATTAGAAAATGAATTAGAGCCACATGTTTTTTTTAGAATTAGTCGTAAATTTTATGTAAATATAAATGCTATAAAAGATATGGTAAGTTATACCAATTCTAGATTACAGATAAAACTCAATACATTTAATGAACAGGATATTATTGTGTCTCGTGAGCGTGTTAAAGACTTTAAAAACTGGTTAGAATAACTCGAATACTTCACCTAACGAATCACCAAAAATATTTACAATTTCATAAAAGGCTCCTTACATAAGAATTTCAAAGAATACATGAAGCAGTAGTAAATCTGTTAAATTTGATTCCCAAGATTTTTTAGATTTATTTTTTTGCTTCATCTACAAGTCATAAATTCTTTAAAATGTTACAACTTATTCTTCCTCAATACGATTTTCATCAAAAGCTGAAGGTAAAAGTTTGGGAATAAACTTTACAAAAAGCGGTAATAGTAACATGCCACCAGGTAGCATAAATATCGCTAAACTAGGTATAGATTTAAAAATATCTAACAGTTGTGTCTGAATTTTTTTGTGTTCTTCATCCGTAAGATTCCGCTTTGTAGATTGTGTCAATAAAAGCATGGCTTCTTTACTTTGTGAGAGTTCTTTTAGTAGACGTTTACTATTTCGTTTAATAAGTCTTATAACGATACTACTGCTATTATCATAGAAACTTTGTGCCAGATTTTTTGCGCTCAAAAAGGCTATTTTATCTTTGTTATTCTCATAAAAAAGATTAATGTCATCGACAGATTTTATTAAAACATCAGTATCAATATTTAAGTCTATTCTTAATTTATTCAAATAAAGGTATTCGTTTTTGTCTATTAGTTTATCACTCCATGATGCCATACAAACTGTGTCAATAACATAAAGTTTTTCTAAAGGTTCTGTTATTGTCTTTGCGACCTCATTAGTATCATTACGCTTTGTTTTTTTATGACCCAACGAGGCTTCAAAAAGTTTAACTAAATTAGAGTCATATACTGTTTTGTTAGTTTTAGAGTCCAAAACTGTAAATACAATAGTTTCTAACGTAGATTCAAAATTTGTAATATAAGCTTTGGTACTATCTGTTGAGGTTAGATAATGGTGATAACCTATGACATCGATAAATAGGAAAGCATTAATTAAGAAGTAATTAAAATTCTTGGTTATAATATTATCATCAATATGTATATGCTTATGAATAATCTGCTCTAGAAGTTTATCCTTTTCTGGTTCACCAAAAAGTCCAGATAAAAAAGAACGTTTATGCTCGTCTGTGGCTTTATAAAAACCTACAAGTGTTTCAATAAAATCTTCCTCACTTTTTTCTGAATGATGTATATAATAGAAAGCAGTTACTAAATTAATCTTACAACGTTCCTCTTCATTGAAATCATCATTCTTAACTGAATCACATAGACAACTAACATTACTACCATATATGAATCCTGTTGCTTTAAGGCTATTATAAAATTCTTGTTTATCGAATTTTAGAACTAGACTCTCAGGAAGTACAGTTAATATTTTTTTTATCCAACCTATAGCTGATGGATTCATGAATATTATTTTTTGTAAAATTAAAAAAGCTACTTTGATAGTAGCTTTTTCTAAATAGAATTTCGTGAAATTTATTCTATAATTCCAGCACAGCTTACTCTAGCTCCAGCTGCTCCAGATGGTTGTGAGGTAAAATCATCAGTACCTTGATGTACTATAATGGCTTTGCCTAAGATATCTTTATTTTTATCACCACAACCGATGCACCATTCATCAGTCATCATTTTTATTGCACCAAGACCATCAGCTTCAACAGTAAAATTACCTATATCGCCTTTATGATAGCCTTCTTCAGTTCCCCATTTTCCATGTGGCTGTGCAGTTGGATTCCAATGTCCTCCTGTAGATTTTCCGTCCACAGAAGAACAATCTGCAGTTTGATGTATATGTATGGCATGAACTCCTTCAGTGAGTCCAGTCATATTTGCAGCGAGTTTAACTTGCCCATTTTCTTGTACAAAATTTACGGTACCAGATACTGTACTTTCACTCTTTGGAGATAAAGTAATGGTCATTGTTTTTTTATCTGTGGTTTCTGTCTTTACTTTTTCAACTTCAATCTTTTCGACTTCAATAACTTCTTCGGTTTTTTTCTCTTTCTTACAAGCGACTAAAAAAGTTATGGATAGAAGAAAAGCTATAAATTTTAAATTTTTCATTATTTGGTTTTTTGGTTTGAAGTAAAGTTACACAGATTGTATCGGCTTTGCAAATACTCAAGTTTTGGTTTATCCAAAGGCTTGGTTTTTCTATAAAAGATATCTAAGCATTGTAATTTCGAGAGAAGATTATGCTAGTATTGTTGGTACAGCTACAGAATCAGCTATACGTATTTTGTCACACTTTAAAAAAGAAGGCTTTATTAGTACTTCTGGAAAAAAGATAAAGATTGAAGAGCCTAAAGCTTTAAAATGGATTCAATAATTATGTATTATTAAATAAAAAGAGCCGATAATTTAATTATCGGCTCTTTTGTTTATAGGGACTTTTTCCTAATTACTTTCTGCTTCTATTTTCTCATTCAAAGGTTCTTGACCATCTTTTGGAGCACCCTCTTTTTTAAGATATTTATCTAAAAATTTCACAATGCGTTCGTTAGCTTCAATCTGGTTCTCTTTTTTCACAAAACCATGACCTTCATCTTCAAATAATACATACTCAACTGGCACATTATTTTTTCTTACTCCGGCTACAATTTCATCAGATTCTACTTGTAATACTCTTGGGTCTTGTGCACCTTGTAAAACAATCAATGGCTTCGTAACCTTATCTGTGTGGAAAAGAGGAGAAATACGTTTTAATCTTGTTGAATCTGCAGAGTATGGATCACCTAACTCTTTATACAAAGATTCTCTGAAAGATTCCCAATATGGTGGAATACTTTTTAAAGTACGCATCCAATTTGTAACTCCAAATAGATTAACACCTACAGCAAATTCCTCAGGAGTATAAGTCAACGCGGCCATAGTCATATAACCACCATAAGAACCACCAATGATTCCTATTTTATCGCCATCAATTTCTGTTTGACCTGCTAACCAATTTTTACCTTCAATACAATCTTGCAAATCTTTTTCGCCATGGTTTTTGTCATCCATTTGATAGAATGTTTTTCCGTAGCCACTGCTTCCTCTATTATTTACAGCCAACACAGCATAACCTTGATTTACCATATACTGAATCAAAGAGCTAAACCCTTGACGTGTTTGTCCACCAGGACCACCATGAACCCATACCATTGCAGGAACTTTATTTTCAGCTGAGGCTTGATGAGGTAAATAATAAATAGCTGGAATTATTGTACCATCAAAGGACTCAAAACGTACTACTTTTGCAGTAACTAAATCTTCTGCATCTATATCTTTATTTAATACATCACTAATTTGGTGTTGTTCTTTAGTTTCAAAATTATAAGTATATAAATCTGAAGGCGCATTAGAACCACCAACATACATTCGCATCAATTTCTGGTCATTACTAAAACCTACACTCGTAATGCTTTTACCTTCAAAATTTGGCAAGTCTATAGGTTTCATGGATTCGGAATCTAAAACTTCAATAGCATTTTTACCATCTTCGTTTACAAAAACAACCATGTATTTATTTTTTTTAGTAAAATAGGCGCTACTGATATCCCATTTCTTTTCAAGAACCTTTATGTTTTCTTTAGTCTCCATATTGTATGACATTAAAACTGAAAATTCGCCGCCATAATCTGTTGTGTAATAAAAAATAGAATTATCTTTTGAAAAATCCTGTGAAGAATTAGCACTTTGATTTTCATTGATTTGAATCTTCTCTTTTGTTTTTGAATTATAAATAAATAAATCACTATCGTTAGTGTTGACAGTTTTTGATAAAGCAAAATAATTTTCATCATCTGACATACCACTAAAATCAAGACCATCATTGTTTTGATAAATCATTTCAGAAGTGTAATCTTCTAAATTCATTTTATAAACATCAAAAAATCTTGGATCCCTTTTATTAGAACCAAAGTATAGACTATTATTGTCTTTAGACCAACCGTAAAAATCTGATTTAGCTCCTTTTTCTGGAGTAATATCTGTTACGTTTCCTTCTAAATCTCTTACGAAAAGGTGATCTATTTCATCACCATTTCCATCGGCACTTAACAATATTCTGTTGTCTTCAGGAAAAAAAGCATTTCCAAAAACAGACGTACTGTCTGATTGCGTAATTGCTGTCATTTCTCCACCTTCTGTAGATACCGTGAAAGCATTATAAATCCCAGAACGATTACTAGAAATCAGTAATTGTGAGTTGTCATAAGAAAAACTACCACCACCAATGGCTTCGTTATCCATAAATTGTTCAATACTGTATTGCTTGACTTCCTTTTTTACTATGTCAGTATTTTTAACATCTTCCTTGCAGGAAAATAGAAAAATAGCTATACAAAATCCTAAAAGCTTTATTTTCATATTGATTTTATTTTTAGTTATTATTTAATCGATTCCAAATCTTTTGGTTTCTTTAAATGGATTGGTTTGAAGCGTTTTCATATCTGCTTCATATGATTTCCATTGATCATTAAAAAATGCATTGGTTTCACCAATCAATTCTTTTACTGCATCTTTTGCATGTTTCATTAAGGTAGTCTCAGTTGAGGTTAAGCCTGTTTGACTTCCATAAATATAACCACCTGCTGTGCGTAAGCGTTGTATAGCTGTTACTTCTGGGTTTCTAGTAATTCCTTGACGATCGTCTACTTTTCCAAAATACTTATCTAATAGTTTATCAATTGACTTAACTACTGAGTCCGATCCTTCGATTTGTGATTTATACGTCTCTTTATCTAGTTTTTTCAATTCTGATTGGTACTTTGAAGCAATACCTTTACTCTCTAAAAGTTGCTTCGAGGCATCTGCTAGTGTCTGCGATATCTTCTGTAATTCTTTTGATGCAGCATAAACTTCGTTTATATTTTTCAGAGAAACATTAAGTCTAGGATCTGAAGCTACGTTAACCATGGTTTCAGAAGTTTGGTCTCCGTAATGTAAAACCGCTTTATATGTGCCAGGTTTTACTGAGACACCACCTGGTTCTCTTGTGGATTTTCTGATACGTCTTGAAGGTCTATCTCCACCAGCTTCATCCATATACCAAGTCCATCTTTGCAATCCATTTTCCTTTGGAGCCTTACGTTTTAAAGTTCTGATTAAACGTGAGTCATCATAAATTTTTAAGCTCAAAGAATCCCATTTTACTTTTGTTTCTTCTTTTTCAGAGCTAACGTCTTTATCTTTTTTCTCCTTTTTTGACTGCTCTTTTTTATTAAAAATATAAGCAAAACGAGCACCACCAGCTCTATTTTCACCGTGATACATAGCGTCTGCTCCAAAACGACTTCCAGTTGGTTGTTGGTATGCCGCCTGGTATGCTGTTGGTGGGTTAAATAATTTGATATTTGATGCCATTACTGATGTATTTTGAGCCATTTCGCGTAATGGTCTAATATCATCTAAAACCCAAGCTGCTCGCCCAAAAGTTCCGATTACTAAATCATGCTCACGAGGATGAATCACTAAATCCTTGACTGATGTTGTTGGAAAACCGTTGGTCCATTTAGTCCATTTTTCGCCTGCATTTACTGAAATGTATAAACCATCATCAGTTCCTAAAAACATAAGATTTGGTTCTTCAATATCTTCAACTATAGAGAGTGTATAGCTTTGTACATCATTTTCGTCAACGATGCGTTTCCATGTTTTGCCATAATCTTTTGTTCTATATGCATAAGGCGTATAATTAAAACGTCTGTAATCATTTGCAATTAATAAAGCCTCACCTTTATTTTTATTGGATGCTTTTATTTGTGCTACCCAACTTCCTTTTGGTAAACCTTTAATGTTATCGGTAACTTCTATCCACGAATTACCACCGTTTGTTGTGAAATGTACACGACCATCATCAGTACCAACCCAAAGCATATTTTTTTCTACTGCTGAGGGCTCAATAACTAAAATTGTGGTATGGTTTTCTGCTCCTGTAGCATCCATACTTAAACCACCACTTTCAGACTGTTTTTGTTTTTCTGGGTCGTTGGTTGATAAATCTGGGGAAATAACACTCCAAGTTTCTCCTTTATCAGTTGATTTGTGAACAAACTGACTCCCAAAGTATAAGGTGCTGTTATCAAAAGGATCTATATTAATTGCAGAATTCCAGTTGAAACGTAAGAGGACGTCAGCATCGGGATGCGTAGGTCTTACACCATAGTTATTTCCAGTTTTCCAATCGTATCGACTTACAAACCCTTGCTGACTCATAGACCATCCATAACGAGAATCATCTCTGTCTGGGACAACATCAAAACCATCTCCGAAACTAATCTCTTGCCAATAACTATTACGAATTCCTTGGGCACGCCAAACATAAGCTGGACCACGCCAAGAACCATTATCTTGCATACCGCCATACACATTGTAAGGATATTCATTATCAACTGAAATATGATAAAATTGCGCCACAGGTAAATTACCTATAAAGCGCCATGTTTTTCCGCCATCTTTGGTAATATTCATACCACCATCATTGCCATCAATCATGAAGTTTCCGTTTTCAGGATGAATCCACCATGCATGATGATCTGGATGAACACCATTGTTTGCTCCATAGGCAGGCATAAGTTGGTTAAAATTCTTTCCACCATCTTCGGAAGAATTCACATAGGTAAAAACAGAATAGACTCTGTTTTCGTTTTGTGGATCCACGTATATTTCAGAGTAATAGAAAGGTCTATTACCAATATCTCTTTTATTATTAATCATTTTCCAATTAAAGCCACCGTCTTCACTTTTATATAAAGCATTCTTTTTTGCTTCAACAAGGGCATAAACAATGTTTGGTTTTCCTGGTGCTATGGCGACACCAATACGACCCAGATTTCCTTTTGGAAATCCTTCTTTGTCTGTAATTTTTTTCCATGTCTTTCCACCATCATGTGTCATATGTAAACCAGAACCTTCACCGCCAGAATTAAAAAACCAAGGTTCACGTTTGTGTTCCCACATGGCAACCAATAATTTATTTGGATTTGTTGGATCCATAACCATGTCGGCAACTCCAGTTTTATTATTAGTAAATAAGATTTTATTCCAAGTTTTACCGCCATCAGTCGTTTTAAATACACCACGTTCTGGATGTTCACCCCAAGGTGAACCAATTGCACCTACATAAACAACATCAGGATTGGTTGGGTCTACAATAATTCTGTGAATATGTCTTGTTTTTTCCAAGCCCATAGCCATCCAAGATTTACCACCATCAAGTGATTTGTAAACACCATAACCACCATTAAGTGAGTTACGAGGATTTCCTTCTCCAGTACCAACCCAAATCACACTTGGATTTGATTGTTGGATTTCTACAGCACCAATAGATGATGTCAATTCTTCATCAAAAATAGGATCCCATTTTATACCACCTGAAGTAGACTTCCAAAGACCTCCAGATGCTGTACCTACATAAATGACATCAGGATTATCATTTACAACATCAATTGCAGTGACCCGACCCGACATACCACCAGGTCCAATATTTCGTGGTTCCATGTTTTTTACCATGTCCATTGAAAATTCTTGGGCAGAAAGAAATGTCATGCAGAAAAGCATAACAAAAGAGAAAAATTGTTTCATTTTAAAATTGGTTAGTTAGAGTAAAGCTTAAAATTAAGAAAAACTATCTAGGGATTTCTAAAAGTGATGTTAATGCTTTCGTCAAGCATTGAAAAAGGAGTATTTTTATGGTGCTATGAATGAAAAAACTAATAAGTCTGGTTTTGTATTTAAAAAATACGAAGCCCCATATCAATCGCCATTTGATAAGCTTTTTGAGATATTTAAAGAGCTAATCACATATACATCTGGAGATTTTGATGAGGCTATTGATTGGTTACGACAGTTAGATAAGGAATATGAGTTAACAACTCCAGATTATACCATAGACGATTTTATTGAAGACTTAAAGAATAAAGGTTATATCCGAGAAGAGATTGACCCATCAGGTGATGGAGAAGTAGAAGGTGACGGATATAATAGATTAATTATAACTGCAAAAACGGAACGCGCTATCCGTCAACAAGCTTTGGATCACATTTTTGGTAAAATAAAAAGAAGTGGTGCAGGTAATCATAAAAGTAAAGGTGTTGGCTTAGGTGACGAACACACAGGAGATTTTAGGGCATATCAATTTGGTGATGCTTTAGATAAAGTGTCGATGACAGAGAGTTTACGCAATGCCCAAATTAATAATGGGATTGGAGATTTTAATCTTACTGAAGATGATTTGGTAGTAGAAGAAACACTTCATAAAAGTCAAATGAGTACCGTTCTAATGATAGATATTAGCCACAGTATGATTTTGTATGGCGAAGATCGTATTACACCAGCCAAAAAAGTTGCTATGGCATTATCTGAACTAATAACCACTCGGTACCCTAAAGATTCTATCGAGATTTTAGTTTTTGGTAATGATGCTTGGCCGATAAAGATTAAAGATTTACCATACCTCAAAGTTGGTCCATATCATACCAATACTGTTGCTGGTTTACAATTAGCAATGGATATGTTGCGACGAAAGCGTAATACAAACAAGCAAATTTTTATGATTACTGATGGTAAACCAAGTTGTTTGCGTTTACCTGATGGACAGTATTACAAAAATTCAAATGGTCTTGATCCATACATCACTAACAAGTGTTACGCTATGGCTCAACAAGCCAGACGTTTGCATATACCTATTACTACGTTTATGATTGCAGAAGACCTCTATTTGATGCAATTTGTTAGAGAGTTTACACAAGCCAATAGAGGTAAAGCTTTTTATACAGGATTGAAAGGATTGGGAGAAATGATTTTTGAAGATTACGAAAACAATAGAAAAAGAAGAATTAAAAGATAAATAAAAGACTAAAGAGAATAGAAAAGAGAAACAAGACAAGTAATTTCAAGTCTTTTTTCTTTTATCTATAATCTCTTTTCTAAATACCATATATGAAGATAGAAAAGATTACAACATTAGGCGAATTAAAAAAAGCGGGTTATCAATCAAAATCAATCAAAGATGAATTGAGAGATAACTTGATAGAAAACATAAAAAATAAGGTCACGACTTTTGAAGGTATACATGGTTATGAAAATACGGTAATACCTGAATTAGAACGTGCCATATTATCGCGACATAATATCAATTTACTAGGATTGCGTGGTCAGGCAAAGACACGTTTGGCGCGTATGATGGTAAATTTATTGGACGAATACATTCCAGTATTAGAAGGCTCTGAAATTAATGATGATCCACTACAACCGATTTCAAGATTTGCTACGGAATTAATTGCCGATAACGGCGATAATACACCAATCACTTGGTTGCATCGCGATGAGCGATTTGCTGAAAAATTAGCCACACCAGATGTGACTGTTGCTGATATTATTGGTGATGTTGATCCTATAAAAGCTGCAAATTTAAAACTTAGTTATGCAGATGACCGTGTGATTCATTACGGTATGATTCCGAGAGCAAACCGTTGTATTTTTGTAATTAATGAGTTACCGGATTTACAAGCTAGAATCCAAGTTGCACTTTTTAATATTCTGCAAGAAGGCGATATTCAAATTAGAGGATTTAAGTTACGATTGCCATTAGATATGCAATTTGTGTTTACTGCCAATCCTGAAGATTATACCAATCGTGGAAGTATTGTTACACCTTTAAAAGATAGAATAGGAAGTCAGATTTTAACGCATTATCCAGATAATGTTGACACGGCAAGAACGATTACTGCTCAAGAAGCACGTCTAGATATACGTCAATCTGAAGCTATACATGTACCAGATTTAGCCAAAGATTTATTAGAACAAATTAGTTTTGAAGCCAGAGAAAGCGAGTATGTAGATGTAAAAAGTGGTGTTAGTGCTCGTATGAGTATTACGGCATTTCAGAATCTATTAAGTACAGCCGAGAGACGTGCTCTACTCAATGGAGATAAAAAAACATCGATTAGATTATCGGATTTTGTTGGTATTATTCCGTCGATAACCGGAAAGGTGGAACTGGTTTATGAAGGTGAACAAGAAGGCGCAGATTTTGTAGCGAATGCTTTATTAGATAATGCAATAAAAACTTTATTTCCAAGATATTTTCCAAAAGTTGAAAAATTAGAAAAGCAAGGTGAAGAAACAGTTTATGACGATTTAATCTCTTGGTTTTTTAACGGTGATGGTTTTGAGCTTTTAGACAGTTTTAATGATGCTGATTATAAAGCAAAGTTAGATGAGGTCACACCTTTAGATGGGTTGTTAGCAGACTACCAACCAGATATTGAAAAAGAAGATGTTTATTTTGAAAAAGAGTTTATCCTTTGGGGGCTGACACAATTTAAAAAATTGAGTAAATATAGATATTCCGGAGGGCTTCAATTTAAAGATCCATACGGAAGTTATATTAGCGGATTATAGTTTTACCAAGTATCCCGATTTTTGATATTAGTATCGCAGAGTCTAATGATTTCTGCAATTCTTTTTTGTTTGGTCTCTTCACGTTTTGCACTATTTAGCCATGATAGGTAGCTTTTTCTGTAGCCTTTAGAGAAGTTTTTATAGTTTTCAAAAGCTTTCTGGTTTTTATCAAATGCTCTTTGAAGGTTATTTGGTATGACGCCATTCTCAACATCGTCCATTGCTGTCCAAGTGCCTGTTTCTTTTGCAAGGTTTATCATTTTCCAACCTGACTCTTGTATTAAACAAGCTTCTTCGAGTTCAATAATATATTTTTTATTTAGCGCACTCCAAGTGCTTTTGGTATTTCTATGAGTGAAATATTGTATTCGTTTGCCACCACCTAAACTTTTTACAGTCGCATCAATCCAACCAAAACATAAAGCTACTTTTACGGCTTCTTCCCAACGCATCGTCGGTATTTTGGTTTCAAGTTTATAGAAAACTAAGTATACCGCTTTATAATTGTTTTGATTGGCAAGCAACCAATCATACCATTTTACATCACGCTCAAAATAAAGTTCAGGGAATTCCATTAAAGTTTTTGTATTTCAATATAGAAGTTTCTATCAACAACAATAGCTTCTTTTTTAATAGGTGTAGATTTCCATTTAGTTTCAGGGAAAAATAATGACGTCTCATTATCTAAGGTTATTTTCACAGGCATATCGAAGCCATCGATGACATTAGACCATTTATAGAAAAATTCATCATTTTCAAATTTATAGTCTAGTCTTGGAATTTTTTCAGATCTTAGATATTGGTCAAATATTGATGTAAGACTAGTCCATGAGTAGTTGTTAATATAATCTTCGACCTGTTTTGTTGTTACCGTTTGATGGTAAAACTCTTCGTTTAATCCTCTAAGAATTTTTCGCCATAAATCGTCATCTTCAATAATTTGCCTTATGGTATGCAATAAATTGGCACCTTTGTAGTACATATCACTAGAGCCTTCTTTATTGACATTATATGGACCAATTAAAGGTTTGTCATTTCTGATATTTGCTCTTGTACCAATGACATAATCAGCAGACGCCTCTTTACCGTAGTAATAGTCTAAGAAAAGATTTTCTGAATAGGCTGTAAAACCTTCGTGAATCCACATATCTGCAGCATCTTTATTGGTAATATTATTTGCAAACCATTCGTGACCTGCTTCATGAATAATTATAAAATCGAATTTTAAACCCCAACCAGAGCTTGATAAATCACGTCCTAAATAACCTTTTTTGTATTGATTACCATAGGTTACAGAGCTTTGATGTTCCATACCAAGATATGGTACTTCAACCAATTTAAAGCTGTCCTCATAAAACGGATAAGGACCAAACCAATGCTCAAAAGCTTTCATCATTTTTGGTGCATCTTTAAAATGTTCTTTTGCTTTTTCAAGATTATCTCTTAGCACCCAATAATCCATATCTAAATTTCCTTTTTCGCCTTTATATATTTCAGAAAAATTAGCATAATCTCCAATATTTAAATTGACGCCATAATTATTGATTGGATTGTCTACAAACCAATGCGATGTTACCTTATCATCTTTGTTTTCTAGTTTTCTGAGTCGACCGTTAGATACATTTGTTAATCCTTTTGGATTTGTGACACTTATGAGCATGCTATCGACTTCGTCGTACATATGGTCTTTATTTGGCCACCAAACACTTGCACCCAAACCTTGATTTGAGGTAGCTATAAAATGTTTGCCATTATTGTCTTTTTTCCATGAAAATCCACCATCCCAAGGAGCTCGTTTAGCCTCTTTAGGGAAACCTTTGTAGTGGACTATAACTGAGTTTATATCGCCTATGTTTTGTTTGTCATTTAGCTGAATAAAATGTGCATTTCCATCATGTTCTACATTTAGTTCTTTACCGTTTTGAATGACTTTAGTAATTTCCATAGGTGACTGTAAATCTATTTGTAGCGATTGATTAGGTTTTAATACTGTATAATGAATGGTATTTTTTCCTGAGATAAATTTATCTTTAGGATTTACATCAATATCTAGATGATAATATGTTAAATCCCACCATTCTCGTTCTGGAGTAATGCTTCCTCTTAACGTGTCTTGTCGATTGAATTTTTCTTTGTCTGATAATAAGCCTTGAGAAAATCCAAAATATGATACTGTTAATAGCACAAAAAATATAAGCTGTTTTTTCATTTATTCTTTTATTATTATATCGCCTCGGTTTAACGTTTTAGCCTCTAAGGTATCGATAAGAATTGGAATTGATGCTAGTCCATTATCTGTAGGTTTATAAACCCCAAAATGTAAATGTGGTATCGTTGTCCAGCCTGTAAAACCTGACAAAGCAATAGGTTGGTTGGCTTTTATAGTATCACCAACTTCTACAAGATTTCCATATTGTTTTAAATGTACATATTGTGAAAACGTGTTATCTTGATGATAGACCATGATATGGTTTCCATCATTTCTGTACTTTTTAGTAGTACCTTGTTTGTATTTATCAATCATGATTTTAACCACCAAACCATCTCTAGCTGCAACTACTGTATCTCCAACTTTCATATCAAAGTCTAGTGTCTTTGCAGAGAATGAACCGTTATATGAGAAATCACTATCATAACCCTGAATGATTGATGATTTGTATCCTTTTTGAAACGGTAATTCGTAAACGTGATTGGTGTCATAGCTTTCAAAAGGATACTGACCGTAATATCCTAAAAACTGGTACGTTTTTAGTATAGAAATAGAATCTGTATCAGTATTTGGGTAGCTCAAGATTACAGATTCTTGTTTTGCATGTAACTGTTTAAAAATCATTTTTTTGCTCCTACGATTTACAAGCTTGACGTATAGCGGACAATTCAATTTATTGTTTAAAATCACATAGATTGAGTCCTTATCTACTTTAAAATCTATAAAACTAGGTTTACTAATTTTTTTAGAACAGCCTAGTATTAATGACATAAATACGCATAAATGTAACAGGCTTTTATTCATGTATTATCTCATAATTTTATTAGGAAATACAACTACACTTTCGTGACCATCTTTACCTACAGCAGCAACTCCAAAGAAGAAATTATCAATAACAATACCGTCAAGCGTGTATTCAGTAATATCACCAACATATCTGCTATTATCCCAAGTTGGTGAGGTTGTATCTCTCCAATATATTTTATAGCCAACAGCCGTATCAACTTTATCCCAACTGAATTTTGCTGAAGGTTGTACGATTCCACCAATACCAACATTTTTTGGAGCAGGTGGTGCAGATGCAATGCTAGCCAAATTGATAGCATTTACAGCAGTTAATTTTTTACAATACGGGAAGTTTACATGCTCAAAAGTATCACCATAATTTATACCGTTTTCTGTCCTAATATCTTGGTGTTGTTGGGTGTAATTTTCATGGGCTTCCATAATACGAATACCTGCAAAGCCTAGGTCATTAAATGGTCTGTGATGTCCGCCTCGGCCAAAACGATCTAATCTGTAAATCATCATAGGATTCATTTCTGGCATATATGTTTTTACATTTTTATGAACGTAACGTGCTAATTGACGTGAAATACCATCGACTTCACCACCATAAAAACGGCGTGAACGTCTTGCACGCTCAGTTTCATTTGCTGGAACAGGCTCTGAAAAAATACGGAATGTACGATTATCAATAACACCATCGACGCCTTCTATATTTCCAATCATGTCGTTGTTAAGGATTCCGACAACATTCCAATTGTTATCTTTTGCATATTTTGCCAATCCAGCACCACCAAATAAGCCTTGTTCTTCTCCAGATAAGCCTACGTAGATAATACTACTCTCAAATTTATATTTAGATAGTACACGAGCTGCTTCTATTGTTCCTGCCATTCCGGATGCATTATCATTTGCACCAGGAGCGTCCGTTGTAAAATCCATAGTGTCACTAGCACGAGAGTCAATATCTCCACTCATTATTACAAAGCGATTAGGGTATTTTGTACCTCTTTGAATGGCCACTACGTTAACAATCCATGCATCTTTTGGTACACGTCGATTTCCTTCTTTTGTTACGAAATCTTTCTGATAAAACACCTCTAAACAATCTTTACAGTCTTTAGAGATATTATCGAATTGAGATTTTATCCATCGTCTTGCTGCACCAATACCACGAGTATCAGAAATAGTATCACTAAACGTATTTCTGGTACCGAAATCAGCTAAAGTTTTAACATCATTTCTTAAACGTTCTTCAGAAACGGTATCAATAATATCATAGATTTTTGGGTCAGTTTGAGCTTGTCCAAAAGCGAAGCTCAATACCATTACTGCAAGAAATATTTTTTTCATAGGGTTGATGGTTAATTTTATAGGCTAAAAATAGGTCTTTAGCTTATGATTGGCTTTTAAAAATATGTTAATAGATTAAATTAATCCTTAGAATCTAATAAAAGTAATGTCCCAAAAATATTAGCATCTATCCAACCACGGTCTTTATCATCACCTTGCACTGGTATTGAGCCAATAAAATTTTCGCGATGTTCACTACTGTCATTGTCACAATAAGCTAGGGCAAATCCTATGTTTTTATTAGCAGTTAAACTGACAGAACTATTCTCTTCATTCTCTTTGTAAGAATCATTAAAAAGAAGAATTTTTACTTCCCAAATAGTAGTGTTACCAATACTAACACGCTCAGATTCTATATGTGAATTGTATAACTTACCTTCTTTTTGTGGTGTAACGTCTACAACATTTCCTTCTAAATCTACATGATAGGCAAAGGCATTATGGTTGTATTGATGTTCGCCACCACTATTATCTTCGTCAATAAAAATTTCTAAGCAATCTTCGTCCCACCAGTTCTTCAATGGGTCTTTATAAACATCTCTTAATTGGTTATCCTTGATTTCCGATAACAGATAAAGGGCGTCTTCTGTCCAGGTTAACTTGTAGCGACCTTCAAAATCATCCTTAGTGTAAGCTTCACCTAACCATAATTGATTGATCGGGTACCATGCTGCATTTTCCCAAATAGCTTCATCAGCTATGCCATCTATATTTGGTTTTGTTTTTGTGTATTTTACTGTTATAAGCTGTTTTACAGGCTTTTTGATTGCCTTTTTATAGTTGAATTTTACAATTTCAGTTTTTCCGTTGTCATTGTTATCAACATAAACATTCATTTCATTGTCAGAGATGCGTTCAAAGGACATGCCTTCGAAAACAACTTTGTTTTCTGTGATTTCTTTTAAAGGAAAATCTACAGTTTCGTCTTTAGTTTCCCAGCCTTTTAGATCGTCACCAAAATGTTTGAGTTGGAGTATAAGAGAGTTTTCTATTTCTCGGATAATTTCTATTTCATAGAATTGGACTTTTTCATCGACAGTTAATTTAAACGTCGCCATCATTGAACCACCAGAAGGTTGGCTCCAAATTTCCTCCGTTTTTCCTCCAAACGCTTGACCATGCCAAGTACCAGTTATCCATGCGATATTTTCTAGTTTGGGTTCTAGTGTTTGTGCCTTACATTGAATTGAGAAAACAACTAGCGTTAAGATCACTATTAAATATCTCATAGGTTTTGATTGTTTAGTTTTCAATATTATCTTTCCACAAGATAACATAAAGTTAAATAATGAAAACAATTTACAGACTATTACTACTAGCGCTTTTGGTTTTAAGTGGATGTGTAGAGAATGATACAAAGACTATATCTGAAGCTATGATTAATCCAGAAACGTATTGGGGCGAAAGTCCATGGCCAGAAATACGAAAAGAACGTATCAATACATTATTACCAAACGCTTTAAAAAATGCCAATTTAGATGCTTGGTTAGTGATTTGTAGAGAAAATAATAATGATCCCATAGCTGACCATATTGGTGGCGAAAACGCGGGTGGTACAGCAGTATTTATATTTTATAATGATACTGATGGGTTTCACTCCAAAGTATTTTCGCCATCAGGTGAAGCCACGGCTTTGGATGATTTAGATATCCACGATGAGGTTGTGTCGGTTGAGCGTGGTACATCTGCTGTAAAAATGGCTGTTGAGTTTATAAAGACTAAAGATTTTACGGCTATTGCTGTGAATTCTTCTGATAGTAATTCGGTAGCCGATGGGTTATCATATACCCAACGCAAAAATTTGGAAGATGCCTTAGGTGAATACGCTAATCGATTGGTGCCATCTACAGACGTAGTTTATGAGTGGTTGTCTATTAAATTACCAGCAGAGGTTGATATTTTGAGAAAAGCAGCGCAACTTACCGCGGATTGGCAAATAGAAGCTTACAAGCAAATTGTACCAGGTAAGTCAACAGATGCTGATATTGCTAAGTTTTTAAAACAAAAAATGACAGAATATGGCGTTAAAGATGGTTGGGCACCAGACCAAAATCCAAATGTAAATTCTGGTGAAGACCGTGGACATTCTCATGCTACGGATAAAGTGATCATGCCTGGTGATGTGATACAGATAGATTTTGGAATTAAAGTGTACGATCGTTGGGTAAGCGATATACAACGTTTTGCTTATGTCTTAAAAGACGATGAAACTGAAGCGCCAAAAGATATTTTACATTATTGGGAAAGTGGAAAAGCAGGAAATCGTGCTGCATTAGCTGCTATGAAACCTGGCGTAAAAGGTGTTGATGTCGATCGCGCACAACGTGTACTGATGGAAACAGCAGGGTCAGATTATGTGATGTGGAGTACAGGGCATCCTGTAGGTTATGTAGCGCACGATGTTGGTCCTAATCTCGGTGGCTCACAAGCGTCTCAAGTACGACCAGCCTCTGAGAAACTAATTAAAGAAGGTATGACCTTTGCTTTTGATGGTTTCCATGCTTGGAAATTAGAAAATGGTGGTGTAAAAACGATATCGGTAGAGGAGATGGCAGTGGTTAAAAAAGAAGGTGCTGAGTATTTAATAGCTCCACAAGAAGATTTGATTTTGATTGGCTCTAAAGAGTAGAATTTAATTATCAATATTTTATTTAATTCTTCTATAATCATCAATGTATTTTTTATTACGTCTAATGCGGATATGCTGACGACGAGTCTGAGATTTACAACGTTCATTAGTTGTAACTTATTTTTAGAATTTTTAAGTACCTCTGATGAGATTTTTGCTAACTCTTCTTGATAAATAGTTGTTAATACATTTGAATTTTTATTTCCAGTTAAGGGAAGTTCAGTAGTCGTGTTTATAATAATATCCCGAGTTTAAAAAAGTTGTTCCAAAGTGTTTGTCAACTAATAAAGTATTATTGTTTTGAATTACTTTTTCTATACGTTATAACTCTTGATAATATTGAATAAGTTTATCTTTAAAGGATTTATTTTTAATAAGGTCTATATTTCCCGAGGATAGTAAATCGGTAGAGGTTGCGTTGGTTTTTTATATGTGTTTGAATATATCTAATAGTAACATCAATTGATAAAAGTTACTTTGCTAATCAATCCATTTTCAACTTCATAGACAGTGATAGCTTTGAAAGTACTACCATTAGCAGTCACCAATTCGTGGTCAATAACTTTGTTACCAGTAACAATACGGTAAAGGATTTTACAATTAAGATCTGGTGTGTTTTCAAAAAAGCCTTTATAACTTTTTTTCATGGCTTTTTGACCTTCGGAACGTAAATCATTAGGAAAGTTATAAAGCTTAATATCTTTAGTGTAGGTTGCCATAAAAGCATCTATGTCTCTTACATTGTAAGCATCTAGTTGTTTTTGTACGATTCCTTCAGGTGATATTTCTGATACCAAAGCTAGCATAGTACCAATCTCATTAGAGGTAATGCGGGTAATTTTCTGAAGGTTATCATCTTCAAAGTCTTTAAAAATTGAAAATTGACTGTCTTTTTTTGGATTAAAAGTATATATTCTATTCTCTGAAGGAATTAAAATACAACCATTAATTAACCAGCACATATCCTCTATATTTGGAAGAGTTTGTGTAATTATTTTTGTCTCGCCAGTTAATGGATTCAATGATTTTATAAGCCATTTATCATCTTCTTTGGATACGAAACTTACCAATTTAGAATTAGGTATTTTATGAAACGAACGTCCTACATTAGTAGCATATTTTCTGCTTTTTTGGGTGTTGATATCTGTTACAAATAGGTTTAACCCATTATTTTCAATCACTGCAGAAATTACTGTACTCTCATCAAACCACATATAATAGGCAACGACAAGGTCTTTTATCAATTCGGTTGATTCACCAGTTTTAATATTATAACGGTACAAACGTTGTTTGCCGTCGTTGTCTAAACGAACAGCAGATACATCTTCAGAATTTGGGATTTTTATAGGTGAGTATTCACCACCATTTGGCGTACTATTTATAAATGATACTTTGTTGTCTCTAATATTAAAAGTTGCAATATCCGTTTGATTGTTTCTTGTAGATACAAAGGCTAGAAGATTATCATTATAAAAACTAGGTTGGTTATCATAACCGTCATTGTTTGATACATTTCTATGATTTACTAGTGATAATTTACCATCAGTATTTTTAATATCAAAAAGATGAACTTCTGTATTCTGTGCTAGAGTAGTGCTAATAAAAAAAAACGCAAAAAAGTATAGGATAGATTTCATTGATTACGGATTTAGAAATCTAAATATACATAAATAAAAAAAGTCGGATTGTAATAGAACAATCCGACTTTTTACATCTAATTAAACTTAACCAATTCAATCTGTTGGCAATTATACCATCAGAATAAAATTCTATTAAAAGCAGTACTTATTTTCTGCTTTAACTTTTTCCGCGATTTCGTTACGTAAGTCAACGATATCTGGGTAGTTTGTATATTTTGTATAACGTTTAAGTCCCATAAGCATCATACGTTGCTCATCACCTTCAGCAAATGAAATTATACTTTCTTTTCCTTTATCTTCAATGATATTTACAGCGTTGTATAGATATAATTTTGACATAGCAATTTGTACAGATTGTTCTTTCTCACTTGTACGTTTTACATTTTTCTCTGTTCTTAAAATTGTAGACTCTGCCATATATATTTCAATTAAAATATCAGAAGCAGCAATTAATAATTGTTGGTGTTTCTCCATTTCTGGTCCATATTTTTGAACTGCAGCACCAGCAACCATTAAAAATACTTTTTTAAGCTTTGCAATCATTGCTTTTTCTTCAGCAAATAATTCTGAATAATCTGGAGTCTCAAAAGAAGGAATACCCATCAATTCATTTTGAACAGCTGTTGCTGGACCTAATAAATCGACATGACCTTTCATTGCTTTCTTCACTAACATACCTACAGAAAGCATTCTGTTAATTTCGTTAGTTCCTTCGTAGATACGTGCAATACGTGCATCTCTCCAAGCAGCTTCCATAGGCGTTTCTTCAGAGAATCCCATACCACCAAAGATTTGAATACCTTCATCTGCACAGTTTTGTACATCTTCTGATACTGCTACTTTTAAGATTGAACATTCAATAGCATATTCTTCTACACCTTTAAGCTCTGCTTCCTGATGTGTGTTACCAGCTGCTTCACGAAAGGCGATACGGTCTTCAATATTTTTTGCAGCACGATACGTTGCAGATTCACCTGCATAAGCGTCTGTTGCCATTTTGGCTAATTTCATTTTAATAGCACCAAAATCAGCGATAGGTGTTTTAAATTGTTTTCTTTCTGTTGCATATTGTACTCCAGTTGTTACAATTCTACGTTGAGAATCTATACAAGCAGCAGCTAATTTTATACGACCAACGTTTAATGCGTTCATGGCAATTTTGAAACCTTCACCACGACCCGCTAACATATTTTCTACAGGTACAATAGTATCGTTAAAGAATACTTGACGTGTAGAACTTGCACGAATACCTAATTTGTGTTCTTCCTCTCCTAAAGTGATGCCGTTTGGATTATCTCCATCATATTCTACGATGAAACCAGTAATATTTTTGTCGTCTTCTATACGAGCAAAAACAATCATCACGCTACAGAAACCTGCGTTAGATATCCACATTTTTTGCCCGTTAATTTTATAAGACTTTCCATCTAAAGATAACTCAGCAGTTGTCTTACCAGAATTAGCATCGGACCCTGCACCAGGTTCAGTTAAACAGTAAGCACCAAACTCCTCACCAGTAGCTAATTTAGGTACGTATTTTTGTTTTTGAGCTTCCGTTCCATAAAGTGTTATTGGCATTGTGCCAATACCTGTATGCGCTCCAAATGCTGTACTAAATGACCCTGTTCCAGAAGAAATATAATCACAGGTTAAGCAAGTAGAAACAAATCCCATTCCTAATCCACCATAAGCTTCAGGAACTGCTACACCTAAAAATCCTAACTCACCAGCTTTTCGCATTACTTCTTCAGTAAGAGCATAATCTTTTGCCTCAAATCTTGGTTTGTGTGCAATGATTTCACGCTCGTTAAATTCCATCACCGCTTCTTTCATCATATTTTGTTCTTCTGAAAAATCTTCAGGAGTAAATACGTCTTCGCATTTTGTTTCTTTTACTAAGAATTGTCCACCTCTTAATAATTCTTTTTCTTGAGTTGCTTCCATAACTACTAAATAATCTTAATTTCTTTACTTTCTTAATTTAAAAATTCGAATACGCCACAAGCACCTTGACCAGTACCTACACACATGGTTACTGCACCATATTTGCCTTGCATATTTTGCTTACGCATTTCATCAAATAACTGTACTGATAATTTTGCACCTGTACATCCTAGTGGATGGCCTAATGCAATGGCACCTCCATTAACGTTTATGATATCAGGATTTAAGTCTAATTCTCTAATAACTGCAAGAGACTGAGAAGCGAAGGCTTCATTCAATTCTATTAGTGATAAATCATCTTGTTTTAAACCCGCTTGCTTTAATGCTTTTGGAATAGCCTTAACTGGGCCAATACCCATAATACGAGGTTCGACACCTGCAGCAGCATAGTTTACCATACGTGCAACTGGCTCTAGGTTTAACTCTTTTACCATTTCTTCACTCATGACCATAACAAAAGCTGCACCATCACTCATTTGTGAAGAGTTACCTGCAGTAACACTACCACCTTGTGCAAAAACAGCTCTAAGTTTTGCTAATGCTTCATTACTGGTTCCTTTTCTAGGACCTTCATCTTTAGTTACTGTATATGATTTTGTTGCTTTCTTTCCATTAGCATCAATATATGTCTGTTCAATATCTATTGGTACAATTTGATCTTGAAAACGGTTTTCTGCTTGAGCACGTAATGCTTTCATGTGTGAGTTATATGCAAACTCATCTTGGTCTTTACGAGAGACATTGAATTGATTAGCAACTGCTTCAGCAGTATTACCCATTCCCCAATAATAATCTTCATGACCAGTTTTTACAATTGCGTCGTAATTCAATTCTGGTTTAAAACCTGTCATTGGAACGCTACTCATACTTTCGGCCCCACCTGCAATAATACAATCTGCCATTCCAGCTTGGATTTTTGCAGTAGCCATTCCAATTGTTTCTACTCCAGAAGAGCAAAAACGGTTTACAGTTACACCAGGAACATCAATGACTTCTAATCCCATTAAAGAGATTAATCGTGCCATATTTAATCCTTGAGAACCTTCTGGCATTGCATTACCAACAATAACATCGTCAATACGTTTTGGGTCTAAATTTGGTAGCTCTTTCATCATATGCTTGATGGTTTCGGCTGCCAACTCATCTGTTCTTTTAAAACGAAACACGCCTTTTGGTGCTTTACCAACTGCGGTTCTATATGCTTTTACTATATATGCTGTTTTCATCTTATTCTTAGTTTCTTAAAGGTTTACCTTTTGTTAGCATGTGCTGAATTCTCTCCAATGTTTTTCGTTCTGTACAAAGTGATAAAAAGGCTTCACGCTCAATATCTAATAAATATTGTTCGCTAACTTTAGTAGGTTCTGATAAATCACCACCAGCCATTACATAACCTAATTTATTAGCAATTTTACGGTCGTGTTCACTAATGTAGTTGGAAGCTTCCATAGAATCTGTTCCCACCATAAACATACTTAGTGCTTGTTTACCGAGGACTAAAACATCTTTACGCCTCACTGGTTGTGTGTATCCTGCGTCAGCCATTAGTTTAGCATGTGCTTTCGCTGTTGCTATCTGACGATCTTTATTAACTACTACAACATCTTTTCCTTGTTGCATTAGGCCTAAATCAAAAGCTTCGTATGCAGAGGTTGACACTTTAGCCATACCTATAGTTAAGAAGTATTCTTGTAGTGTATTTAATTGAACATCACCTTTCTTGAAAGTATCTGAAGCTCTTAAGGCCATTTCCTTAGAACCACCACCACCGGGAATCACACCAACACCAAATTCTACAAGTCCCATGTAAGTTTCTGCTGCAGCAACAATTTTATCTGCGTGTAATGAAATCTCGCAACCACCACCAAGTGCCATGCCATGAGGAGCAGAAATTGTTGGTATTGAAGAATAACGCATGCGCATCATTGTATCTTGGAAATATTTAATAGCAGCGTTAAGTTCATCATATTCTTGCTCTGCGGCCATCATGAATATCATACCAATGTTTGCACCAACAGAGAAGTTAGGTCCTTGATTTCCAACTATCAATCCAGCAAAATCTTTTTCAGCCATATCTATGGCTTTGTTTAATCCTGCTAAAACATCACCACCAATAGTATTCATTTTGGATTGAAACTCTACATTTAATATGCCGTCACCTAGATCTTGAACAGAAACTCCAGAGTTACTAAATACTTCAGTTGTTTTTCTGATATTATCTAAAATGATAAATGCATCTTGCCCTGGAACTTTTTCTTGTTCTTTTTTAGGAATATCATAAAAGTATGTTGCACCATTTTTAACAGAGTAGAAGCTATCGCTACCTGACTCAATCATATCTGCTACCCAATCTGCAGGTTTTAAACCTTCTGCAGCCATCATTTCAATACCTTTTTCTACACCAATAGCATCCCATATTTGGAAAGGTCCATGTTCCCAACCAAATCCTGCTTTCATAGCATCATCAATCTTATAAAGCTCATCAGTAATTTCAGGAATACGATTTGAAACGTATGCAAATAATGCAGCAAAACTTCTTCTGTAGAATTCACCTGCTTTATCTTTTCCTTTTACTAATACTTTGAAGCGGTCTACGACTTTATCAATAGATTTAGTCAATTCTAAAGTGGCAAATTTTGCTTTTTTAGCTGAACGATATTCTAAGGTATTTAAGTCTATACTTAATATCTCTTTTTTGCCTTCAGCTGAAACAGTTTTTTTGTAAAATCCTTGGCCAGTTTTACTTCCCAGCCATTTATTCTCCATCATCGTACTGATGAAATCTGGTAGTTTAAATAGTTCTAAACGTTCGTCATTTTTACAGTTTTCGTAAATACCATTAGCGACATGAACTAATGTGTCCAAACCTACAACATCTACTGTTCTGAAGGTTGCAGATTTAGGACGACCAATAACAGGTCCAGATAATTTATCTACTTCTTCTATAGTTAAATCTAAATCCTTAACGGCATGAAATAAACTCTGAATACTGAAAATACCAATACGGTTTCCTATAAATGCTGGAGTATCTTTAGCAATTACGGATGTTTTTCCTAAGAATTGCTCGCCATATCCATTTAAGAACTCTAAAACTGAAGCATCAGTTTTTGGACCAGGAATGATTTCGAACAATTTTAAGTAGCGTGCTGGATTAAAAAAGTGCGTACCACAAAAATGCTTTTGGAAATCTTCACTTCGGCCTTCGTTCATAAATTTAATAGGAATACCAGAGGTATTTGATGTGATTAATGTGCCTGGAGTTCTATATTTTTCAAGCTTTTCAAAAACTTGTTGTTTAATGTCTAATCTTTCAACAACAACTTCCATAATCCAATCGACATCTGCAACTTTAGCTATGTCATCTTCTAAATTACCAGTGGTAATTCGTTTTGCAAAAGATTGTTTGTAAATAGGAGACGGCTTTGATTTTAAAGATGCCGTTAAAGCATCGTTTACCAATCTGTTTTTGACTGTTTTGTCACTAAGCGATAGGCCTTTGGCTTTTTCTTTATCGTTAAGCTCTCTTGGAACAATGTCTAATAATAGGACATCAACACCAATATTTGCAAAATGGCAAGCAATGCCACTACCCATTATACCAGAGCCGATAATTGCTATTTTATTAATTCTACGTTTACTCATTATTTAATAATTGTTTCTTTTTGGTTGTATATTTTTTTGTTTGAAATCATGCGATTGATAATCTCTGCAACTTTATAGAATCCTGTAAGTTCCTCATCAGAAGCATTTTCTTTGATAGCATCATTGAAAGTCAAAACACGATAACGAGAGTAGTTTCGTTTTTCTTTACCAAATTCAGTTAAGTGGATTAAAACACCACGACCATCTTCTGGATTTGGTTTTCGAACGATTAACCCTTTTTCTTCCATAGTTTTTAGAGTACGAGAGAGACTAGTGGCTTCCATTCCCATTTTTGGACCTAAAGAAGTAGAAGGTGTACCTTCTTCGGGATCTATACTTAAAAGAGCGAAGCCTGTAGCCATCGTAACACCAAATTGCGCTGCTTCTTCATTATACATTTTGTTGACAGCCAACCATGTGGTTCTCAATACGTAATCAATGGTTTTATCTTTCAAATTCAGTCGTTTTAATAGTGGAAGTCAAATATATAAAAAAAATACTATGCACGCATAGTAAATTATTATAAATTATGCACGCATAGTAAATATGATTAAAAAAACACTTAAGATTTAAGTGTTTTTTTAATGTTCAAGTTAACCTACTTTATTTTTCCATTTATTAAGCCAACAAAAGCACCGACAACGGCTGCTAATACAATTGAAATTCCTAAGTCTGTAAAAAACATTTCGTAATTGACAGATGCTTGTTCATATAGTCTGAAGAAATTAGTTATTAATCCCATGAATAAACCAATTATAGCACCAGCAGTAAGTCCGTCAGTAAAGGTTGAAATTTGAGCCCATTTATTAAAGATGTATGAGATAAAGAAGCCAAAAGCAATACATCCACATGTAATGTATATTATTGCATTTGAGTCTTCATTAGGTTGCGGAAACATATTTATGAATATTATACCATATAATAACCAGCCTAGTAGCCAATCTACAATTCCGCCTACTAATCCAGCAACTAAGAAAGATTTTGTGTTCAAAATGATTTTATTTTAGTTAGTGTTCTTAAGATAATAACTATAAATAAAACAATTTTTGATATTGTTTACATTAAGGACGATATATTTTTTCGTAAAGGTCATTGTACATATTCTTGATAACACTTCGCTTCATTTTCATGGTTGGTGTTAGTTCTCCACCATCTATCGACCATACTGTTGACGTTAATTCAAAACGTTTGACTTGTTCCCATTTACCAAAATTGGTATTGTACTTACTAACCTCTTTTTGGATGCGTTTTACAACAATTTCTGATTTGGCAATCTCTTCATTAGTAGTTCCAATATCATGTCCTTTATGTTCAATCCAATCTCTTATAAAATCAAAGTTAGGTTGAATAATAGCACCAGGCATTTTTTCACCTTCTCCGACAACCATAATTTGTTCAATAAAAAGCGATTGCTTCATATCGTTTTCTAGTAGTGGCGGAATAACATATTTACCACCAGAAGTTTTAAACATTTCTTTTTTACGACCAGTAATTTTTAAGAAGCCATCTGATGTTATTTCTCCTTTATCTCCAGTATGGAAATAATCTCCAGTCATAACACTATCTGTTTTTTCTTGGTCTTTGTAATAGCCCATCATTATGTTAGGACCTTTAATAAGTAACTCACCATCATCGGCAATCTTTACTTCAACATCTGGTATAGGTTTACCTACCGTACCAATTTGGTACATATTATCTTTGTATAAACCAACCGAAACTACTGGTGATGTCTCAGTTAATCCATAACCTTCCATAACTTTCATACCAGCTGCACCAAATACTCTCGCTAATCTAGTCTGTAATGCTGCGCTACCAGAAACCATTGTTCTCAATTCTCCACCAAGTGCATCTCGCCATTTACTAAAAATAAGTTTATTTGCGATTTTTAATTTAAATTCGTACCAAGCACCATTAGCGCCATATGGTTCCCATTTTTCACCTAAACTGACAGCCCAGAAGAATAAGGCTTTTTTGATACCTGTTAAATCTTCACCTTTGAGCATTATTTTATCAAATAATTTTTCTAGAAGTCTAGGGACAACACTCATGAGGTTGGGTTTAACCTCTTTGGCATTTTCTCCAATTTTATCTAATGCTTCAGCAAAATAAATCGATGTACCAGCATACTGATATACGTAGATAAGAACACGTTCAAAAATGTGACAAATAGGTAAAAAACTTAACACGCGAGTTTCTCCATAATCTGGTAGTGGTACTCTTGGAGAACTTGCCAAAACATTACTAGTGATATTCCAGTGACTAAGCATCACGCCTTTTGGTTTTCCTGTTGTTCCTGAAGTATATATTATTGTTGCTAGATCTTCTGGTTTTACTTCGTCTTTACGAGATTCAACTTCTGCTTGGTTGCTTGCATCTTCACCTAATTCAAATAATTCTGAATAATGTTTACAACCTTCAATATGGTCAAAAGAATAAACTTCTTTTAACTTAGTATTGGCCTTGACTTTATTTAATTTTTCTAAAACTTCAGCATCAGATACAAAACAATAAGTGGATTCACTATGATTTAAAACATATTCATAATCTTCTGCACAAATGGTTGGGTAAATAGGTACATTGGTCACACCAATTTGAAGTGTGGCAATATCCATTATATTCCATTCGGTTCGATTTGTAGAGGCGATAAGAGCAATTTTCTCATCTTTTTTGACCCCCATTTTAAGAAGTGCTCGACTAATCGCATTGGCTTTGTCTAAATATTCTTTTGTGGATATAGCTGTCCATTTCCCATCATATTTAGTAACCAGAGCCTTATCAGACGGCTTATTTTCTAGTTGATAGTATGCGAAGTCAAAAAGTCTCTTAATTTCTGTCATTGTCAAATATCAATTTTAGCGAAGTAATATTGCTAAAATATGAAAATTAACAGTATTAATTTAGGATGTTGAAAATGGAACTTTTGTTTTAACAAATATTTATTGATTATCAATCCATAATCGAGCATTAACAAAAGCTTCTAACCAAGGAGAAACTTTATCATTTCTGCCGGCCGGATAGTTTGCCCAATTCCAAGGAAATGTTGAGCGTTCAATATGCGGCATGGTTACCAAATGGCGACCTGTTTTATCACACATCATAGCCGTATTAAAATCTGAACCGTTTGGATTATGAGGATAAGCGTTGTAACTGTATTTAGCAACAATTTCATACCTATCTTCGATATATGGAAGACTGAATCTCCCTTCACCATGACTAATCCAAACACCTAAAGTTGTACCTGCTAAAGTTGATAACATTACAGAATTGTTCTCTTGGACTTTTACAGAAGTAAAAGCACTTTCGTGTTTCCCAGAATCGTTATAGGTCATTTTTCCATGCTTATCATGGTCTGGATTGATAAGGTCGAGTTCCATCCATAGTTGACACCCATTACAAATACCAACTGAAAGCGTGTCTTCTCTTTTAAAGAAATTTTTGAGCGCTTTATTTGCCTTCTCATTGTATTTAAAAGCGCCTGCCCAACCTTTAGCAGAACCTAATACATCGGAGTTTGAAAAACCACCAACGGCTCCAATAAACTGAATATCTTCAAGAGTTTCACGACCAGATATTAAATCGGTCATGTGCACATCCTTAACGTCAAAACCAGCCAGATACATGGCATTTGCCATTTCGCGTTCGGAGTTACTCCCTTTTTCACGTATAATGGCTGCTTTTGGTTTGTTAGTTTTATATCTAAAATCTTTTAAAACTCCTGTAAAGTGTTTTGGGAATTTATAATCTAGAGGTTGGTATTTATAATTTTTATATCGTGTGTCAGCCAAACCGTTAGCAGTTTGTTTTTGGTCAAGTAAGTGTGAGGTTTTGTACCACATATCTCTTAATCTAGAAACAGTCATAGTAAAAACGTCATTCCTATTTACAATGCTCAGTACATCACTTTCTGTGACTTTTCCGATATTAAAAAACTCAATATTTGCATCTTTCAACACAGTTTCAATAGAATGATCTATAGATTGAAATACAATTCCTGCATTTTCAGCAAATAATACTTTTATCGAGTCTTTTTCTGAAAGTTGTGTAATATCTAATTCGGCTCCCAGATTATTTTCAGCAAAACAGAACTCTAATAATGTTGTGATTAAACCACCAGAAGCAACATCATGACCAGCCACAATTTGTTTTGACTTTATAAGTTTTTGAATGGTATTAAAAACTGTTTTGACATAAGAAGCATCCTTTATATTTGGTGTTTCATTACCGATTTTATTTTGGATTTGCGCAAAACTACTGCCGCCTAGTTTAAATTTATCTTGGGAAATATTAATGTAGTAGATGTTTCCTTTTCCTTTTTGAAGAACAGGCTCTATAACATTAGTAATATCATTACAATTTGCAGCAGCAGAAATGATAACCGTACCTGGAGAAATAACTTCACCGTCTGGATACTTCTGCTTCATTGATAGTGAATCCTTTCCTGTTGGGACATTAATACCTAAATCAATAGAAAATTTTGAAATAGCCTTGACAGCTTCATATAATCTAGCATCTTCTCCTTCATTTTTACATGGCCACATCCAATTTGCTGAAAGCGATATACTTTTTAATTCATCCTTAAGTGGTGCCCAAATGATATTTGTTAATGCTTCAGTAATACTATTTCGACTTCCTGCTACAGGATTAATTAATCCAGAAATAGGTGAGTGGCCAATAGAGGTCGCAATACCTTCTTTGCCATTGTAATCTAATGCCATAACACCAACATTATTTAATGGTAATTGTAATGCACCAACACATTGTTGTTTGGCGACTTTACCACCAACACAGCGATCTACTTTGTTGGTTAGCCAATCTTTACAAGCTACAGCTTCGAGCTGAAGCACTTGGTCTAGATAGTCGTAAATTTTATCAGTACTATACGAAACCCCACCGTAGTTACGTTCAATAGTTTTATCTGTCATTATCGTTTTTGGTGAGCTTCCAAACATATCTTCGAGCGCTAAATCCATTGGTTTGTTTCCATTGGATTTGGACTCAAATGTAAATCTATCATCACCAGTAACCTCTCCAACATCATATATTGGAGAACGTTCTCTATCGGCTATTTTATGTAATGTATCTAAGTGTTTATCTGCAATAACTAATCCCATACGTTCTTGAGATTCATTGCCTATAATTTCTTTATTTGATAATGTTGGGTCACCAATAGGGAGTTTATCCAAGTCGATTTTACCACCAGTATCTTCAACTAATTCAGATAAGCAATTCAAATGTCCACCTGCACCGTGGTCGTGAATTGAAACAATAAAATTATCATCACTTTCTACCATACCACGAACAGCATTTGCTGCACGTTTTTGCATTTCAGGATTAGAACGCTGTACAGCGTTTAATTCAATTCCAGAAGCAAATTCACCAGTATCAGCAGACGATACAGCAGCACCACCCATTCCGATACGATAATTTTCACCACCGAGTATAACGATTTTATCTCCTTCTTTAGGTGTGTCTTTTAATGCTTGTTCAGCTTTTCCGTAGCCAATACCACCAGCTTGCATTATGACTTTATCATAACCTAATTTGCGGTTATCTTGTTCATGTTCAAAAGTCAAAACAGAACCACATATTAATGGCTGACCAAATTTGTTTCCAAAATCAGAAGCACCGTTTGAGGCTTTTATTAGAATATCAATTGGTGTTTGGTATAACCAATCACGAGCTTCAAATTTTTGTTCCCAAGGGCGATTTTCTTCAAGACGAGAATACGATGTCATGTAAACCGCGGTACCAGCAAGTGGTAATGAGCCTTTGCCTCCAGCAAGTCTATCTCTAATTTCACCACCAGAGCCCGTAGCAGCACCATTAAAAGGTTCTACAGTTGTTGGGAAGTTGTGTGTTTCGGCCTTTAGTGAAATTACAGATTCGTAATCTTCAGTAGTATAATAATCTGGAACATCAGCACGTTTTGGTGCAAATTGTTCTACTTTTGGGCCTTTAATAAAAGCTACATTATCTTTGTATGCAGAAACAATATTGTTGGGATTTTGTTTAGATGTTTCTTTAATCATTTTGAAAAGCGAAGTAGGCTTTTCTTCACCATCTATAACAAATGTACCATTAAAGATTTTATGACGACAATGTTCAGAATTTACTTGGGAAAAACCAAAGACTTCTGAATCGGTTAACGGACGTCCAATTTTTGAAGAAACATTTTCAAGATAGTGCACCTCTTCTTCACTTAGGGATAAACCTTCTTGTTGGTTATAAGCTGCAATATCCTCAATATTTTTTATCGCCTCGGGTTGAATGTCAATTGTAAATATATCTTGACTTAAATCACTATATTTTTCAGAGATCATTGGGTCAAAATCTTTGAAATCCAATGTGCTACTCTGAAATTCTTCTATTCTTATGATTCCCGTGACGCCCATATTTTGTGTTATCTCAACAGCATTTGTACTCCAAGGTGAAATCATAGCTGCACGTGGCCCAACAAAAAAAGCATCGATTGATGCTTGTTCTATTTTTGGTTGGTCGCCAAATAACCATACTAATTTTGAAATGGTTTCAGTTGATAATTCTTTTGTGGCTTGAACAGCAAATATTTTACTGTTTTGGTTTCCGAAGAAATGAATCATTATGTAGATTTATGATGTGTTATAAAGCAACAAATTTACTTTATTTATGTCTATTTACAGCATAATATTTTTATGAATAATTAGAGTTATTCACGAGTTATCAAATAAAGAAATTGCCTGTTTTATTACTGATTACTATTGTCGTATTAGTTTTTTTGTTACTGTACCAGAATCTGTTTTAAGTTTTAAAAGATATATTCCTTTTTTAAGGCCAGAAATATTTAGTTTTCTTTGATTGGAAGTTAGATTTTGTTGATTAACTCTCTTGCCAAGTATATCGTAAACTTCAGCAATTATATCTTTATTTGATATTATGTTTACCTCATTTCCGTTTGCCGGATTTGGAAATATTTTGATTTCCTGTTGTTGAAAGTTTTCAGTAGTTAATAAATTTCCCCAACGGTCTTCAGCGTCTGGTCCGCCCCAAATAACTGTTGCTAGGGCAGGGTTGTCAATAAAAGGATTTCTATTACCATAAACAGTTTCTAATCTAGTATTTCTGTTGTCTTCTACATCAGATACTAAATCATCTGCATTCCACTGTAAAAGAATTTGTAGCATATCTGTAGTTCCTTGCTTTGGACCACTAGCATTTAGCTCTGGTAAACATCTATCTCCATAGCGCGTGTACATGTACATCATTATTCTGGCAACATCGCCTCTCCATTCATTCCCAGGATAGTAATCACCATTACCTAATACACTAGAATTACCAGTACCATCACCAAATTTTCTACTGCCTCTTATACCATTTCTAGTAACATCTGTAGCTCTTAAGTTTTGTGGGTCAGCTGCTATTCCTGTATCACCATTACTAACGGATCCCATTCCTGGATTGGCATTTGATCTTGCAAACACATGCTCTCTATTGTATTCGCAAGCAGAACCTCCAAAATTATTTTTATTTCTAATACGTCTATCTGTTTGTCCAGATGTGCAGTTTACGTTGTCTATGTATCCATAAGTTAATAATACATTATTGTTGTTAGGATCTGTTGGATTTTCTAACTCCATGATTTTAAAATCATCTCTTACATCACCGTAAGTGTAGGTAGAACTGGCATTATCAATTAACTGTGCGAGGGTGTTTTTTAGATTATCACCTGTGAGACCATCAAAATTTACTGAATCATAATATGGCTGTTGCGAGTAACCAAGTGAAGAAATTAATAAAAAGAGTAGGTAAATGTGTTTCATAGTTAAATGTTTTTTTCTAGCAAGGCCATGTAAAAACCGTCAAAACCAGATTTATGGGCTAATATTTTTTTATCTTTTATGAGTTTAAAATTCTTTCCGTTTTGCGAAGTTAAGAATTTTTGAACTTGTTTTTCATTTTCAGACGGTAATATGGAACATGTTGCATAAACCATCTTACCGCCATCTTTTACCATTTTAGAGTATTGCTCTAAAACCTCTTCTTGAGTTTTTTTGATATTATCAATAAACTCAGGCTGTAATTTCCATTTTGCATCTGGGTTACGTCTCAAAACACCTAAACCAGAACATGGTGCGTCGATTAACAATCTATCAGCTTTACCATGCAATTTCTTAATAGGTTTTGTGTTTTCAATTGCCTTTAACTCAATGTTATGGACACCATTTCTTCGCGCTCTAATTTTAAGTTTTTTCAATTTACTCTCGTAAATATCCATAGCAATAATTTGTCCTTTGTTTTCCATTAGCGAAGCTAAATGCAAAGTTTTACCACCAGCACCAGCACAAACATCTACAACTTTCATGCCTGGTTTTACATCCAGAAAATCAGCAACCAATTGTGATGAAGCATCTTGAACTTCGAACCAACCGTTTTTAAAAGCTTCAGTTTTAAATACATTGGCGCGTTCAACCAATTTTAAAGCCGAAGGATGATTTGGTAAAAACTCGGTTTCAATATCTTCGGATGCTAATTTTGCTTGTAAATCTTTCTTATTAGTTTTTAAAGTATTGACTCTAAGAATAACATCGGCTTGTTGGTTTTGCATCGCTATTTCAGCAGTCCATATTTTTTCACCTAATTCTTCAAGGCCTAAATTATCCATCCAATCAGGAACAGATTCTCTGAGTTTTCTTGTTTTAGAAAGCTCATCAAAACGTCCTTTTATTTTTCGAGTTGGTGTGTCTGTAAAATATTTCCAATCAGGTAATGTAATACCTCTAAGGGTAGCCCAAACGGCAAAAATGCGCCATAAATTGTCTCTATGAAAAGGTTCTTTGACATCAGCAATCTCTGCATATAATCTTTTATATCTTACTATTTGATAAACTGTTTCTGCAACAAAACCACGGTCACGGCTTCCCCAACGCTTGTCACGCTTCAAAAGTTTTTGAACCACTTTGTCGGCATATTCACCTTCATTAAAAATAAGGTGTAAGCCATCAATTACTGCAAAGCATAAGTTTCTGTGTAGTCGCATAGTATAAAAAATTCAGCGTGCAAAGTTAGTATTATTTAATGGTTTTGCTAATTAATTACTTCGTAATTAAAGCATTAATAATATTAAGCTTTTCTATTTTTACAGAAAATTTAAATCAATGAGATACATAAACCTGTTAGTGTTATTTATTTGTTTCACATCTTGTGATGAAGATTATAAAAGACCAGTGATTATTTCGGAAGTTAGTGTTCAATCAATTTTTACAGATTCTACATTGAGTGTAAGAGCAATTGACTGCAACGACGAATACTTGTTTTATGGAAGTGCAGACCATTTTGGTAAAAGAGCTTTACGGAAAGAATTAAAAATAGATATTACTGATTTTAAAGTTAGAAATGGTAAAAATCATTTTAAATATATTCATAAAGGTGATAGTTTACCACTTCACTTTAGAGCTATTGAAGAAGTTGATGGCGATTTATTTGCGATAAGCATTGGTAATCCTGCACGTTTATATAAACTAAGTAGAAAAGGTAATGGCGCTGATTTAGTATACGAAGAAAGACACGAAAAAGTATTTTATGACGCTATTAAATTCTGGAACGATAAAGAAGGAATAGCTATTGGTGACCCTACAGATGATTGTATGAGCATCATAATTACCAGAGATAGTGGAAATACTTGGACTAAACTTTCTTGCGATATGTTGCCAAAATCTATAGAAGGCGAGGCTGCTTTTGCAGCAAGTGATACTAATATAGCTGTCGTAGGTGATGAAACATGGGTAGCTACTGGCGGTGTGGTAAGTCGTATTTTATATTCTTCTGATAAAGGTAAATCATGGGAAGTTTTTGAAACACCAATTGTGCAAGGAAAATCTACAACCGGAATGTATTCTTTGGATTTCTACGATTCTAAAAATGGTTTTGCGATTGGTGGAGATTATACAGATGCTGATGGAAATATTGGTAGCAAAATAAAAACGTTCGATGGTGGAAAAACTTGGCAACGAGTTGCCGATGGAAAAGCACCGGGATATCGCAGTTGTGTGCAGTATATTCCTAATAGTAACGCTAAAGAATTAGTAGCTGTTGGTTTTAAAGGTATTGATTACAGTAATAATGCTGGTGAGTCATGGACACATCTAAGTGATGAAGGTTTTTATACTTTAAGGTTTTTAAATGATTCTGTAGCTTATGCCGCCGGTAACGGACGTTTAAGTAAATTGATATTTAAATAAAAAAGAAGCCGGAAGGCTTCTTTTTTATCTAATCTTTGTTACGTTTTTCTCTAAATTTCTTAAGGCGTTCTAATAGTTTTCTATTAAACGCTTCTTCAACCGCTTTTAGTTTTATGATTTTTTTTGCTGGAATAGCTGATTTTAAATCATTAACTAGTTTAACTTTAGCTTCGTATGTTTTGTTTTCGGCAATAATAAGATTATCTAAAAGCTTATTAGCCTCAGTGTCAGATACATTTGTATTTCCACGCAATTTTTGTCGCATTGGTCTCAAGTACGTTTTCTTTATATCCTCAGTTGAAGCCTCAAAAGTATTGAAGATAGGCCAGAACTTTTCTGCTTCATCGGCAGATAAATCTAATTGTTGAGTGATAAAAGCAATCTTCTCTGCTTTTATTTTTTCTCTCATCTTTCCTCTTTCTGGTTGCCCAAAACTTACCATAGCAAAGATTAAGAGTATGAGTGTAGTTATTTTTTTCATAACGTTATTATTATTCTATAATGGCTTCAATATCCGCGTTTTCGAGTAAATAATCTTCTAGATTTTTTTCAGTATTATTTATTTCAGTTATTGTAAAATCATCTTCTAATATATTAGCATCAGACAGCAGTTCTGCTAATTCATAACTATCTAAACTGCTTTCGGCAAAGTAATTCTCTACCATTTCTACAGAAAATTCATCCGTAGCCGAACCGTTAAAAACAGCAAGCATTAATAGGAGTGAAGCAGCTATACCTGATATATAATATGCTTTTTTTCTAGAAAATAGACGAACAACTTTGGTCTCATTTTCAGAAGTTACTTTATTGAGGATTTCAGTTTCAATAGATGTAAAGTAATCTTTTGGTATTGTAAAGCCTGAAGATGAAATCCCTTCAATCGACTTTTCTTCATCCAAACGTAGCATTAGCTTTTTGTCAAATGATTCAAAATAATTACTAGGGGTTTTAAATCCTGTAGAATTGATATTATGAGTTTTATCTTTTTTCACTTTCTGCTGAAGTTGTTTCAGTATCTATTCATTTGACTCCCAAATTAGTAAAAGGTTTAATCTGATGTCAAAAACGTTTCAATTTTTTTTGCTGCAATGTGATATGATGCTTTTAATGCACCTTCACTAGTTTCCAATACTTCTGCAATGTCTTTATATTTCATGTCATCAAAATAGCGCATGTTAAACACCAATTGCTGTTTTTGAGGCAGTGTAGCTATAGCTTTTTGAAGTTTTATTTGAATTTTATCTCCTTCAAAATATACATCAGCCTTTAAATTGTTTATAGCATTATTTTGTGCTTCTTCGTTTGAAATTTTTAATCGTTTTGCGTTTTTATTGATATGCGTTATAGACTCATTTGTGGCTATGCGATACATCCAAGAATATAGTTTACTATCTCCTTTAAATTTATCTATACTTCTAAATACTTTTATAAATGTATTCTGAAGCACATCATCAGAATCGTCATGATTTATTACAATTTTTCTAATATGCCAGTAGAGCCGTTCTTTGTGTAGAGACAATAATTCTCTGAAAGCGGTTTCCTTAGTGGCACTATCTTGTAGGCGTGATATTAAATCTAATTCGTCAGTCAACAAATGCAATGTTTGAAGCTTTGACTAAGGTAATTATAAATAGTTTAATTGGTTTGAGGAAAAAAGTAAATTGATTTTATTTACTGGAAGCGCTATGCTACGCTCTTAATGTGTGAGTTACTCAAAACTCTGCATTTCTACAAGCCTTTTATAAACACCATTTTTTGATAGAAGCTCAGTATGTGTTCCTTGTTCTGCAATTTCACCTTTAGACATCACCACTATCTGGTCTGCATTTTGTATAGTAGATAGTCGGTGGGCAATAACAATAGATGTTCTGTTTTTCATCATATTTTCTAACGCTACTTGAACCAAGCGTTCGCTTTCTGTATCCAAAGCTGAGGTTGCCTCATCTAAAATCATAATTGGTGGATTTTTTAAAACCGCACGTGCTATACTTAGACGTTGCTTTTGTCCACCGGATAATTTACCTCCTGAATCACCTATATTGGTTTGGATACCGCTAGGTAAATCTTTAACGAATTCCCAGGCATTAGCTATTTTTAGCGCATCAATAACTTCATCATCAGTAGCATCTTCTTTTCCAATGAGGATATTATTTTTAACGGTATCATTAAATAATATGGAGTCTTGGGTTACTAATCCCATTAACCCACGAAGTGATGATTTTTTTAAATTACGAATGTTGCTACCATCAATAGAAATATCACCTTGGTTAACATCGTAAAAACGTGTTACCAAATTGGCAATGGTACTTTTTCCGCTTCCTGATTGTCCAACCAAGGCAACGCTTTTTCCTTTTGGGACTTTTAGGGTGAAGTTTTTAAGTACTAAATCGTCTTCGTATTTAAAAGATATATTGTTTATAACAATTTCAGAAGTAAAATCATCTTTAGCTATAGCATTAGCTTTATCTTTAATTGGTGATTCTGTGTTTAAAATTTCTAGAACACGTTCAGCAGCAGCATTCCCTTTTTTAACACTGTAACTTGCTTTACTAATTGCTTTTGCTGGCGTCAGTATATTGTAAGCAAGTCCCATGAAAACAATAAATTGTTTGCCGTCTAAAGTGCCATCAACTAAAACCATACGACCACCAAACCAAAGTAATACACCTATAACTCCAATACCTAAAAATTCGCTAGTTGGTTTTGCTAGGTTCGTTCTGTTTAATAAAGAATTTGAGAATTTAAAAAAGCGATTTGTTGAGTTTTGAAATTTGGATGCAAAATTATTTTCAGAATTATAACTTTTAATGACTTTTAGACCACTTAAAGTTTCTTCTAAAATTGATAGGAATGTGCCTTGTTCTTTCTGAACTTTATCAGATTTACGTTTTAGACTTTTACCTATCAACGATATGATAAATCCAGAAATAGGAATAAATATAAATACGAAAACGGTAAGCTTCACACTAATGGTAAGCATGAAAAGAATGGTAAATATTATCGTTAAAGGTTCTCTAAATATCAATTCTAAAATAGAAAGAAAAGAATGCTGAATTTCTAGTACATCAGTTCCAAAACGCGCTAAAATATCACCTTTTCGCTTTTCGGAATAAAAAGAAACCGGAAGTTCTAAAGTTTTATCATACAGATCGTTGCGTAAATCTTTTAGTACGCCATTACGTAGAAATGTAATAAAATACATCGCTAAATAATTGAAAAGATTCTTTAAAAAGAAAACACTTAATATAAGTACAATGACAAAAATTAATGCCTTAGAAGCATCAGATCCAGCGATATCGGTAATGTAATAGTTGAGACTATTGCTAAAATAATTCCCAAATTCAGTAAAGCCTTCATATATTGGTTTTGAAGTCGGTTTTTCTGCTTCAGGATTAAACAAAACCTCTAATAATGGCATTAATACCATAAAGGATAGACCTGAAAATAAAGCATAAAAAATATTACATATGACGTTTAAGAAAGCATATGTTTTGTAAGGAAGCGCAAAGCGAATGATTTGTTTAAAATAATTCATTTAGATATTCATGTCTTTTATAATGTCATCAATTTTGGATTCCAACAATTGCTCCGTTTTGTCAAAACCGGACACATTGTCTAATTCTGCATTCACGCTGATGTAAAATTTTATTTTTGGTTCAGTTCCGCTAGGACGCAATGCTATTTTACTTCCATTTTCTGTATAGTAAATTAAAACGTTTGATTTAGGAATATCTAGCTCACTATCTTCATGTGTTTGAAGGTTTTTAGCAACTGATAATTGATAATCTTCGATTAGGACTACTTTTTCACCATTTACTTCTTTTAATACTTTTTCTCTAGCATTAACCATCATTTGTTTTATTTCATCGGCACCTTCAATCCCTTTTTTTGTTAATGAGACCAAACGCTCTTTATAAAATCCATGTTTTATATACAGCGAAATAAGTTCATTATAAAACGAACCACCATTTGATTTAGCTTGTGCTGCAATTTCACAAGCTAATAATGTAGATGTTACAGCATCTTTATCTCTTACAAAATCACCAACCATAAAACCAAAGCTTTCTTCACCACCACCAACAAAATCAAGCTCCGGAAAGTCCTTAATCATTTTAGCAATCCATTTAAAACCAGTTAAACCAATTTTACATTCAGTATTGTATGCATCAGCCAAAACACTCATCATTGGTGTAGACACTATTGTAGAACCAATAAACTCTCTTCCTTTAAGCTTATTTTTATTTTGCCATTGTTTTAAAAGAAATTCTGTCATTACTATCATGGTTTGATTACCATTTAGTAATGTTAGTTTCCCTTCTAAATTTCTAACAGCAATACCAACGCGATCACTATCTGGATCAGTACCAATAACGATATCTCCATTAACTTTTTCTGCTAATTCCATAGCCATTTTAAGAGCAGCAGGCTCTTCAGGATTAGGAGATGCTACTGTTGGAAAATTACCATTAGGCTCTGCTTGTTCTTTGACTATATGAACATTTTTATAACCTGCTCGTTTAAGTGTTTCAGGGATAGAAACAATTGATGTGCCATGTAATGATGTAAAGACTATATTCAAATTATCTCTAGCTTCATCCGATGTATTAAAACTTCCGTTTTTTACAGATGAGTTAATGAATACATTGTCAACGTCTTCACCAATAAATTGTATTAAATCTGAGTTTGATTCAAACTTAATTTCAGAATAGTTTAAGCTATTTATTTCTGCTATGATTTCAGCGTCCTGAGGTGGTACTAATTGTCCGCCATCTTGCCAATAAACTTTATATCCATTGTATTCTGGTGGGTTATGTGATGCAGTCAGTACAATACCGCAATGACAACCTAAATGTTTTAAAGCAAAAGATAACTCTGGTGTAGGACGTAAGTCTTCAAATAAGTAAACTTGTATTCCATTAGCCGAAAACACATCTGCAACTACTTTTCCGAAGACATTACTATTGTGTCTGCAGTCATAAGCAATTGCAACTTTTACTTGTTCGTCAGGAAACGATTGCTTTAAATAATTGCTAAGACCTTGTGTGTTTTTTCCGAGTGTATATTTGTTGATGCGATTGTTGCCAACACCCATGACACCTCGCATACCACCAGTTCCGAATTCTAAATTTTTATAAAAACTTTCTTTAAGTTCTTTAGGGTTACCGGCAATCATTTGGTTAACCATTTCTTGAGTTTCTTCATCAAAAGTTGGTGTTAACCATTCGTTTATTTTTTTCAGAATTTCTGTTTCAATATGCAACATAGATTGAGATATTATGTGTACAAAAGTACATAATTAGACTAATGAGCTGTAAGAATGTCGATGGAATTTAATCGAGATTTAAATTCTCTTTAATTTGATAGCGTTTAGTATCTTTTTTGGAACGTAGTATAAGTTCTCCTAAAAAACCAGCAATAAAGGATTGTGTACCAATAATCATTGTAGCTAGTGCGATGTAAAATGTAGGTCTTTGTGTAATTAATCTTCCTGAAGGGTTAAGGAAAATTTTGTCAATACCCATATAAAATGCAAATGAAAAACCGATGATAAACATAATGACACCTAATGCACCAAATAAATGCATTGGTCGTTTACCAAAACGCGATAAAAACCAAATTGTAATCAAATCTAAAAAACCGTTTATAAAACGATTTACACCAAATTTAGTTGTTCCATATTTACGAGCTTGGTGTTTAACAACCTTTTCGCCAATAGCAGCAAAACCCGCATTTTTTGCTAGCACGGGTATGTAACGGTGCATTTCACCATTGACATCAATATTTTTTACGACGATATTTTTGTAGGCCTTTAATCCACAATTAAAGTCATTAAGTTTCACACCAGAAGTGCGTCGAGCTGCCCAATTAAATAATTTTGAAGGCAAATTTTTTGCAATTACGGAATCGTAACGTTTTTTCTTCCATCCAGAGACTAAATCAAAGTTATCCTTTGAAATCATTTGATGCAATTCAGGAATTTCTTCAGGATTATCTTGTAAATCGGCATCCATAGTGATTACTACATCGCCTTTTGCTTTTGAAAAACCAGCATGTAATGCTTGTGATTTCCCAAAGTTTTTTAGAAAGCTTATGCCTTTTACATTAGTATCTTTTTCGGAAAGTGAAGAAATAACCTGCCATGAATTATCTGTACTGCCATCGTCGATAAACAGAATTTCATAAGAAAACGAATTGGATTGCATCACAGATACAATCCAATCGTGTAATTCTGTTAGTGACTCGGCTTCATTTAGAAGCGGAATGACTATAGATATATTCATGTGTTTTAGATCTAATGTTAGACCTCAAATGTAAATAAAATAATTAAGCTTCGTTAACGGTCGTTTTTTAAAATAGCTGATATAATCAAAGAAACAAGAAAGCCGAAAAACAGACTTCCAAGTAGCATCATTGTGCAAATGAAAAATTCTGAAGTCGTTACGTCAATAATTTTTAATGCTGTATCTAACTCATCTCCTTTTAAATTTGGATTTTGAGTCATCATTGCGTCAATAGCTTCTTCTTTTTTTCCTTCTAGAAACTCAGGCATAACATAACCGTAATGTATAGCTGCATAAATAGCAGAAATTATTCCGCCTACTAAAGCCATTCCCATTCCCGTTTTTAATCCATCTTTAATACTTAATACATTTGAATTTAGTTTTTTGTATTCTGAAATTCCATAAAAGAATATTATAATGGTAATCACAGTACTTAAAACACTCGCAATCCAATGACTTTCAATATTTAAAACATATAGTATAATTAAGCTTGCAATTGTCAATACTCCCAAATAAATACCGTAATTAATAGCTATTGGTTTAATTGCTGGTTTTTCATTTTCCATAAATATCAGTTTTTGTATTAATCAGTTAGTAAGTATATAAATATACGTAAACGTTACAATAATTTTAAAAATAAAAAATATTAAAAATATTGTAGAATTATAAAAAATGATTAAATTTGCACCTCGAAAAAAATCGAATTATTTTAAATTTTTAGTGATGAGAAAAGGTATACATCCAGATAATTATAGAGTAGTAGCGTTTAAAGACATGTCTAACGACGAAGTGTTTTTAACTAAATCTACTGCAGATACAGCGGAAAAAATTGAGGTAGATGGTGTTGAATATCCATTAGTAAAACTAGAAATTTCTAGAACATCACATCCTTATTACACAGGTAAATCTAAATTGGTAGATACTGCTGGTCGTATTGATAAATTTAAAAACAAATATGCTAAATTCAAGAAATAAGCATATTCCAACAATAAAAATAAAAAGCCTTTCTGAAAACGAAAGGCTTTTTTTATATGTATAATTCAATTAAATTTGATTACTAACGTTTGAGATACAATATTCAATAATGTTGCATACCAATTATTAAACTTTAAGCTCTTTATGAATTACATTCTTTTTGACGGACCAAATAGAGACAATTTGTTGCCATTTACATATACAAGACCAGTAGCTGATATTAGAGTTGGTATTATGACCATTAGAGAAAAATGGGAATCTTATATAGACTACACTACAACAACTATCACTGAGGATTATTTGTCAGAAAAATTTCCGATGGTAGAGATGGAGGTCAATACTATGATTAACGCTTCCTATTTGCCAAACAATGAAGTTGTAGCACTTATAAAAACATTAGAAATAAATCAAGCCATATTTAAAGATGATGACGTTGTTGCATTTTGTGTAGAAGAAGGCGCAGAGCATAATGATTTTTCAAGTTTTTATGCTATTGAGTTCGAAAGTGATATCATAAAAATAGAACATACTTGGGATATTTTTTCTAAAAATGCAGAAGCTATATCAGATGACTTTAATTTTATAACCAAGAACCGAAAATCTCAACCAATTCCATTAAATGTAAATACGATAAATCCAGAACACATATTTATTGAAAAAGGAGCTAAAGTTAATTTTGCAACTTTGAATGCTAGCTCCGGACCAATTTATATAGGTCGGGATGCAGAAATTATGGAAGGAAGTTTGGTACGTGGTCCTTTTGCTTTATGTCATAATAGTGTGCTAAAGTTAGGTGCCAAAATATATGGGCCAACCACAATTGGCCCGCATAGTAAGGTAGGAGGAGAAGTCAATAATTCGGTAGTTTTTGGTTATTCCAATAAGGGTCATGATGGATTTTTAGGAAATTCTGTTTTAGGTGAGTGGTGTAATTTAGGAGCTGACACAAATAATTCAAACTTAAAAAATAACTATGCTGAGGTAAGACTTTGGGATTATAATTCTGAGGGTTTTGCCAAAACTGGATTACAGTTTTGTGGTTTAATGATGGGAGATCATAGTAAATGCGGAATCAATACAATGTTTAATACAGGTACAGTTATAGGTGTTAGTTCTAATATTTTCGGTAGTGGTTTTCCAAGGAATTTTGTACCAAGTTTTTCTTGGGGTGGCAACAAAGGTTTTGTGACTTATAAAACAACTAAAGCTTTTGAGGTTTCTGAAGTAGTTATGAAGCGAAGAAACATAGGTTTTACTGAACAGGATAAATCTATTTTAGAGCATGTTTTTCAAATTACTCAAAAGTTTAGAAGAGATTAAAAGTTTATAATTTCATAAGTTATTGATGCTCTTTTTTACTTTTTTTAAGTTCAGTAAGTTTATAGCGTTAATGCCCAGTCCTTCAATATTTTTTCTTGTAAATCTGACCACTTCATCGTAAAACAGCGGAATAATTGGTGCAGATTGCATTACTAAACTATCCATCTTTGTGTATAATTCACTGCGCTTTTCTGAATTAGTTTCTAAATAGGCCTTTTCGTATAATCTGTCAAAAGTCTCATTCTTAAAATGTGTATAATTAGGTCCATTTGGTGCAAAATTTTTGCTGTAATAAAGCGATAGATAGTTTTCTGCGTCTGGGTAATCGGCAATCCAACTGGCTCTAAAAAAATCGAGCTGACCGTTTGCTTTCAAATCTTTTAAACTCGAAGCCGGAATAACATCTACAACAATTTCTAGTCCAATTTTTTGGAGCTCTCGTTGAATATATTCACAGAAGTTAAGATAATTACTGGTCGTTGTTAAAGTGACTTTTGGTTGGCTAACATTAGTTTCTTTTTTAAATTGATTTAGTAGCTCTTTAGCTTTTTTTGGATTATAATAATAGCCGATAGTATCATCAAATCCAGGAAGCCCTTTTGGAATAAACCCACCATTTGCTGCTATACCAATACCGTTTCGTAAATAGGTTATCATTTTTTTTCTCTCGAAACCTAAATTAATCACTTGTCTAATTTTTTGTGATTGTACTTCATTAACCTGACTTTCCATAAAAAAACCAAGATATTCAGTGTTTAGGTATGGTCCACGAATCATATTGACATCTTCGGTATAATTTGATTTTAACTCACCTTCTGTGGTTAAGATTTCATCTTTATATGAGGCATCCAATCCTGAAACAAAATCAATATTACCTTGTGCAAATTGCAAAAATTCACTTTGTTTATCAGGTAAAAAAGTTACAGCTATAGCTTCCAGATATGGTAACTGTTTTCCTTTTGAGTCTTTTTCGAAATAATGCTGATTTTTTCTCAAAACTAATTTCACATTCTCTTCCCAACGTTTAAATCGAAAAGGTCCAGTACCTATTGGATTTGACCTGAACTCTGTCCCATAATATTCAACAACTTCTTTTGGAACTACGGAGCAATATTTCATTGTTAATAAGCCCAAAAAAGCAGGAAATGATTGTTTTAATTTAATAATGAAAGTTGAATCGTTTGCCGCATAAAACTTATCTACTTTATTTAAAACCCAACTTCCTGGAGAAGCTAATTTTTCATCTTTAAGTCTATTTAAGCTAAATTCAAAGTCAGATGCTTTTATAGTCCGTGTTGAGTCTTTTTCAAAAAGATGATGTTTGTGAAATAAAATGTCATCTCGTAAATTGAAAGTATATGTTTTTGCGCTATCTGATATTTGCCAAGTTTTGGCAATTGCTGGTTGTACTTCTAGCTTGTCATTCATCTGAACGAGTCCATTGAAAATCTGATTTGTTCCCCAAATATCTGCCAAATCCTTTGAAAATGCTGGGTCAAGAGAGCTAATGTTTCTATGCTCGTTGTATCTAAAAACTAGATTTTCAGAATTATTAGAAACTGACTTAGTACATGATTGTATATAAATCATAACAATCACAAAAATTAGTTTGCTGATTTTTAAAGACCTAAAGCTGAGTATTTGTTTTAGCATTTTGAGTATTAATTGTAAATTTGTGCCCTCGAAAAAAAGCTTTTATATCTATTATCGAGTAAAAATACAAGAATGAACGGTAGAAAAAAAGTCGCATTTTACACATTAGGTTGTAAGCTTAATTTTTCTGAAACCTCTACGATTGCCAGAAAATTTAATGATGAAGGATTTGACCGTGTAGATTTTAAAGAAAATGCTGATATCTATGTTATCAATACCTGTTCTGTCACAGAGAATGCGGATAAGCGATTTAAAACAGTAGTTAAACAAGCTCAAAAGGTAAATCCGGAGGCTTTTGTAGCTGCTGTTGGTTGTTACGCACAATTAAAACCCGAAGAATTAGCTGCCGTAGACGGAGTTGATTTGGTATTGGGTGCTACTGAAAAATTTAAGATTACTGACTATATTAATGACTTGTCAAAGAATGATTTTGGTGAAGTTCATTCCTGTGAAATTGAAGATGCTGATTTTTATGTCGGTAGTTATTCAATAGGTGATAGAACTCGTGCTTTTTTGAAAGTACAAGATGGTTGTGATTACAAGTGCACCTATTGCACAATACCTCTAGCTAGAGGTATTTCTAGAAGTGATACAATGAAAAATGTATTACAAAATGCTAAAGAAATTTCAGAAAAGGGGATTAAGGAAATTGTTTTAACAGGTGTGAATATTGGTGATTATGGTAAAGGTGAATTTGGTAACAAAAAACATGAGCATACATTCTTAGATTTAGTATCAGAATTAGATAAAGTAGAAGGTATTGAGCGCCTGCGTATTTCTTCAATAGAACCAAATTTATTAAAGAATGAAACGATTGAGTTAGTTTCAAAATCAAGAGCATTTGTACCTCATTTTCATATTCCACTTCAAAGCGGAAGCAATATTTTACTAAAAAAAATGAAGCGTCGTTATATGAGTGAATTATATACTGACCGTGTTTCTAAAATAAAAGAAGTCATGCCACATGCATGTGTTGGTGTTGATGTTATTGTTGGTTTTCCTGGAGAAACAGATGAGATTTTTTTAGAGACTTACAACTATCTTAATGAATTAGATATCTCTTATTTGCACGTTTTTACATATTCTGAGAGAGATAACACAGAAGCAGCCAATTTTGCAGATGTAGTTCCAAAAAACTTAAGAGCAAAACGTAGTAAAATGTTACGCGGACTTTCAGTGAAAAAGCGTCGTGCCTACTATGAAAACCAGTTAGATTCTACACGTACAGTATTGTTTGAAGGTGAAAATAAAGAGGGTTATATTCATGGTTTTACTGAAAATTATGTAAAAGTAAAATCACCTTGGAACCCCGAATTGGTAAACACAATTCATAAGGTTATTCTTACTAGAATTGATGACGATGGTTTAGTTCGTTTCGATTTTATAAACTAATTTCGCTAGTGATTAATTAATTTTGATGGTATTTTAAATATGTATAACAATTATAAAACCTTTCTTGCCTCTATAGCTTTTCTAATAATTGTTTCTTGTCAAGATACCAACCCTTTGTTTGGTAAATGGAAACTATCCTCTTGGGATATTGGTGTAGAAATGAACTTAAATGAAGACACAATTAAGAGTTTTAATTTATTAGATGAAGTAGATTGTAATAATAAAGAGGTTTTGACTATCAAATCTGATGGCACGATAAACTCTGTTAATACATTTAGTCCTTTAATAAAGATATCTAAGACTAATAAAAAATATAATCTTAACGCAAGCTGTAACGAGGGTAGTATAGGTTTTGCATCCAGTTATAAAATAGTAGATGATATAATTGTTATTGAGCCAAATGATCAAATATACTATTTCAATGGAATACAGTTAACAAGAGTTTTTAAAAAAGCAATAAAGGTATACGATAGTAGTTTTACAAAGATTATAGAAACTAAAGATTTAACGTTAAACTACATAAAGTAATTTTTAAAAAATAAAGCATAAAAAAACCGAAACATTTGCTTCGGTTTTTTTGTTTGATAGTAATAATATCTTATATTCTAATCCCAACAGGAAGCATACGTTTGTATTTTCTATTTCCTCTTACAAACTTTGCAATTTCTGGACTTGTTGGTACGACACTTATATTGCGTTCTTTGATATTGCTAAATACCATATCAACAAATTCTAGTTCAAACTCTCTTGTTCTAATAGTGTCAGGAATAATCAATTTTGTTAAGAAAATTTTACGTTCTTGTAAAGAATACTCTATAATTGCCATTTCATTTTCAACTTTCAATTCAAATTGGCGTAAAAATTGATTGTCAACTAATTCTGCGGTCTCTGTCATAATCTTTTGTGTTTTAAAATTAGCGGTCGGCTAGAGTAGATTCTATATTTTTCAATAGATTTGTACAAATGTACAAAAAAATCTAGTAAATCTCTATGTTTATTGTGTTAATCATCAGTGTAGTAGGGCTTTTAGGTGAATTTTAAAATACATTTTTAGCACACATTTTATATTAATTTCAAAATGAAGGATTCCATTATTCATGTTTATTTAATGCCAGGCATGGCGGCTAATCCATTGATTTTTGAACATATCAAACTTCCTGAAGACGAATTTCAAATTCATTGGTTAGAATGGAAGATTCCTGTTAAGAATGAATCTTTAGAATCATATGCGAAAAGAATGATAGAAGATATAAGTCATGATAGCATCGTACTTTTGGGAGTTTCTTTTGGAGGGATTTTGGTGCAGGAAATGAGTAAGTACATGACTTTAAAGAAGCTATTTGTAGTGTCTAGTGTAAAATCACATCACGAATTACCAAAGCATCTTAAACTTTTAAAATATACTAAGGCATATAAAATACTACCAACACAATTGGTAAGTAATGTGGATTTATTAGCTAAGTTTGCTTTTGGAGAAACTATTAAGAAACGTGTAAAACTCTATAAAAAATATTTATCAGTTAACGATAAAACCTATCTCGATTGGGCGATAAAACAAGTTGTTTGTTGGGATCAAGATGAAGCAAACTCTAATGCAATTTATATTCATGGTGATAACGATTTTGTATTCCCACATTCTAGTGATGGTAATTGTATTGTGATTAAAGGTGGAACTCATATTATGATTATAAATAAATATAAATGGTTTAACGAAAATTTACCAAAACTAATACATGATAAACCTTGACAGCATCAGGTTTATTTAATACATTTAAATCAAAAGATTTTTTCTATGAAAACAATTAAAAATATTTTCTCGGTAATTTGCTTAATGGCACTTTCTAGTTTTTTTATTTTTGCCATGCAAAAAGGTCCTTCTGAGGATACCACTGATTTAGATAAAGTAAAAAGTACAACAGAAGCTACAAACGGTTACAATGTATACGCTTTAGACGTACCAACAGATTTAAATTTCGCAGGTGAACAATTACCATTAGATAACCCTGATATTTATGAGCGAATGGATCGTGAACTTTTGGTGAATACGTATTGGCAGTCTAATGGATTGTTAATGTTTAAACGTGCTCAAAAATACTTTCCAATTATAGAACCTATTCTAAAAGAAAATGGAATTCCAGAAGATTTTAAATATTTAGCAGTGATTGAAAGCGGATTAACAAACGCTGTATCACCAGCAGGAGCGAGAGGCTTTTGGCAAATAATGAAAACGACTGGTCGCGAGAACGGTCTAGAGATTAATAGTAATGTTGATGAACGTTATCATCTAGAGAAAGCGACTAAAGTCGCCTGTAAATACTTAAAAGAAGCAAAATCTAAGTTTGGTAATTGGACTCTAGCAGCAGCATCTTATAATGCAGGTAAAGCAGGAATTGGAAGACGTCTAGAAGAACAAAATGTCAGTGATTATTATGATTTACTTTTAGGGGAAGAGACCGGACGCTATATGTTTAGAATTGTCGCCTTAAAAGAAATATTAAATAATGCTGAAAAATATGGTTTCAATTTTAAAGAGAAACATCTGTACGAGTTTGTACCAACAACAAAAGTAAAAGTCGATACTGCAGTTACTGACTTTACAAGATTTGCTGAAAAATTTGGAATCAATTACAAAATTCTAAAAATACATAATCCTTGGTTACGTGAACCACATCTTAATAACAAGTCTCGAAAGCTTTACCAAATTGCGATTCCTAAAGAAGGATACTATAAATAAAATAAAAAAGCTTAATTCTTAGAATTAAGCTTTTTTATTTAACGTCTACTTCGTCTATTTTGTCTTGAAGAAGTAGGTTGTCCGTATTGTTGCTTTGGAATTGATGCTTTTTTCATCTGTTGCTTCATCATTTTTATTTGGTCAGCTAACATATCTCTTTTATCGAGCTTTTGAGCTTCAGCCAAAAGTTTTTGAGCTTCTTGCTTTCTACGTTTACTAAATGCAATACCTGCCAAATTTAATTTCGCCATAGCTAAATCATGATCCATTGATAAACCTAAACTTATAGCCTTCTTAAAATATTTTTCAGCATCATTCATATTGGTTTGTGAGACCATTACTCCATTTAAGTAATTTAAATAGCCTTGTTGCTTTTTTACCAAGGCACCTTCAGGATTTTTGATTTTATCTAACCACTTTTTTGCACCAGGAAAATCTTGTTTTCTAAGTTTTAAAAAGGCTAGAAGAATCATCTCATTTTTAAAGTATAAGAAGATAAATATCAATGATAATAGTATGTACATAATACCATTGCCTATTTCTCCTTCTGTAAATTGATATACAGCAAATGCAATGATAGCAGCTGCAATGACTAGTTTTATATTTTTATTGAACATAAATATTGATGTATTTTTCGGATGCCAAAGGTAAGAAAAACAATTAAAAATAATTTTTATTTGAGACTTGCTTAAGTAAAAAGTTGTTGTATATTTGCACGCAGTTTTGGGATATCACCAAATTATAACAAATTTATTAGATTTTAAATATATAGGACATGCCGAAAAGAACTTTTCAACCGTCAAAAAGAAAGAGAAGAAACAAACATGGTTTCAGAGAAAGAATGGCTTCTGCTAATGGTAGAAAAGTCTTAGCACGTCGTAGAGCTAAAGGAAGAAAGAAATTATCTGTTTCTTCAGATTTAAGACATAAAAAATAATGATTAACAATTGTTAATATTTTAGAGGCGTTACTTAGGTGTAACGCCTTTTTTTGTACCCAAACGATATTTATTTTTGTAAAACAATTTAATACAACATCATGCCAAAAAATAAAAACATCAAGTCTATTTTACTCATCGGTTCTGGTCCCATAGTTATTGGTCAAGCCTGCGAATTTGATTACTCAGGTTCTCAAGCCTTACGGTCTTTACGAGAGGACGGAATAGAAACCATTCTTGTAAATTCTAACCCTGCAACAATTATGACAGATCCATCGATGGCAGACCATGTGTATTTGTTACCATTGACGACTAAGTCTATAATTCAAATTCTAAAAGATCACCCACAGATTGACACTGTTTTACCTACAATGGGTGGGCAAACTGCACTTAACCTTTGTATTGAGGCAGACGAAAAAGGAATTTGGGATGATTTTGGCGTAAATATTATTGGTGTAGATATTGAAGCTATAAATATAACTGAGGACAGAGAGAAGTTTCGTGAATTAATGTTAGAGATAGGTGTAGGTATGGCACCACAAGCAACAGCTACATCATTTTTAAGAGGAAAAGAAATAGCACAAGAGTTTGGCTTTCCATTGTGTATACGAGCATCTTTTACACTTGGTGGTGCTGGTGCAGCAATTGTTTATGATGAAAAAGAATTTGATGAAAATCTAACCCGTGGCTTAGAAATTTCACCAATTCATGAGGTGATGATCGATAAGGCCTTGTTGGGTTGGAAAGAGTATGAATTAGAGTTGTTAAGAGATAAGAATGATAACGTCGTAATAATATGTACTATAGAGAATATGGACCCAATGGGCATCCATACTGGAGACTCAATTACTGTTGCTCCAGCAATGACTTTATCTGACAAAACACAACAAAAAATGCGTGATATGGCTATACATATGATGCGAAGTATCGGTGATTTTGCTGGTGGATGTAATGTTCAGTTTGCTGTTAGTCCAGATGACCAAGAAGATATTATAGCTATTGAAATTAATCCACGTGTATCCCGTTCATCTGCTTTAGCAAGTAAGGCAACGGGTTATCCAATCGCTAAGATTGCTGCAAAGTTAGCTATAGGTTACACTTTAGATGAGCTAGACAATCAAATTACAAAATCTACTTCGGCATTATTCGAACCAACTTTGGACTATGTAGTTGTTAAAATTCCACGTTGGAATTTTGATAAATTCGAAGGTTCTGATAGAATATTAGGACTTCAGATGAAAGCTGTTGGAGAGGTCATGGCTATTGGACGTTCTTTTTCTGAAGCCTTACATAAAGCTACTCAATCTTTAGAGATAAAAAGAAATGGATTAGGGGCAGACGGGAAAGGTTATAAAGATTATGATACGGTAATTGAAAAATTGACATATGCAAGTTGGGATCGTGTATTTGTAATATATGATGCTATTGCAATGGGAATTCCATTGAGTAGAATTCATGATATCACAAAAATTGATATGTGGTTTTTAAAGCAATATGAAGAGTTATTCCAGATTGAAAAAGAGATTTCTACTTATAAAATTGAAACTATTGACAGAGATTTACTTTTGGAGGCAAAACAAAAAGGATATGGTGACCGTCAAATAGCACATATGTTGGGCTGTTTAGAGAGTCAAGTTTACAATAAAAGAAAAGAGTTAAAAATTAATAGAGTTTATAAACTTGTTGATACTTGTGCTGCAGAATTTAAAGCGATGACACCATATTACTACTCAACGTTTGAAAGTGAAATGGAATTGGCTGATGGAACTGTAACCGTTGGCAATGAAAGTGTAGTAACAGATAAAAAGAAAATCATAGTTTTAGGTTCTGGACCTAATAGAATTGGTCAAGGTATTGAGTTTGATTATTGTTGTGTGCATGGTGTTTTAGCTGCAGCAGAATGTGGCTATGAAACTATAATGATTAACTGTAACCCTGAAACAGTTTCAACAGATTTTGATATTGCAGATAAGTTATATTTTGAGCCTGTTTTTTGGGAACATATCTACGATATTATTCAACATGAAAAACCAGAAGGTGTCATTGTACAACTTGGTGGGCAAACTGCTTTGAAATTAGCCGAAAAGCTAGAAAAATGGGGAGTTAAAATAATGGGAACCAGTTTTAAAGCCTTAGACTTAGCTGAAGATAGAGGTAGTTTTTCAACTATTTTAAAAGAAAATAGCATTCCTTACCCAGAATTTGATGTGGCAGAAACTGCTGACGAAGCCTTAGCTATTGCAGAAGTTTTAGACTTTCCAATTCTAGTCAGACCGTCTTACGTACTTGGCGGACAAGGCATGAAGATTGTAATTAATAAAGATGAGCTTGAGGCTCATGTTATAGATTTGCTAAAATCTATTCCGGGTAACAAGTTACTATTAGACCATTATCTAGATGGTGCTATAGAAGCAGAAGCAGATGCTATTTGTGATGCAGATGGTAACGTTTATATCATTGGTATAATGGAGCATATCGAACCATGTGGAATTCACTCAGGCGATAGTAATGCATTGTTACCAGCATTTAACTTGGGAGATTTAGTAAAACAGCAAATTATAGATCATACACATACCATTGCTAGAGCATTAAATACAGTTGGTTTAATTAATATCCAGTTTGCTATAAAAGATGATACGGTATATATCATTGAAGCTAATCCAAGAGCTTCTCGTACAGTTCCATTCATTGCAAAAGCATACAAAGAACCTTATGTAAACTATGCGACTAAAGTCATGTTGGGTGAAAGGAAGGTTACAGATTTTGATTTTAATCCACAATTAGAAGGATACGCTATCAAACAGCCAGTATTTTCTTTTAATAAGTTTCCTAATGTAAACAAGAAACTTGGTCCAGAAATGAAAAGTACTGGTGAAAGTATATTATTTATTGATAGTTTAAAGGATGATGAGTTCTATGACTTGTACTCAAGACGTAAGATGTACTTAAGTAAATAAGTTTTGATTCCGACAAAATGTATAATTAACCGATAAAATGCTCATCTTTAAGATATTTTTTATAAATTAGTGTATAATTAATTGATTTTGAATAAGAAAGGATATTTATTTTTACTGTTTTTTTCTATTACTACTTTGTTAATAGCTCAACAAAATATTTTTGATGCATGTAGGCAAGGTGATTTAGATGTAATAGAAAGATTATATAATATAAATCCAAATATTGTAAACGCCGAAGAAGATAATGGTTACTCTGCTCTAGTACTTTCATGCTATTATGGTCATGAGGATATTGTCAATTTTTTAGTCGATAAAGTCAAGAGTTTAAACAATAAAACGTCATATGGCTCACCATTAATGGCTGCAGCCGTTAAAGGTTATGATAATATTGTAGAGATATTATTAAATCATGATGCAAATCCTGATATAACTGACAATCAAGGTGTAACCGCAGCACATTATGCTGTACTTTTTAAGAATTATAAAATTGTTGAAAAATTAGTAAATGCTAAAGCTGATTTCAATATCAAGAATAATGTTAATAAATCAGCAATGGATTATGCTATTAGTCATAATGACGAAAAATTAAATGAAATATTAAAGCTCCAAAAATCTTAATATGATGAAAAAAATTACTCTTTTAATCTTTTTAGTTATTACCAGTTTTACATTTTCGCAGAACTGGACTACTGGTACTATTGATTTGGTTCCAGGTACCTTTACAGTAAAGTTTGATATCAACGCAACGACTGTGCAAGTCACATTGGTAGCTCCAAATAATGTGGGTTTTGCAGTTTCTCCTACTAATGATTCTTATGGAGGTAGTGGAGGAATGGGACAATTTGGTGGAGATGACGTTATATTTTATGCAAATGGTGCTATAACCGACAGACAGCAATCAGGAGGTTTTATGCAACCAATTTTAGACGATACTCAAAATAATTGGGCAATTGTTTCTGATGATAATAACATACCATCAGTTGGTAGTAGAACTGTTGTAGCTACTCGAGCAAGAAATACTGGTGACTCTAATGATTTTATATATCCAGCGTCAGTTGGTTCATTTACAATTATTTGGGCAAGAGGCGGTAATGCTGATTTTACTTTTCATCAAAGTGGTACAACTAATCGAAGTGGTACAGTTGCTAATACAGTATTAAGTAATGAAGATTTTCAACTAAATCCAGCAAGATTTTTAATATCACCGAATCCAGCTACCAAAAATTTAAATATTGGTATATCATATGAGACAAGTAGAGATTATAATCTTGAAGTTTATGATGTATTAGGTAAGCAAATATATATAGATCAGTTAACTAGTGACGATACATCTATTGATGTTACCAATTGGAGAAGTGGTATTTATTTAATCAAATTATCTAGTGATCAATCTACACAAACAAAGCGCTTTATAAAGCAATAATCTATAATGTTATACCAATCTAAAAAGACCATCTAGTCATATGGTCTTTTTTGTTAAATCCATATTGACACTCATTTTTTGTTTAATATAAACTCAAATATAACGTCAACTTCGCGCGATAGTTTATTACTTACTATTTTTGGTATTTCTATATCATAGTCAGCGACATTAACTTTTAAGCTTCCAGTAATTTTTAGACTACCATCTGTACTTTTGGTGATTGATAAAGTTTTATTGTTTAAAGACTTCGTCTTACCATGAAAAGTCAAAGAACCACTATATCTTTTTTCTTGGCTAGTACCACTTAAGTCATCTATTGAGAAATCAGAAATTTTACCTTTAAAAGTGGCTTTTGGATAGTCATCAGATTCAGCATAGTTCTCATTAAAATGCTCTTCCATTAACGCATTTTTAAACCTAAAGCCTTTAACTAAAACTAATGCAGCAAATTCTCCATTTTTGGTGTTAATAATAGCTGTTGTATTCTTATTAGTAGCTTTAACCTCTTCAAAAGAAGGCATCGAAGCTTCAAAAATTACTGTACCAGTTTTAGTGAGGAACTTCTCTTGTGCAGTTACACTAATCATTAAAAGCAAACATAAAGCAGAAAATAAATGTTTCATAAGTTTAGATTTAGAATATAAATTACAAGTATTGTACCATTATTCGCTTTCTAAAAAGCCTTCTTCTTTCCAAAGTATAATTAAATCAATTAGATTTTGAGGCAACCTAACGCCAGTTAGTGGCATCGCATCAGCTTCACCAGGTTGAGCGGATATTCTTTCTATGACATTATTGTTTTCAATACCAAAAACAACTTCATTATAAAAGACTAATGAGGTCTGTGCACCAAACTGAGGCGTCGTACCGTGACACATCCAACAATTATTTTCAAAAATGACCTTTATGTCTTCCTCAAAGTTTACCAACTCTGGAGGTGGTGTATTATCAATTAAGTCTTCTTCGCTAGTATTGGTACAATTATAAGCTAATATCAATGTAAATAGTCCTATTATATATTTGTTATTCGTCTTCATCTTTATTTTATTTAAAATACACGGCTTAAGTTAAATCCAAAAAATATATCTCCGTCTCCCCAATCTCCAGTACCTTGTCCTAAAAAGGTGTTGGTATTCATCCCTTGCGCATTTGTAAAATGCATTTGAAAAACATGTCCGCCTGTTTCTAAATCAAAACCAATAGATAGTGGATTTTTAAATGGAGACGCACTAGAGCGGTTAAGATGCCATCCATAGTCTACATTTACGGACCATCTTTTTGTTAGTTTATGTCTACCGCCAAATCCAATAGCATATTGTGTATTGTCTTGCGTATTGTCCGCAACATAATTATCATGAAAGACCGTTGGAGCTAGCTGAAGTGATAGATTTTTATTAAACTTTCTTGCTATTAATAATTGTGTAGCATAACCTAAACGGTTTTCGAATTTTAATTTTGGTAAGTTAGATTCATCTAAAGCCGAATTGATTAAAAGAGAATTATAGCCAACAATTGTAAATGGAGAACCTCCTTTTTTTTGTTTTACCAATCGGTATTTTATGGCACCTTCATAAATTTTTTGAAAAGAACTCCGAGATACACTTACGTTAAGCCAATCATTTACACCATAAATAAAATTTAATCTTGTTACAGCATCGTCAAGACCAAAGAAACTGTCAAATCCATTTTTAATTGTTCCAAAACGATGAGCAACAACCAGAGTAAATTCTTTTCTTGCTGTAAGTTTTGTTGACTCAAAATTTACAATTTTTAAGCCTTTGAATGTTGCGGTTGCATAATTATCTTCAGGAGAATCTTGGTCTATCTCATCAAGTAATTCATCTTGCGCAAAAAGAGGTAATGCAATCATTAGCAGTAGCAATAAAATAATTGATTTTTTCATTGATTAGTTTTAGTTAGAGAACATTGATCTAGTTTTATTTCTTCTAATAAATCGTCGTATCCTATAAAACGACCTTTCATTGTAACTACACTATCCTTACTTATCTTATTTATTTCAAGTAAGCTACAAAAAATGATGTTGTTAAGTGTAATACTTTTATTAGTTTGAGCTGTAATATTACCGTTTATGACAATGGTTTTATTTAGATATTTGGTTTGAGCTATTTCAGAGTCACTTACAAACTCAGTAATAAATTCTGAAGCATTTATAGTGTAGTCAGCATCCTCTTTACTGATATTTCTATGGTCTTGATATATGTAGTTGTAGCCAAAGTATGCAATAATTGTAATAGCTAGTAGAGAAATTATTAAAATCTTCTTTTTCATACATTTATGATTTTCAGATATTTAAATATCTTAAAAATTACTGAACTAGTTGGATTCAAATTTAATTTTAACATGAAACCTTTAATATTGGATATATATTCTATGAATAAAGTTCTTTATTGAGTAAATATTTTTTAGTAGTTATACTGCTTTTAGAAATAGTTTCAAACATGCCGTTAATAAGATTTAATCAATCATCTTCTTTATGCCAGTCTCTTTTGATGCCATACTCTGTTTCTGCAGTTTTAAAAAGTCCTATCAAAAGAAGAATAATACCAAGAAGGCCACATATTACTGCTAAGAAAATATTGAAGCCTTCTTTTTCAGAAGGGTTATAATCTGTAAAAATAAAAATGATAGAGAAACTTATAAGAGCAATTCCAATAATCAGAATACGGACATAGTATAGTCTAAGCACCCATTTGTGAAGTGTATTTAGGACACGATTACTCAAAATCTTCTTCAGCTCTTTTAATAATGTTTTCAGGAAGTGATTTTTTGGCCTTAGCCCCCATTTTCTTAATATTTTCAACACGAGAGATAAGGTTGCCTTTACCTTCAACCAATTTGTTCATTGCAGAAGAGTAGTCGTTTTTGGCAGCATCAATCTTTTTACCAACACCAGTAAGGTCTGTTACTAGACCTTCAAATTTATCATAAAGTGCGCCTGCTTGTCGTGCAATCTCAATGGCATTTTGCTGTTGTTTTTCATTATTCCACATAGAGTCGATGGTGCGCAAGGTAGCTAGTAATGTAGATGGTGTCACAATAACAATATTTTGCTCAAAAGCTTTGTTGTAAAGTGTGTTGTCTTCATTTATAGCTACAGCAAAAGCAGGTTCAATAGGTATAAACATAAGCACAAAATCAGGCGATTCTATATCGTATAAATCTTGATAATTTTTGGCTGATAGTTGATCTACATGTTTTTTTATTGAGTTTACATGTGATTTTAGATATAGCGTTCTTTCTTCATCTTCAGCATTAACCATACGCTCATAATCGGTTAAAGACACTTTTGAGTCAATAATCATTTTTTTAGAATCTGGTAGATGTAATACAACATCTGGCATTACACGTGAGCCATCTTCACGTTGAAAATTTTGCTGAACAAAATATTCACGGTCTTTTTCTAGTCCTGATTTTTCTAATACACGTTCTAAAACCAATTCGCCCCAATTTCCTTGAGTTTTACTATCACCTTTTAATGCTTTTGTTAGATTAGTTGCTTCCTTAGCCATTTGCTGGTTGAGATCTTTTAATCCTAATAATTGTTCTTTAAGAGCAGAGTGCATGCTAATACTTTCTTTCTGAGAGTCTTCTACTTTTTTTTCAAAAGTCTTTATCTTTTCTTCTAATGGATTAAGAATGTTTTTGATATTCTCTTTATTCTGATTGGTAAATTTCTCTGACTTTTCTTCTAGTATTTTAGAAGCCATTAACTCAAAATCTTTTCGAAGTTGTTCTTGCTGTTTATCAAGCTTTTCATCACGTTTTAAATTTTGTTGCTGTAAATTTTCAAACTCAGTATTGCGGCGAGACAATTCGGTGTTTAGAAAATCCTTTTCACGACGAATTTCTTCTCGTTCTGATTCGGTCTTTTCTATATTCTGTTTTAAATCATTGATGGCGTTATTAAGCTGAAGTTGTCTTTCTTCCAAGGTACTGCGTTCACTGTTACTTTTAAGTTGGGAGAATTTAAGTCCAATAAAGGCACCAATTCCAGCAGAAACTAAAATGGTAATGAAAAGAATAAGCGTGTCGTTCATTTTTTTAATATGAGTTTCATCAAAGATAAATTTTTTGTCATTCAGAGCGAAACGAAGAATCTTTAGTTTTCAACAGATTCTTACTTATTATACTAATAAAGAAGAATTACTTAGTAATCTTAAAGCTTCCCGTTTTTGTGTCAAAGGCTATCATATCTTTTGGGAATAGTGAATTAAATACACCTTTTTCTATAAGATTACACGGTTGGTCACAGATAATGTTATCATTTGTCATAACAATCATCGTGTCACAAAGTTGAATCGCCAAATCTATCTCGTGAGAAGAAAATAAAATGGTTTTACCAGTTTCTTTAGTTAATTTCTGAAGTAGTTTTAGAATATATGCCTTATGATACATATCTAAATGTGTTGTAGGTTCGTCCAAAACTATGATGTCTGTATCTTGAGCTAAGGCACGTGATATCATCACTTTTTGGAGTTGACCATCACTGAGTTCGTAACATCTTTTATCTTTTAATTCTGAGATATTTACTAAGCTAATCGCTTCATCTACCTTTTGCCTGTCTTCTTCTGTGAGATTACCAATCCAATTTGTATATGGATGTCGGCCTAATGCAACTAGATCGATGACTGATAAGTTTTTTGAGGTTAATTGTTCCGTCAAAACAATACTTAGTTGTTTTGCTAAATCTATGGTTGAAGTTTCTTTTAAATTTTTTTTATTCAGAAAAATACTTCCGGTCAGACTAGGTTGTACTTTTATTAAAGTCCTAAGTAAAGTAGATTTTCCAATGCCATTAGCACCAACTAGACCTATAAGTTGTCCTTGTTCTAATTCAAAATTTATATTAGAAGCTACAACTATATCTTTCTTTTTGGTTTTATAGCCAACAGAAAGATTTTCGGTGTTAAGGATGATATTTTTTGTCTCTTTGCTCACGTTAAAATATCATTTTTCGTTGTCTTAACAATAACCAAATTACAACTGGTGCACCAACTAAAGCAGTAATAGCATTAATTGGTAGGGTATAATCACTACCAGGAATTTGTGCAATACTGTCGCAAACAAGCATAACAATAGCACCAAATAAACAAACTGCTGGTAATAAAATTTTATGATTTGAAGTTGTAAAAATTTGACGGGTTAAATGTGGTATTGCCAAACCTATAAATGCAATCGGTCCTGCAAATGCAGTTATAGTTCCTGCGATTAGGCTTGTAGCAATTATAATAATAAGTCTGTTTTGTTTTAGGTTAAGGCCTAAACTCTTAGCGTAATTATCACCTAACAAAAGACTGTTTAAGCCTTTGATAGATAAGATACTCAATAACAAACCGATTAAATATATTCCTAAAAAAATAAGTAACTCATTCCAAGATAGATTACTTAAGCTACCAAAACCCCAAAAGATGTACTGTTGTAATTGTTCTGCAGAACTAAAGTAGGAGAGTACGCTAACTACAGCAGCTGTGATACTACCAAACATTAATCCAATAATTAGGATGGCCATTGTATCTCTAACTTTACTTGAGACAGCTAAAACTGCTAATAAAACTAAAAAACTACCCAAACTTGCTGCAATAACAATACTCCATTTTGTCGTTAATGATGCGGCAAAAGCACCTCCAAATAACCCAGAGCCTAAAATAACTAATGCTACCCCTAAACTAGCTCCAGAGCTTATACCTAAAACAAAAGGACCGGCTAAAGGATTCCTAAATAAGGTCTGCATTAGTAACCCAGAAATACCCAAACCAGAACCTACTAAAATTGCAGTAATCGCCTTCGGAAGTCTAAAATCTGTTATGATAACTTCCCAAGTAGAATTCTCGATTCTACCAAAAAGGCTTGAGAAAATACTCCTGAAGGGAATATTCACTGACCCAAAACTAATATTTACAAAAAAGGAAATGACTAATACTAGTATTAGCATTAGAAATTGAAATCGATATGTTTGATTATTATTCAAGTGGTTTGAAAAAATATGGCGTGTATGATTCTAATAGCTCTGGATGACAAATTTTGATAATATCTTTTAAAACTAAATCTGGTCTTGCAGTTCCTAATTCATAATACAAAACACCACCAGTTTTTCCTGTGGTATTCGAAAAACTATAAACCGATTGATTTTTAAAAGCTTTAAAATTATTGTAAAGCGGATTGGCTTTTTCTAATTGATTTAAACTTATATAGTAAGATGGACTTAGCCAAATATCGGCACCTTTTGCTTTATCTAAAACCGTTTCAAAACTTAGATATAAACTTGCATTACCAGAAGTGTCTCTCCATAAATAATCAACATTCGCATCTTTTAAGAATTGCGCTTCTGGACTATTGCCATTTGGCAAATGCCATACATCTTTTGTCATAGCACCACTTAATATAGTAGGTTTGTTTTTTACTTTTTTTGCAATCGTTTTGGCTTCGAGGTAGTTTTTTTCAATAGTATTAAATATAGAATCAGCTTCTCTTTCTTTATTGAAAAGTACTCCAAAAAATTTTATCCATTCTGCTTTAGCTAATGCTGAAGATTCTACCCAATCACCATTATAAATCACTGGAATATTTCCTCTTTTGATGGTCTCAAAGGTTTTATTGATGCCATCAATACCAAACCCAACAACTACATCAGGGTTAATTTCTAACAAAACTTCGGTATTTATACCATCATTTTTCCCTAATTCTCTAATAGCTCCTTTATTAATCAAAGCTCTTGTCTTTTCTGAGGAAATGTAATTTGTACCAGGAAAGCCTACCAAACTTTTTTCTTCATCTAAAAGCTCTAGTGAAGGAATGTTTGTTGTGGATGTGACAACTATTCTTTCAAGATTATTTGTAATGATGCTTTCATAAACATCTGCAGAGAATGTCATTTTTGCCAACTGCTCAGAAGAGGCTAATAAATATTTATACTGTTTTTTTGCTTTTGGCCATGGTTTAGAAATGGTTAGAACTTTATATCCTTCATATTCCGTAACCGAAAAACCTTCAGCATATTTAAGTTTAAGCTGTTTTGCTTCGGGATTTGGAAGTATTTCTTCCTTCTTATCATTTTTACAAGCAGTAACAAATAAAAATAAAAGTATGTATTTATAGAATTTCAAAAAGGATAGTTTTCTTTCAAAAGTAATATTATTTAGACTTTTCACGGAATACATTAATGTAATTGTTTAGTTTTATGCTGAAATCTGGTTTGATTCGTAAATTTTTTATGTTTCAATTAAAAGGGAATCTGGTGTAAATCCAGAACTGTTCCCGCAACTGTAAGCTAAAAGGCTTGTTGTTACCTTCAAAGTCACTGTTTTAAATTTTAGAAATGGGAAGACAAACAACAAGACGCAAGTCAGGAGACCTGCCAATTTCAACAAATAAGTAAAACTTTCGGGATAAAAGTTTACGTATGGTTAGCTGTATGTTCTCGAGCAATTAAATTTTAAATGAAAAAATTGAAGTGGCTAGGTATGCTTTCTTTTGGCATGCTCAGTGTTGGATTTGCACAAACGCAAGATTCAACCAAAGTCGAAAAATTAGAAGAAGTCGTTATTACTGACACAAGATTCGCAATTAAACGTGAAAACTCTGGTAAAACAGTTGTTAAAATCACACGTAAAGAGATTGAAAACAATCAAGGACGCACTTTAGCGCAATTGATTAATAGTAAAAGTGGTTTCGAAATTAATGGAACGCGAAGTGTAGCTGGACAAAACCTAGGTTATTTTGTTCGTGGCGGAAACAATAGGCAAGTATTAGTTTTAATTGATGGAATACAGGTTAATGACCCATCATTAGTTAACAATGAATTTGATTTACGTTTATTAGATCTTAATACAATAGAAACTATTGAAATAGTAAAAGGTGGGTCGAGTACCCTATATGGTAACTCTGCTGCTACGGCAGTAATAAATATTACAACTAAGAAGTCTTCAATAAAGGCTATATCTGCAAGTTTTATCTCTGTTGTTGGCACAAATCAATCTCAAGATATAAACGATTACAGAGCAGAACGTTTTACTAACAATGTAACCGTAAACGGAACTTTAAATGACTTTAACTATGTTGCTAGTTTTGGTAATCAATTTGCTGAAGGCTTATCAGCAGCAGAGTCTCCTAATTCAGAAGCGGACCCATTTTCTAGATACAATGTGAATTTGAAATTGGGTTACCAGTTTTTAGATAAATTTAGTCTAACAGCTTTTGGAAGCACAAATAGATTTAAAACAGATATCGATGGTTTTCCACCACCAAATTTTACGTTTGCAGATACAAATGACGAGTTTTTATCCAAACAAAAACGTGTTGGTATAGCTCCAAAATTTCTCTACAAGAATGGTAGTATTCAAATCAATGCTGCTTATACGGATATTGAAAGAGAAACAATTTCTGCTTTTGGCTCAGTAAACGAGGCTGAAAGTTTTGTCTTAGATGCTTTTAATAAATATACTTTTAATGATAACATTTTCACCATTGTTGGCCTTAACTATGGTGACTATAAAAGTTTGTTTACAGCTGAAGAAAGTTTTACAACAACAGACCCATACGCTAATGTCGTTTTTGTTACCGATTTAGGTTTGACAGTCAATGTTGGTGGACGATTAAATAACCATAGCGAATATGGCTCTCAGTTTGTATATAACCTAAACCCATCATATAAAATTGATGTTAACGAAGGTTATGCAAAAGTTTTTGGGTCGTATGCAACATCATTTATAGCACCCAACTTGTCACAATTATTTGGTTTTTTTGGACCCAATCCCAATTTAGAGCCAGAAGAGAACTTAACTATTGAAGGTGGTTTGGAATACAACACCAAAAATGGTTTTAGAATCAGCGGTGTATATTTTAATAGAGATGAGGATAATACCATCATTTTTGGTGCTGTTGGATATGAGAATGCTGCTACGGATGCTACTGTTCAAGGTTTTGAATTAGAAACAGAAATAGACTTAGTTAAAGACTTATCGATTTCTGCTAATTATACATTTACAGAATTAAAAGATGGTACACGTATTCGTTTACCAAAGCACCGCGCAAATGCTAGTTTAGACTATGACTTTTCTCCAAGAACTTTTGCATCTTTAGATGCACAATATGTTGGAAAAAGAATGGATACAGATTTTGCAACGTTTACAAACGTAGATTTAGAAGCCTATTCCCTTATCAATTTATACTTTAGTCATAAGTTATTAGAGAATAATAAATTAAAAGTATTTGTAACAGTAAATAACTTATTTAACGAAGATTATTCAGAGATTTTAGGTTTTACAACACAAGGACGAAATGCAAGCTTAGGATTTAACCTTAAGTTTTAGAAGATTTTATAATTAAAAAAAGCCACTTAAATTGAGGTGGCTTTTTCTTTTATTTAAAATACATATAACCATCCAATGGTTTCTTCAACTTTTTAGATTTGAGTTCTTCAAAACCAGAATGAGTGGCATTATTTATAAATCTTCCTGATCCAGTAATATCAGCAATAGCTCTTTCTAATAGAGGCTCTTCTGGGTCACCAAGTGTTCCAAAGTTTGTCCGAGATTCTTCAAATAATATATTTGGACCCAATCCTGTAGTTGGTACTAATAAATCATCTACATTTGACACATTACCAGTCAATGGAAAAAGTGCATATGTATGTGCAGTAGTTACTTGAGATGTTCCAAAATCTGGGGAATCAAATACTAATCTGTTAGATGTTGTTTTTCCTGATGTATTTGTACCAATTTGCACAACTTCTATGTAAGGTCTCAAGCTATTAATGGTGAGCTCGCTTGCAGAAGCTGAGCTATTAGTTGTTAACACATAAACCTTATCTAGACCAAGACTATTTGTTGCCGCACCACCATCAATAGTATCTATAAAATTGAAAGTAGTATTCTCATCTTGACGATTAGGACCATTAATATTTTTTGCATAAGGTTGTCCATTAAATTGCCCAGTAATCATGTTTGCCAGACGTGTTGCAGTTAAAATACTACCACCGCCATTATATCTTAAATCTAATACTAGGTGTTCTATGTTGGCAGCTTGAAAAGTGGCAAAAGCCTGATTTAATTCTGTTTCAAAATTACCTCTAAAGCTGTTATACATTAGATAGCCTATAGTCTCGTTATCTTCAACTATGACATCAACGCGATGAACAGGATTATCGGTAAATATTTCTTTAGATACTGTTATACTTTGACCGTTTGGAGTTAATATATCGTCATCAAAAGTATTCGTATTATTATTATTATAGTCTGCAAAATTAAAAGTTGCAATATCTTGAGTTAACAAATCTGAAAAATTTGTAGTTGTTAGCGTGATTCCATCAACACCAGTTATAAACATATTACGTTCTATTCCTGCTAAATCTCCTGAACTACCATTTAAAACTAGCCTTACAATAGCATATACTTCGTCAGAACTTCCTGGTACAGGGAATGCCGAAAATCTTAAACCATTAGTTTCTGTTGTTCCGTTAAATAATTCTAATGCTTCAAATAAATCAGGAAATAGTATACTAAATCTATCTGTATTACCTGCATCAAATACTAATGCATCAAAAATGGTTTCTGGTGATGAAAACCCAGATAAATAATTTAGATATTCAGGAGTAGAATCATATCTGTTGTCTTCACCATTAATACCAAATCTATCATTTCTTAAGTCTGGTAAATCATTTCCGAATATATAAAACTCGTTCATTCCTTTCCAAATAAAGTCTTTTACGTCATTAGTAAAAACTAGATTATCATCTCTGTCTTCAAAACAACTTGTAACTGAAAAGGTAATCAATGCAGTAAGCATTACTAATCTAAATTTTTTCATTTTTCTTTGGCTTTACTATAATAGTATAGGTTTAAGTTGTAAAACCCTAAATTTACTCACAATATTGTAGAATTAAAAGAAAATACGACTAAGGCTTTTTTTATATTGAGTTTTATAAAAATTAATTTAATTATAAAAATCTGAAAATCAATGAATTGAATTTTGTTTTTATACAACTGTAACAAAACTTGTTATACCTCGTCGTAATTATGAAAGCAAGAAAAAATTGTTTTTCAACCAATCAATCTAAGTAATGACACAGGCAGATTTTGTAATCTTAGTGATGCCATTTAAGGATAAAGTGTTTCGTCTAGCAAAACGATTACTGGTTTCTCGAGAAGAAGCCGAAGATGCGACGCAGGAAATACTTTTGAAATTATGGAATAACAAACAGAAAATCAGTGACTACAAAAATGTAGAAGCATTTTCTATGACCATGACAAAGAACTTTTGTCTAGACCGTTTAAAGTCTAAACAAGCACAGAATTTAAAGATAGTGCACAGTAACTATCAAGATAAAAGTCACTCGTCGTTACAAAAACAAGTAGAAGCAAGAGATAGTGTTGACTGGGTCTCAAGCATTATAGAAACACTACCAGAACAACAACAAATTATAGTTCAGCTTAGAGATATAGAGCAGTACGAATTTGCTGAGATTTCTAAAATGTTAGACATGAATGAAACAGCGATTCGTGTAGCCTTATCAAGAGCAAGAAAAACTATAAGAGAACAATTAATTAAGACACATAGTTATGGTATTAAATAGTATCGAAAAATTATTAGAAAAGTACGACAACGCAGAAACAACACTGCAAGAAGAAGCACAATTAAGAGCTTACTTTGCCAGTAATGATGTAGCACCTCATTTAGAGTCTTACAAATCTTTGTTTGTCTATTTTGCTAATACGCAGCAAGAACCGTTTACCAAAGACGTTCCATTAAACACTAAAAAGAAATCAAATTTCTATCAATGGATTTCGGTCGCAGCGGCAGCGGTAATTATGCTCGGTATTATGCTGCCACAAATGTGGAATAGCTCTAAGTATTCTGAAGAGGAAATTGAAATGTATAACAAAACTAAAAATGCTTTAGCTTTTATGTCTTCAAATTTTAACGAAGGTGCATCGAGTCTTAACGTTTTAGAAATGGCCTCAAATAATTTTAATGCTGGTATGTACAAAGCCAATTTTATTAAGGAATTCGGAAAAACAACAAACAAATTTTTAAAATAATAAACAATAACAAAAAAAAACAGAAATCATGAAACCGAAGATTCACGTAAACAGAAATAATAAAATAAGTATGATGAGTAAAAATTTAATTTTAATAGTAGCTTTTGTATTGACATCGTCATTTTCATTTGGTCAAGGTATATTCGACAAATTCGAGGATGTAGATGGTGTAACATCGGTTGTAGTAAACCAAAAGATGTTTAAGATGCTAGCTACAATGGGTATTGATTTAGATGACCCAGAAGCACAAGAATTTGTAAATATGGCTAAAAATATAACAGGCTTTAAAGTATTTACGACTGGAGACGAAAAAATATCAGCAGATATGAACGCTACAGTAAAGTCTTATTTAAAAAAGTCTGATCTTGAGGAATTAATGCGCATCAAAGATGGTGACCAAAACGTATTCTTTTATATTAAAGAAGGTAAAGATGAAAACCATGTAAAAGAGCTTTTAATGTTTGTAAACGGTCTTAAAGAAATGACCAAAGAACAAGATATTGAAATTAATGGAAAGAAAAGAGAAATCGAAACAGTCGTATTATCATTAACTGGAGATATCGATTTAAGACAAATCTCAAAGTTGACAAATCAAATGAATATGCCAGGTGGCGAACAGCTTAAGAAAGCTAACAAGAAAAACTAATACGAATCATCATGAAATTTCAATCAATCAAAAAACTTATAATGTTAGCCCTAATTGTTACTTCTTTTATAAGTTGTAACAATGGGCCAACGTTGCAAACCTATTATGTAGATAACGAGCTTAAACCTGGATTTACGACTTTCGATATTCCAACGAGTTTTATCGATTTAGATAAAGTAGAACTTTCAGAGCAACAGGAAAAAGCATATAATTCTATAAATAAGCTTAATGTAATAGCTTTTAAATTAGATGATAAAAATGCTGATGCATACAAAGTTGAACTTAAAAATGTAAAAACTATCCTCAAAAATCCTAAATACGAAGACTTGATGCGAGGAGGTAATACTACTGATGGTAAGTTTCTAGTCAAGTTTTTAGGAGATATTGAAAACATCGACGAACTTATAATTCTAGGAAATGCGAATGATAAAGGTTTTATGGTAGCCAGAATTTTAGGAGACGATATGAATGCAAATGATTTAGTATCTCTTGGTACTGTAATGGATAAAATAGACTTTGAAGATACGGACATTAATGGTTTCACTGATTTTTTTAAATAGACTGACCTCTATTAATTAGAATTTTAATCAGAATCGTCTTTAGGATTTTCCTCAAGACGATTTTTTATTAAGTTTTTTTTAAATAATATAACAGACACAATTATCGCTATAGTTGAAGTAAAGCCAAGTATTAATATTTTAATAATGATGTAATCTAATACCCCTAAAGCTCCGGATATAAAAAATAACAATGTGGTTATTGCGACAAAGCTCAAGGCAATGGTGTTGTTATTTATTGGAAATGGGAGTTTAAACTTCATATACCTGTGTAATTACTAGGTGAAATCGATTTTAATTCAACTTTTATAGTATCTGAAACTTCTAGAGTATCAATAAAATTAGAAATTGAAGATTGCGTAATAGCTTCGTTAGTTCTAGTTAAACCTTTTAAAGCTTCATATGGATTTGGGTAATTTTCACGTCTCAAAATGGTTTGAATAGCCTCAGCCACAACGGCCCAATTATTCTCTAGGTCTTGTTGAAATTTAGCTTCATTTAATAATAGTTTACCCAAACCTTTATGTGTAGATTTAAATGCTATTATAGTATGTGCAAATGGTACACCAGCATTCCGTAAAACGGTACTATCTGTTAAATCACGTTGCAATCTCGAAATTGGTAATTTTGCTGATAAATGCTCAAAAATTGCATTAGCAATACCAAGATTTCCTTCACTATTTTCAAAATCTATAGGATTCACCTTGTGTGGCATTGCAGAACTTCCAACTTCACCTTTTTTAATTTTTTGTTTAAAATAATCCATCGAAACGTAAGTCCAGATGTCTCTATCTAAATCTATAATAATGGTATTGATGCGTTTCAATGCATCAAATAATGCAGCCATATGATCATAGTGCTCAATTTGAGTCGTTGGAAAAGAGTGCTGTAATCCTAATTTTTCTTGAACAAAACGCGTTCCAAAATCCTTCCAATCGATATTTGGATAAGCTACTTTGTGAGCGTTAAAGTTACCTGTTGCGCCACCAAATTTTGCTGCACTTGGAATGTCGTTAAGTAAGTTGAATTGTTCTTTAAGTCTGACTGCAAACACCAAAATTTCTTTACCTAAACGTGTTGGTGATGCTGGCTGACCATGTGTCCTAGCAAGCATTGGTATCTCTTTCCAGTCTTCGGCAAGTGCTTCTATTTTTTCTAGTAAGACAAAATATTCAGGAACGTAAACGTCATTCATAGCATCTTTAATACTCAAAGGAATTGCTGTGTTATTAATATCCTGAGACGTTAACCCAAAATGTATAAACTCTTTATAATCGGATAATCCTAAAGCCTCAAATTTACCTTTAATAAAATACTCAACTGCTTTAACATCATGGTTTGTGACCTTTTCAATATCTTTTATGGTTGTTGCATCTTCGGCAGAAAACCTTCTGTAAATAGCCCTTAAATCTTCAAAAACAGATGCATTTACAGATTCTAATTGCGGTAAAGGGATTTCGCAAAGCGCAATAAAATACTCCACTTCTACTAAAACACGATATTTAATAAGTGCTTCTTCAGAAAAATAGTTACCCAGTGCTTCGACTTTAGAGCGGTATCTACCGTCAATTGGAGAGATTGCATTCAGTGATGAAAGTGCCATGTATATTCAGAATTTTGAAAGCATCAAAGATAGCAAAGTGAAATAGAAGTAAGAAACAAGGAGCCGAAGATTTAATGAAATTTTATTTTTACTATTATTCATTAATTTTAATTAAAATGTGTCTTGACCTAGCCTTAAATCCGGCACTTTGTGAACTATAATCACGTTCGATTATAGTTTTTAATTCTGGATGAATCCAATCGAACTCTGTTCCTAAAAAATAGAGCGAATTCATACTGTAAGCTTTAACAGCGACTTTTTCTTCGCTCATCATCCAATCAAAACAAACTTCTGTGATTTTTTCTTTGTGTTGTTTTGTAAGATGTTTTATGATGTCAGAATTTTTTTTATGGTAATACTTTTCAATAAGTATTTCAATAATTTTCATACACGGTCTTTTTGCTGAATCTATTTGTAATGTCGAAAGGTTATTAATAAACTTATCTAAGTGTGGAAAAATTATAGTAAAATCGTCTTTAACAGCAAACTCAAAAATCCAAGAAGCACGAGGTGATATTTTTTTATCATCAGAAAAAAGAATCTCTAATAAGGGTGTAATTAAATTAAGATTTTCTATAATAAGATTTGCATATTTTGCTCTACAAATTCGTGTTGCATTTACATAATTTAATTCTTTGTAAAGTTGGTCTTTTGTCAAAACGTTTCTTATTTTTAAAGCTTCTAAATTACTCAAAATATCATGACAAAAAAATTGCTTAAAAAACTCGGTTTATCAGTATTAATTGTATTTGTATTGGCCCAATTTTTTGGACCAGAAAAAAATGTAGGTGACTTAACTTCTAATGATGCATTTTTAGCAGAGACTAATCCACCAGAAGATGTAAAAGCAATACTAACCAATGCTTGTTTTGATTGCCATAGTGATAACACAAAGTATCCATGGTATAATACAATAACACCACTTAACTATTGGTTAAATGATCACATAATTGATGGGAAAAAACATTTTGATGTATCTAAATGGAACGATTATTCATTAAAGAAAAAAGACCATAAGTTCGATGAGTTAATCGAAGAAGTTAGAGGAAAAGAAATGCCTCTACCCAGCTATACTTGGACGCATGGTGACGCAGATTTATCACCAGATCAAATTGAAGCTGTTGTAACTTGGGCAAATCAAGTAAGAACTAAATACGCACTTCAAATAGAAGAACCTCAGTAAAGATTGTGTCTAGTAAAACCTTGCTAATTATAGGCTTTGTATGGCCAGAACCCAACAGTTCTGCTGCTGGTATTCGTATGTTGCAACTTATAAACCTATTTATAGAGCAGGGTTTTGAAATCACTTTTGTAACTGCAGCAAACCATAGCGACAAAACATTTGACTTAAGTTCTATAGGTGTAAAAACACAAATAATAGAATTAAATAATCCATCTTTTGACATCTTTGTAAAAGAGCTGAATCCAGACATTGTGCTTTTTGACCGTTTTATGACGGAAGAGCAATTTGGTTGGCGTGTTACTGAGCAATGTCCCAACACTTTAAGAGTATTAGATACTGAAGACTTTCATGGACTTAGAAAGGGTAGAGAACTTGCTTTAAAAGCAGCTGAAGAATTCTCAATCTCCCATTTACAAAACAATACCACAAAACGGGAAATAGCAAGTTTGTACAGATGTGACTTGAGTTTAATTATCTCTGAAGTTGAGAAGGAAATCTTAACCCAACAGTTTAAAATCGATGCTAGCTTATTATATTATTTGCCCTTTTTGATAGAGCCTATTATTAAGAGCGAGATAGCAGTATTGCCTTCATTTGAATCTCGAGAGCATTTTATAACCATTGGTAATTTTCTACATCCGCCAAATTTCGATGCGATACAATATCTAAAAAAGACTATTTGGCCATTAATAAAAACCCGACTACCAAATGCAGAGATGCATGTGTATGGTGCTTATGAGTCTCAAAAAATAACTCAACTTAATGACAAAAAAGATGGTTTTTTAATTAAAGGCTATATCAAAGATGTAAATGAAGTGATGCAGAAAGCTAAAGTATGCTTAGCACCTTTACGTTATGGAGCAGGTTTAAAAGGAAAACTCTTCGATGCCATACAAAATGGCACACCAAGTGTGATGTCTACAATAGCAGCTGAGGGACTCTTTGGTAGACTAGAAGCCAATGGATTTATAGAAGATAACCCAGATGCTTTTGCAACAAAAGCAGTTGCATTATATGAAAATAGTAACTTATGGGGAATCCAACAACAGCTTGGATTTAAAACTTTAAATGAACGTTTTAATAGCGCTGCATTTAAAACTAATTTTAAAAATAAGATAACAGACCTATCTGATAATAAAGACCATTACCGCAAACATAACTTTACTGGACAACTACTTATGCACCATACATTACAAAGTACCAAATATATGAGTAAGTGGATAGAGGAAAAGAATAGTTGAGTTTTGAAGTTTGGTTTCTAAAATGACTTATATCAGACTATAACTAATTTAATTTAAGATATTTAAAGACAATTTTAAGCAATATCATTTGCATAATTATAAAATGTAAAGTATATTTGTCTAATAGTAAAAATAATTTTACTTAATATAAAATACATTTGTCACTTATGGAAAAAGATAGTTTTGTTGATTGTGAGAGAAAACGACTTTATAAAGTCATAAATTTTAGATTACCTTCTCAGTTTGTAGGTATTGGTTTGGTTATTTGTGTTTTAACTACTGCTATTATGTTTTTTAGAGCTTTTGCTATGGATGGTGGTGATACAGAATGGCTAAAACTATTATTACAGAAAACTTTATTAGTAGGGATGCTTATAATGTCTGTCTCAAAGGATAAAATAGAAGATGAGATGACCATGAGTTTGCGCGCCCAATCTTATGCTATAGCATTTATTGTCGGTGTTATATATGCTTTGGTCATGCCTTACGTAGAATATGGTGTGTCTAATGTAGTACATTCTGGCGGCGAGGCTTTTAAGAGCTTAGGAGATTTCCAAGTTTTGTTATTTATGCTTATGATACAACTGATGTTTTATCATTTTTTAAAACGAAATAGATAATGGAAAACACTATAAAAGTAGAACGCGCCATTTTAAGTTTAACTCAAGGTGATTTAGCAGAAAAAATCGGTGTATCTCGACAAACTATTAATTCCATTGAAGCCAACAGATATGTACCATCAACAGTCTTGGCATTAAAACTATCCGCAATATTTGGCAAACCTGTAAATCAATTTTTTAAATTATCAGATAGTGATTAGAGTCGTTTAATTTTTAGTACTGTGCTTAGTATATTTAATCTTTAATTAATTCAAGAAATTGTACTAAGCCCGTTGTAGCAGGTTTAGCGATAACGGTCAATTTTTATTATCGATTTTAGCTGGTTTGGGATCAATATAGTAAATAGGAATGCTCGTTTTTACAAAATTCATCAAACTTGCCGCTGGATATACTTGCATACTTGTACCGATAATCATTAAAATATCTGCTGTCTCGCAAATAGCTACAGCTTTTTCAATCATAGGGACATCTTCACCAAACCATACAATATGAGGTCTTAGTTGATAACCGTGATCACATAAATCACCTAGTTTAATATCTTCTGTCCAAATTTTGATATCAGCTGGATTTCCTATGCTACGTACTTTGCGTAACTCACCATGAAGGTGTAGTACATTTTTGCTGCCAGCACGTTCGTGAAGGTCATCTACATTTTGTGTGACGATTGAAACCTCATACTTCTTTTCTAATTCAGCTAAAACCACATGTGCTGCATTAGGTTCGACTTGCTTTAACTGTTTGCGACGTTGGTTGTAAAAATCTAAAACCAGCTCTGGATTATTACTAAATCCCTGTATTGATGCAACTTGCATCACATCATGACCTTTCCAATGACCGTCGTGATCTCTAATGTTTTTACACCACTTTCGGCACTAATGCCTGCACCAGTTAGCACAACGATATGTTTTTTCATGTGTTTTTATTTTAAATGACACATTTTGTTCAATTAATCATGAGCAAATAAAGATAAATTTTAAACATACTCGTTTGATAAATCAAAAATAGGGAATCTTTACAATCATCAATTTTTATATTTTTGATATATGAATGATTTAAAACTATTAGAACATCTAAAAGATTACCTAACTGAGAATCGTTTAAAACGTTTTGAAGCTGTTTTGCAACAGCGAACTAAACATTTTACTGTGGCTACAGAAGATGTGTATCAATTGCACAACACAAGTGCAGTAATGCGCTCTTGTGATGTTTTTGGAATCCAGGAATTACATGTTATTGAAGAAGCAAATTCAAAACTTATTGATAGAGAAATCGCTATGGGTGCGCAAAAGTGGGTTGATTTAAAACGTTATGGAAGCGTAAAGGCATGCATCGATGATTTAAAAAAAAGTGGTTATCAAATTGTGGCAACGACACCACATACTAAAGATTGTGATTTAATAGATTTTGATATTTCTAAAAAGGCATGTTTCTTTTTTGGTCGTGAGACAGAAGGTCTATCTGATTACGTTAAAGCCCATGCAGATAGTTTTTTAAAAATACCTATGGTTGGATTTACAGAGAGTTTAAATATTTCTGTTTCTGCAGCAATAATTCTTCAGTATATTACAACTCAATTACGAAAATCTAATATTGAATGGCAACTAACGGAAGAAGAGGTTATAGAAAAGCGTTTTGATTGGATTAAAAAAACCATCAAAGATTACGATGCTATTGTCGAACGTTTTCATTCTAATTTATAAGATCTTTACGGAGTAGTTTTGCTTTTGTTACGCTTGCGATCAGCGTTTCTGTTTAAGACTTTGTACTCCTCATAACATTCGCTAATAGCATCTAGTAATTGAAGATCATTTGCAGTTCTTATAAAATCTCTGGAGTAGTTACATTGATTAACGATTTCATCTAAATCATATTTATCAACTTGAAGCAATACAGTCAACATTTCGCGGTCAAAACGTTTTGAAAGCTGATTACGAATTTCGTCATCCTTTTTCATTTCCTTTAGCTTTCGCATTTGATTTGGTTTTCTACCAAACATTTTATAGAGGAAATCCGCTGGATTAAAAATAGCACCTAGTACTTTATTGACGACATTGGTTTGTCCAGCTTCGTATCCCTGATTAGGTATCCCTGATATTCTGTAACGATTATTTGACCTAATTGGAATTTGCTTTAAATCAACTTCTAAATAACCCGTAAGTTTTAGTTGATTAACAACAACTTCTTCGAGCGCAAGCGCCAGATCAGTCATTTCAATTTCTGTATTTCCAAATTTTATCCAGTCATTGGTGACACGGACTTTTATAGACTTATAACCAATGTAAGATAAGTGTAGCGTATCATTAACTTTTGCTCTAATATTAAAAACACCATCATCATCTGTAGTTGTTCCTATGACTTGATTAAGGTTTACAATATTAGCATCAACTAATGGTAATTTTGTTGTGCTACTGATAATTGTGGCTTGCACACGTGTAGGTTCTTTAGAATAATCAGTGTCTTGCCCATAAATACAAACGGATGCAAAATATATGAAAAGAAGCAAGTAGTGTTTCATAACTTTTTCTAGCTCTGTAAAGATACTAAACAAAACGTAGTTTATTATATCACAGTATTCAATTTGACGTAATATTAACAACAAGCTTATCAGTCATATATTACGATAGAAATAAAAAAGCTCAGAATTTTGTCCTGAGCTTAGTTTTTATATTAATCTCTTCTGCGAGAGCGTCTTGGTCTGTCTGAACCAGAAAAGTTAGAGCCTGAATTTTCTGAGCGTCTTTCTCTAGCTTTATCATCGTTAGAGCGTCTACTACGTCTTTCACTTCTATTTCCAGAGTCTTCAGAACGTCTACTTCTTCTATCGCCTCTATCACTATAACGTTTATCGCTACGTTTATCATCACTGCGTCTTTGGCCACCGCCACCGCCATCTCTTCTTCGGCCACCGCCACCATCACGACGCCTTCCGCCACCGCTTCTGCCTTTATTTTCAGAAACTTCGACATTAACAAAACGACCTTCATGTTTAAAATCTGTAAAGAAAGCCAATACTTTTTCTTGCGTTTCTTTTTCAGTATTAAAGAATGAAAAGCTTTCTTTTACATCTACTTTAAAAACATCATCACGACCTAATTCTAGTTTTTCTTTTAAGAAATCTTTCAATTTCATCCAATCAAAACCATCTTTACGACCAACGTTTATAAAATATCGTGTATCGTTTGAAGAAACTCTTCTTTCACCACTATCTCTAGAGTCTACAACACCTAAATCTTTTGATTTTTGGTAGTAGTTATGGAAACGGTTAAACTCTACAGAAAAGAATTTTTTGATCAAATCTTCTTTTGATGTATCCTCAAATAATTCATTTATACTTTCTAAGTATTTATCAATTTCATCGCCAGTTTCTGTAGTATGGATTTTATTGGCAAGTGACATTAATTGTACTTCGGTAATTTCTGTTCCACTAGGAATATCTTTCTTCTCGAACTGTTTTTTAATAATACGCTCAATACTTTTAATCTTACGTAATTCACTTTTTGAGACAATAACCATAGAAACTCCAGTTTTACCTGCACGACCTGTTCGGCCAGAACGGTGTGTATAAGTTTCTATCTCATCAGGTAATTGGTAGTTAATGACATGTGTAATATCATCGACATCGATACCGCGAGCTGCAACATCTGTAGCCACCAGCATCTGTATTTGCTTATTTCTAAATGATTTCATGACCAAGTCACGTTGATTTTGACTTAAATCGCCGTGTAATGCACCTGCACTGTAACCGCTTTCAATTAAGTTTTCGGCTACTTTTTGTGTATCACGTTTTGTACGGCAAAAAATCACAGAAAAGATATCTGGATGTGCATCTGCTAAACGTTTTAAAGCTTGGTAACGATCTCGAGCGTTTACTAAATAGTACTCGTGAGATACGTTGCTAGTACTTTCATTTTTATTACCAACAGTAATTTCTATTGGATCATACATGAATTTTTTTGCAATGTTCGAAACTTCTTTAGGCATTGTAGCCGAGAATAACCAAGTGCTTTTTTCGTCTGGAGTGTGTGATAAGATGTCCGTAATGTCTTCATAGAAGCCCATATTTAGCATCTCATCGGCTTCATCTAAAACACTGTATTGTATTTTAGAAATGTCTACCAACTTACGGCTAATCATATCTTTCATACGACCAGGTGTAGCAACAATAATTTGTGCCCCACGCTTTACTTGTCTGGCTTGGTCTGTAATACTTGCGCCACCATAAATAGCAGTTACATTAAGTCCTCTACAGTATTTACCATATTGTTTAAGCTCGTTTGTGATTTGTAAACAAAGTTCACGAGTAGGAGATAGAATTAAGCCTTGTGTCGTACGACTGTCAACGTCAATTTTTTGAAGCATAGGGAAACCAAATGCTGCAGTTTTACCTGTACCAGTTTGTGCTAGTGCAACTAAATCGCGCTCTTCTGTTAATAATTGTGGTATTGCTTGTAATTGTACATCACTTGGAGTTACAAAACCCATGTCAGTGATAGCATTCAGTAGGTCTTTGTTTAGACCGAGTTCTTGGAATGTGCTCATTCTTTTTTAAGTATTCGATTGTATATGTAGTGTTACATAAGAAGCGAATCGACATACTTATTCTAAATTCTCCTTGTAACACATCCTCACCCTGAGGAATTATCAGAAAATCAATCTTTTGACTTTCAGCGTGCAAAGATACAATTTTATTTAACTTACAATTTGTTGGTATATAATTGAGTAAAAGAGAAGAATCATAAAACGTATATTTGATAAAACATAAATAATTAAAAATGAAAAAACTACTTGTTGTTTTTACGGTACTATTTTGTGTGTTGTCTAATGCTCAAGAAACGGATTCTGCAAAAGAGAATAGGACTAAAGAGTTAATGTCCAAAAAAGTAGAAATGGATGTAGATTCAGGATTATTTATGGCTGTTACTCAAAATACTTTTGTTTCTGAAAGCCCAAAAGCTGTTATAATGGGTTTGTATGTACCTGAAACTTATGAAAATATTAAGTTAGAGATGGATACCGAAATGTCGCAGCAATTTAAAGTTGTAGAAAAAGGTGAAAAGACAATAAATGGAGTTAGTGTATTATGCATAGTCGGTATAAGTGAACCAGAAGGTATAACAATGAATAACACAGTGTATTGCTATAAAGTCGATGCTGATACTTGTGTAATGCTTATGGGAATTATAGAAGAAGGTGCTGAAAATAAATATAAAGTAGCAATCAATAAGGCATTAACCTCAGGAGTAAAAAAACATTAATTATTATAAATCTATTATTAAGTTTAAAAGGTTAAGACTATAATTGTTCGCCTTTTTTCAAATATTTAAAAAACCAATCAGTTTTTGTATCGCTTTGCCACGATGTCCAATCTTATTTTTTTCTTCTAATGATATTTCTGCAAAGGTTTTTTCATAACCTTCAGCTTTAAAAATCGGATCATAACCAAACCCCTTTTTACCATGTTTTTTGGTTGTAATCTCGCCTTTGCAAATGCCAGTAAAGGTTTCCAATTCGCCATTGAGGTGTAGCGCAATTACAGTTTTAAATTGTGCGTTTCTAGTATTTTTTTCTTTTAAATTATCAAGAAGTTTGGTCATGTTATCTCCGGAGTTTCGCTGAGGACCTGCATAGCGGGCAGAATAAACTCCCGGTTCTCCATTTAGTGCTTCGACTTCTAAACCTGTATCGTCTGCAAAACAATTGTAACCATAATGTTTAACTAAGTATTCTGCTTTTTGGATAGCATTACCTTCAATAGTAGGTTGAGTTTCGGGAATGTCCTCGGTGCAACCAATATCAACTAAACTTAATAATTGAATATGGTCAGGAACTAAGGCTTGAACTTCTTTTAGCTTATTGAGATTATTGGTGGCGAATACTAGTTTCATTTATAAATAAGTTTATAATGTGAAAATAAAGTAATTTATAGATTAGTCATAAAAAAAGCCCCGATACATCGAGGCTTCATTTTTTTACAATCCTTATAATCTGTAATCAGAAATAATATCTTTAAGCTTTAGCTTTAAGTCTTCACCCGAATCAAATATCATCTGTTCATTTGTTGGAAATGGTATTGGACGATTTCTAATCAAGTTTCTATCGTCAGTGTTCAATGCACGTCTGTCACCTCTAAAAGTGGCATAAAAATGCTCGAATACAAATCCACTATTTATATTAAATTGTTCGATAGTTTCCTGTGCTTTTAGATCAGTGAAAACCACATTGGCCAGAACTTCGGCTTGTTTAAACTGTTCTGTTTCAAAAACTCTGGCTCTAACTGTTATGATTTTATCTTCTTTGATATCATTACCAAGACTATCTTTAGCTACGTTGCCATTAGCATCTAATCTATATTGCCAACCATCTTTGACACCTTGCTGACGGACAACTTCACGCTCACGGACTTGTTCTGGCGAAATATTAATACGTGCTAATTGTAATTGCATTGCGTAGTCATATTTCATATCTCCATTTTCTTCAGCATGGTATTGCGTCCAAAATTGATTTAAACCATAAGTATCAAAATCGAGTAGGGCATCTTCCAAACGTCTTGGTATAATCTGTCTGGTTTGATTTTCAATAGCCACAATAACATGTGCTGTTCCGAGCTCATGAGCTTCATCCATTAAATCACGGGTGTTCTTATAATTTGGATTTATATCTTCGATGTATGCTAATGTATTGTATGCATCCCTTAGCTGAAATTTATCTTCGGTATTAAGTAGTGCAGAACCTTCTTGATAATAATATGCGGATACATTATTACGGGCTTCAACAATAGCATTAGTATAATCAGATAACTTAAAAAATACCGCACGTCCTTTGATACTCAATGGTAACAATGGTCTGACTGCATTTTGCCTTTTGTCCATAGCACTATAAGTTTCGTATATGCGTTTATAATATTCTGGATTATTACTTGCCTTTAATCCCGAAATAGCATTTACATCTCTTTCATTGGCTTTATCGTAAGCATCTTTAAGCAAAAGAATATAATCTTGCTTACGTTTAGCGTCTTTGTTTGAGCTCAGCTTTTTTACTGCTTTGTAAATAGCTTCATTATAATTGCCAGAGGTTAGGGCACGTTCTACCTTTTTCTTTGAGCCGCATGAAACGACCAATACGACTAATACGAGTAAAATTGTAATTTTTTTCATGATGTAATAGTATTGATTCAGTAATTAAGAATTCAATTTTCGTGCCGAAGTTAATTTTATGCTTAATTTTTCTTTTTTAACTTCCGCCTTAAATTTTTCTTCTTAATCTTTTCATATTTATTCTTCATAAATATTATATGCCTAGAATTTTTGTTTTCTTTTTCAAGCATTTCCCAGAAATCAATATAAAAATCAACTTTATTATCATCATTAGTTTTGATTAAATTAGCGAAATAATTTGCGAGTTGTTCTTTGTAAACTGAATCTTCTCCAAACATGTCGTTATTGTTTTCATCAAATACCAGAACAGCTGTGTAAACGTTAACGCCAACTCTATGACCTTTTGCTGCAATTTTAAACAATTTATCAGAATTTTTTAAAATTCTAACATCATTCCAAACTAATAGGGTGTCGTATTGTTTTTTATATATGCTTTGTTCCCATTTGCCAAAGTTGTCATACATTCCTTTTTGAATGTAATACCTATCATGAACACCTGAAAACCTTAATTCTTTGAGTCTGAATGTATCTTTATTTACTGTAGAGTAAAAATCTTCTATCGTAGCAAAATTATATGAGTTTTTATGATATCTATTTACCCTTTGTGCGTTTGAATAAAATAAAAAACAAAAAATAAAAACAAAAAATAAAGTAGAACTTTTAACATTGCTAATGTTTAGCATCATATAAAAGATTTGTTTTATTTATTAAAAACAGGTAGTAATTGTGTTTTTACTTGACCAAAACCAATACGGACATCGTCATTCTCGCAATAACCGCGCATAACAACAGTATCGTAATCGTTAATAAATTTTCGTTCAGTGCCATCTTTCATTTTTAAAGGCTTGGTACCTTTCCAAGATAATTCTAGCATGGAACCATAAGAATCTTCAGTTGGTCCAGAAATAGTTCCGCTACCCATCATATCTCCAGAATTTACTGGACAACCATTAACCGTATGATGTGCTAATTGTTGCGCCATATTCCAGTACATGTATTTAAAATTGGATTTGCATACTGTAGTCTCTTTACCATCTTTAGGTATAATACCAGCTTCTAATTTTATATCAAAGCTATGTTTTCCTTTAGTCGTAAGATATGAAAGTGGTTTTGGGTCTTGTTTAGGGCTTTCAACTCTAAATGGTTCTAAAGCATCTAAAGTTACAATCCAAGGTGACATAGATGACGCGAAATTTTTACCTAAAAACGGTCCTAATGGGACATATTCCCATTTTTGAATGTCTCTTGCAGACCAGTCATTAAAAACAACTAAACCAAAGATATACTCTTCAGCCTCTTCAATCGGAATTGGTTCTCCTAAGTCATTAGCATCTGTAGTTATAAAAGCCATTTCAAGTTCAAAATCTACCAATTTGCTTGGCCCAAATACAGGCTTATCAGCACCTTCAGGAAGTGTTTGACCTTGTGGTCTATGTATTGGTGTATGTGTTGTAATTATTGAAGAGCTTCTGCCATGATAGCCAACTGGCATATGTAACCAATTTGGCATTAATGCATTTTCAGCGCCTCTAAACATAGTACCCACATTAGTAGCATGTTCTTTACTCGCATAGAAATCTGTATAATCGCCAACTAATACTGGCATTTTCATTTCAATCTCATCTAAACGAAAACATATAGTCTCTTTATGTGCTGTATGGTTTTTTAGAGTATCGTTGTTTTTATCAAATATTTCAGCAATCCTATTTCTGACAGCTCTCCATGTTTTGCGGCCATCTGCTATAAAGTCGTTTAAAGAATCCTGAAGAAAGATATCATCTGTTAAAGGAATGCCATCAAAATAACCTAACTGATGTAAAGCTCCTAAATCAATTGCCGTATCACCAATTCGTGTTCCGATAGTAATAATATCGTCTTTGGTCAAAAAGACACCAAAGGGTATATTCTGAATAGGAAAATCAGAATATTTATTAACGTATAACCATGATGTTCTGTTAGGATTGTTTGCTGATATAGGCATATTGCTTTTGTTGATTAAATGTTGATTATTTACTTTCAAATCTACATGATTTTTCAAATTAAAACTAATGTAATTCGTATTTTTGCTATTCATTTAACTCCATTTTAAAGCACATGCAACGCGACGAACAAATTTTTGAATTAATTGAAGCTGAAAAAGAACGTCAAATCGACGGAATAGAACTTATTGCATCCGAAAATTTTGCGAGTCCACAAGTCATGGAAGCCCAAGGTTCGGTTTTGACTAATAAATATGCCGAAGGTTATCCAGGTAAGCGCTACTACGGCGGTTGCGAAGTTGTTGACGAGGTAGAAACTATTGCTATAGACCGCGCAAAAGCTTTATTTGGTGCAGCTTATGCCAATGTACAGCCACACTCTGGTAGTCAAGCCAATACAGCAGTATATCATGCGTGTATAAAACCTGGCGATACCATTTTAGGATTTGATTTATCTCATGGTGGCCATTTAACTCATGGCTCTCCAGTTAACTTTTCGGGACGTTTATACAATCCAACATTTTACGGAGTAAAAAAGGATACAGGTTATATAGATTACGATATGTTATCGGACCAAGCTGAAAAAGAAAAACCAAAATTAATTATTGCTGGAGCTTCTGCTTATTCACGAGATATTGACTTTGCAAAGTTTAGAAAAGTTGCCGATAATGTTGGCGCGCTTTTACTAGCAGATATTTCACATCCTTCTGGTTTAATTGCTAAAGGAATTTTAAGTGACCCAATGCCGCATTGCCATATTGTGACGACAACGACACACAAAACCTTACGTGGTCCTCGTGGTGGATTAATACTAATGGGCGAAAATTTTGAAAACCCATTTGGATTAAAACTTAAAAATGGAAATCTACGTAAAATGTCAGGTCTTTTAGATTCAGGAATTTTTCCTGGAAATCAAGGTGGTCCATTAATGCATGTAATTGGTGCAAAAGCAATCGCCTTTGGTGAAGCTTTAACAGATGATTTTTTACATTATATGTTACAAGTAAAAGCAAATGCAGATGCTATGGCTAAAGCATTTGTGTCTAAAGACTACCATTTAATTTCTGGTGGTACAGACAACCATATGATGCTTATTGACCTCAGAAATAAAGATATTACTGGTAAAGCTGCGGAGCAAGCACTTGTAAAAGCAGATATTACCGTGAACAAAAATATGGTGCCTTTTGATACAGAATCTCCTTTTGTGACTTCAGGAATTAGAGTAGGTACACCAGCGATTACAACACGTGGTCTGAAAGAAGACGATATGGCCTACGTAGTTGATTTGATTGATGAGGTGATTAATAACCACGAAGATGAAGCCACTTTAGAAGCTGTAGCAACAAAAGTAAATGCTTTGATGAGTGGACGTCCATTGTTTAATGGGTAGTCATCATGAACTTTTATAATATTTAAAAAGCCTTTCCAAATTGGAAAGGCTTTTTAGTTTTTACTTCAAATAAATATCCTCTGTTAATCATCAAAAATGACACTCTCAAAAGCACCAGCATCAGGAGAAGCAGAGCGAGATGTATTTAATAAGTCAAATGACACTTGTGTAGAGAATATTGTACTTCCAATGCCATTCGCTCCAGAATCTTCACCGATTTGCATAAGGTTATTAAATGGTGCTTTAAAATCTGGGTCTTGGTTAAATATATTATTCTCGTAGAAGTTACTATCGCTAAAGATGAAATTTGTGGTGCCTTCTAGATTACTGTTGTCAAAACGTAGTAAACAGTTAGTGAATTTAAAACTAAAGTCATCACCTTGTTGGTCTAAGATGAATTCGGGATTGTCATTACCGTAGATGATGCAGTTATTAAAATTGGCTTCCATTAATGGATTTGTTCCAATTGTAGTTTCGTCAATCTGTGTAAAATCGTTTAGTAAAACTGATGGAAATTGCCTAAAACTGTTATTCCAATAGTTTGCAATTGTACAATGTGTAAAATTATATTTTCCGCCAACAGTTCCAGCAAAAGAAGATTGTCCTGAGTTATTAATCACAACATTTTCTGCCAATATAGAACTTGCTCTACCTAAAAGCCCAAATGAACTTGTATTATAAATCTGAGAATTGGTTATCGTTAACTTATCAGTTGGCGCATCGTCATTACCTTCTGCTAAAACACCAATAGTAGCATTCTTTATAGTAGCATGGTTTATAGTGTTATTGACACTTCCATTAAATAAATAAACTGTTCCCCATTGTCCTGGGACGTCTTCAAAGATTGGTTCTAATCTATCGCCTTCTAAAATAACTTCGTTTTCTAAAAGTTCTTGGTCACTACTAATCGCACCATTAATAGTTAGAGTAGAGTTATTAGAAATTAAAATTCCAGAATCCGCATGAAAATGTACACGCGCACCAGCTTCCATGGTTAGGGTTTCGCCTTCAGGCGTTGCTGCATAACCATAAATCACATAAGGTTTTTCGTTGGTAAATGTTAATTCTGAGTTGGTTAAGAAACGTCCAGGAAGCGATGTTTCGTCTACAATACCGTCGCCATCTACATCAAAATTTAGATTTTCGAACATTGTGGTATTTCCTTGAAAATCTGGATAAATAAATACCGCATCTTTAACTAAGGTTACTAAATCTACATCTTGTTGATTGATTCCGCCGTCGAATAAAATTCTATCAGTATATAAAAATTCAGTATCTAAAGTTGGTAAAGTAGCAATGTCTATGGTAGTTTCAATAAAGATAAAAAGGCTGTCTTCGGCCAATAATTCTACATTTTCAAAAAACTTACCTTCTTCTGGTATGCCTTCGTTACCAGTACCGCCATCTACATTCATTCTGTAAAAAGAACTGGTTCCGCGTTCTAATTGAATCGTAGGAATTACAATATCTTCATCACTGCGGTTATAAACTTTTAGGTTGTAGGTGCTGGAGCCAATATTATTAAAAACGGTATCTAAATACACTGTGTCTCTCGCAAATTCTAGATTTCCTGTACTAGGTGTAAATTCGAAATCGTTACGACAAGAACTCCAAAAAATTAGAACTCCAAAACAAATAAAGAAGTATAGCAATCGCTTCATATAGTGAAAATGTTATTTCTGGTTAAAAATATAACTTTTCAAATTATGATTTAGTATTGAAAGAGAAAAGAATGATTAATCTTTTACTTCTTCTTCAGCCATTTCTACAATAATTAAAAATTCTTGACTGTAAAGTGTAAAGTCATCTAATAAAATCAAACGCTTTTTGTAATCTAGTTTGGATTCAAGAATATTTTTGGTTTCCAAAAATTCGTAAAAAAGAGAATGGTATTTTTCTTGGATATTTAAACTTTCAGTTAGCATTTTTTTAGTGAAGAAGTTATTTTCTTCAAATAGTAGCTTATACTGATTGTATGTAATTGTATTTGGGATTTCTTTTTTCTTCTTTTTAAATAGTTTGCCAATCAACTTAGCGACTTGTATGAAATCTAAACCATATTTTGGCGCTGCAGTGTATTTTAGAGGCTCTTTTTTCTTATCTGTAGCAATGACTTTTTTTAGGTTGGCGTTGAATGCTTTTTCTCCAAAGAGTTTTTCCTTTGGTTTGTCCTTAATATTTACAGCATCTAACTCATTGATTATTTTCTGTAACTCAAAAACATAAGTGCCCTCAAAGTAATCTGGTTTAACAATAACCATGATGGGTTTATAAAAAACAGATTGAAATGTTAGTGTGTCGTTGATATTAGCTTTTATTACAAAAGAACCTTCATCATTAGTGGCAGTCAATATCTTTTTTGTAATGTTTAATACCTTAACGCCTTTGACTCTAGCTTCTTCATCGTAGACAATACCATTAATTTCTTGTGAGAACGAAAAGAGCGTATTGATAAAAAAAAGAATAGAAAGTAGCTTTTTAAGCATAATTGATTGGGTTAGTTGTACTGTAATTACGTTTATTATTTTTAGTCTGTAAACTGATTTTTATAAATTTTAACCTAATAAAAAGTTAATTGAACATCTCGGCAATTTCAGAACTAATCCGAAATGGACGATTGGTCTTTTTATCAATTAAACACCATTTAGTCACTGATGCGATAATGAGCTTGTTAGATGATTGGTTATGCATTTCTACTTTTCGAATAGAACTTACACCTTCTGAAGATTCTACGTAGGTTTTAATCAAAATAGCATCTCCTAAGAAGGCTTGCCCTTTATAATCGATTGTGTGCTTTACTAGTACCCAATAATAGCTATCTAATATTTGTTGCGATGCATTTTTAAGCCAATGTGCCTCTGCAATATCTTGAACCCATTGTACATAACGGACGTTATTAACATGATTCAGTTGGTCTAAATCGGTTTTGGCGACCGTTATTTCTTTTTGGAAGATTTGCAAGTTTTATTGCTTTACAATTTTGACTTCAAAGAGTTTGTCCCAACGTTTTCCTGTTACAAACAGTGTTTCAGTTTCTGGATTGTAAGCAATACCATTAAGTACATTGTCGTTAGACGAATAATTAGAAATTAATTTTGTTATCGGAGTAAAATCAATAACACCTTCTGTAGCGCCGTTTTCAGGATTAATAATAGCAATACCAGTATTCTCATAGATATTAGAGTATATCTTGCCATTAACCCATTCTAGTTCGTTAAGACGTCCAATTTTCCCTGTATTGGTATAAGCCTGAATTTTATTGTCTTCGGTAAAAGTAGAGGTGTTTAAAGTCCAAATATTTTCGGTACCATCTGATTTATATAAAGATGTACCATCATTACACAAACCCCAACCTTCTTTACTTAGGTCATATCGGAAGATTCCTAATTTTTCAAAAGTATTAGCATCGTAGATAATACCTGTGTCGGCTTGCCAAGTCAATTGATAAATCTTATCATTAAGGATGGTTAGTCCTTCGGCAAAATAACCACTGTTTAGTTCAATATTCTTTAATACTTCACCAGTTTTATAATCTACTTTTCTAAGTTTAGATTCGCCAAACTGACCCGTACTTTCATAAAGTTCGCCTTTATAGAATTCTAAACCTTGTGTATATGATGTTGGGTCGTGTGGATAGGTGTTTACAATCTCGTATGTATATAAATCTGGACGCTTATCATTTAAAACAATTAAATTGCTTTCAGCAATAATAGTATCATTACCAGAGATTACTTCGGCTACTAAATATTGTTTTCCAAGTTTGCCATTTAGTTTCAAACTTTCGGTAGCTTTTTTTCCTTCTAACTGATAATTAATAGCATTGATACTTGCACCATCTGGATTACTAAGTGATAACTTAACAGTTTGTCCAAGTGTGGCTATATTTTTTTTTGCTGAAGTTTTTACAGAAAGCTGAGGCTTTTCGCTAGCACAACCTAAGATAATCGTTCCTAAAAGTATGGCTGCTACATATTTATATCTAAACATAAAATTGATTAAGTTTTTGGCAAGATATTTATAATAAAATAGAATTAAAAAATATTGTGAAAGTATTAAAAGGTTGTATCTTTGCAGCCGGCAAGTCCTACACAACCAGCTCCTGTTGAATCCTCCAGGTCGGGAACGAAGCAAAGGTAAATGGTCGTAGCGGTGTGATGTAGGTAGCTTGCCTTTTTTTGTACCCAAAACTGAAATGTTTTCTTCGCATATAATCGTTTTGAAATTTGTATTTTTCAGCACTGAAATTTTAATAGCTCATGTCTAAAGTTGTATTAATCACAGGTGGTTCTTCAGGGATAGGAAAGTCAATTGGCGAGTTTCTAAAAACCAAAGGCTTTATTGTTTATGGAACAAGCCGTAATCCAGAAAAGTATACGAATAGTGAATTTCCTTTGGTTGCTTTGGACGTTACAAAGATTGAAACAATTGCTACATGTATTAATCAAGTACTAGAAAAAGAAGATAAAATCGACGTTTTAGTAAATAATGCAGGAGCAGGAATTACTGGTCCGTTAGAAGAAATACCAGATGTAGAAATCAAACGTAATTTTGAAACCAATCTTTTTGGTCCTATAAATGTTATCAAAGCTGTTTTGCCAACAATGAGAGAACAACAATCTGGGCTAATTATTAACATTACATCAATTGCAGGTTATATGGGATTGCCTTATCGTGGTATTTATAGTGCAAGTAAAGGCGCCTTAGAATTGGTAACAGAAGCCTTTAGAATGGAGCTTAAAACTTTTGGTGTACATATGACCAACTTGGCGCCAGGTGATTTTGCAACTAATATTGCTGCTGGTAGATATCATGCACCAGTTTTAGAAGATTCACCATACAAAAAAACATACGGCGATACTTTAAATACTATGGATGCACATGTCGATTCTGGTGGGAACCCAAAAGAAGTGGCAGAAGTGATTCTAAAAATCATAAATACCAAAAATCCCAAAGTTCATTATAAGGTTGGTGCTTTTATGCAAAAGTTCTCTATAGTTTTAAAAAGAATTCTTCCGGATAAAGTTTATGAAAAACTATTGATGAATCATTACAAGTTGTAAAAATTGGTATGTTTTTTGTGTATCAATAAACAAAATGTTTCATCATGAAATCAAAATACATTAAACTACTTTTACTCCTTTTTATTTCCTTTTACAGTTGTGACAACGCTTTAGAATGTGCTTTTGGCATTGAGCCAGAAATCAATGAGAATAGTGTTGCACCAGCACTGCTAGACCAAAATTATTTTCAGCTCATTACTGCCGAGGTTGATAATGCTGCTAATGACAACGCCTATGATTATTTTTTTAGAATTGAGGGTGATATTCCAGATGGGATTGATATATTTTTCTTTCCAAGAGAAATTGAATTCTCAGGAGTTCCTTCAGAAACAGGACGTTTTAATTTTAGAATCTTTTTATCCGTAGAACGTTTTGATTTTGATACTGGCCTTTATGACAGAAGCCCAACTTGCTCTAATGAAATCAGTAAAAACTTTACGTTAGAAGTTTTTGAATAGACCTTAATTTAATGTTGACTAATAGTTGATTTCTTTTCATTTTTAATCAATTGAAACCTTTTGATTTGTTGTAACTTGCGCTAAAATTCTAACACAACAAAGCAAATTATATTTTATGAAATTTTTTATTGATACAGCTAACTTAGACCAAATTAAAGAAGCCCAAGACATGGGTATTTTGGATGGTGTAACGACCAATCCATCTCTGATGGCAAAAGAAGGTATTACTGGTCATGACAACATCATGAAACATTATGTTGACATTTGCAATATCGTAGATGGTGATGTTTCTGCTGAAGTTATTGCGACTGATTTTGATGGTATGGTTAGAGAAGGTGAAGCTTTGGCTGAACTGCATGACCAAATTGTAGTAAAGTTACCAATGATTAAAGATGGTGTTAAAGCATGTAAATATTTTTCAGACAGAGGTATTAAAACTAACGTTACTTTAGTATTCTCTCCAGGTCAAGCATTATTAGCAGCAAAAGCTGGTGCAACATATGTATCGCCTTTTATTGGGCGTTTAGATGATATTTCTACTGATGGATTAAATCTTATCGCAGAGATTCGTCATATATATGACAACTACGCTTTTGAAACAGAAATATTAGCAGCATCTGTTCGTCATACAATGCATGTTATTGATTGTGCAAAATTAGGTGCTGATGTAATGACTGGACCATTAAGTTCAATTGCTGGATTATTAAAACATCCTTTGACAGATATAGGTTTAGAGAAATTCTTAGCAGATTATAAAAAAGGAAATTAGGTTTACAAAACATACAAGACAAAGGAGTTCTATCTTAATACGAGCTCCTTTTTTTGTATCATATCATTCAGCTTACCTTCAAAATCCTTACTAAATATATTTACATTAGGATTAATAATATTGGCCTTACGATCTACTATTATAACTTTATACAAATAGTTAACCGCTAGTGTCTGAAGAGCTTCCTTTGGATTTTTGAAACGATATTCATTGTTCAAATCAAATTTATATTGATTAATCGTTTCTTTCCAAAATTTATCAGGATTATCATTAATATTTATAGACATAAAGCCCATTTTTGGAAACTGTGCTTTTAGTTCTTTAACTCTATAATGGCTATTCTTGTAATGCTTTTTTGTGTTTGTAGACCAAAAGTAAATTAATGTTGGTTTTTTAACAACATCAGCGATAGTGTATTCTTCATCATTAACATTAATGATATTAATGTCTGGAAGCCCTTTTCCTGGTTTAAGATTATCAAGAGACGCTATAAGACCATTCATATATTTAATGTCTTCTTCGCTAGTCGTCTTTGAAAGGTAAGACGCCATAATTTCATTTATATCGTCTTGACTATTACTGCTGTTTACAAAAGCTCTGGTTTTGTACTTCAGTAAATTATTTTTTATTATTTCATTTTGTACTAAACTATCTATTAACTCGAGCTTAGCTTTGTTATAGGATAGCTCATGTCTATCAAATTTACTATGAAACTCATTATTATTGTAAAAATAATTTACAGCCATGTTATCAAAATGGAAAAATAGATACCTTTTGTATGCGAAATTTTCACTCAAATGGTCTGAATTATAATCGATATTGTCTCTGAAAGCGTAAAAGCTTTCAGGTAAATCTTTTACGTGAACCATTTTATTTTCACCAAAATAGGCGAATGGATAAATTTCTTTATCTGCATATATATTATAATCAATATTTGCCTTAATTATAGATTTAGCGTACTCTGAAATTTTTTTGTTTTCTGTAAATCTATTAAAATCTTTAAGTTGCCTTTGATGTCTTTTATTTACAAAAGCTTCAAAAACTTCAGGTTCCTTATCACTATGTTTTACAAGTTTGCGGTTATTTCTGTCGTTCTGGTTGTATGTTTTTAGTAGGTAGTTGTTTTTTTTTGCACCGTTTCCTGAAAAAACTAAAGATTTATCAAAATCATAAGTATTTAAACGAATCATAATACTATCATTCGGCTCAATAATAATCAATTGAATTTCGCTACCATGTCTAAAATAATAGACACCAGTCTCTATAGAGGCAAATTTCTTTTGAAATCTGTTATTGTTATCTAGCTTAAGAGTATCACTAATTTTCCCATCTCTACTGTAGAAAATCACTTCATCACCTTTAGGGTTTATAATTTCACCCCCAAAAAATACGCTATCTACAACACTACTAGATATATTTTTACAACCAGTAAGGCCTATAAATATTCCTAATAAGTATATGTTAAGAAATCTCATTAAAAGTAATTTTCTAAACTTCATCGAAGACAAAAATATACCTTGCACAGGATTAGTGTTGTTAATGCCTAGTTAAATGTTACTATCATTCACTTATATTTCCTGTAATCACTTAAATTTTCTACTTTTGCCGCCAAATAAAACACCTAAAAATGTTAACAGTTTCTAATCTTTCAGTTCAATTCGGAAAACGTGTACTTTTTGACGAAGTAAATACGACTTTTAATAATGGTAATTGCTATGGAATTATTGGTGCCAATGGTGCAGGTAAGTCTACTTTTCTAAAGATTATTGCAGGGAAAATGGATCCAACTTCAGGTCATGTACATTTAGAATCAGGGAAGCGTATGTCTGTTTTGGAGCAAAACCACAACAAGCACGACGAGGATACGGTTTTAGAAACCATATTAAAAGGTAATAAACCTTTATACAAGTTAAAGACAGAAATTGATGAATTATATGCCGATTATACGGATGAAAATGCTGAGAAAATTGGAGAGCTTCAAGTGCAGTTTGAAGAAATGAATGGTTGGAATGCCGATAGCGATGCCGCAGCAATGCTATCCAACTTGGGTATAAAAGAGGATTTTCATTATACCTTAATGGCTGATTTAGATGGTAAGCAAAAAGTACGTGTTCTTTTAGCACAAGCTTTATTTGGTAATCCTGATGTATTAATTATGGATGAGCCAACCAATGATTTGGATTATGAGACTATTTCTTGGCTAGAAAATTTCTTAGCCAACTACGACAGTTGTGTTATTGTTGTATCTCACGATAGACACTTTTTAGACGCAGTTTGTACACATATTTCTGATATTGACTTCGGAAAAATCAACCACTTCTCTGGTAACTATACATTTTGGTACGAGTCTTCGCAATTAGCAGCAAGACAACATGCACAGCAAAACAAAAAGGCTGAAGATAAAAAGAAAGAATTAGAAGAATTTATACGTCGTTTCTCGGCTAACGTTGCAAAGTCTAAACAAGCGACGAGTCGTAAAAAAATGATTGATAAGTTAAATATTGCTGAAATAAGACGTTCTAGTCGTCGCTATCCTGCTATTATATTTGAACGTGATCGTGAAGCTGGTGACCAAATCTTGAATGTAAAAGGATTAAGTGCTAGTATTGATGGAGAAACATTGTTCAAAGGCATTGATATTAATTTGAATAAAGGCGATAAGGTTGTTATTTATTCTAAAGATTCCAGAGCTTCAACGGCATTTTATCAGATTTTAAATGGTAAAGAAAAAGCAAACTCTGGAGAATATGCTTGGGGCGTGACAACCACACAGTCTTATTTACCATTAGATAATAGTGAGTATTTTGATAACAAGTTGACCCTAGTTGACTGGCTACGTCAATGGGCACAAACTGAAGAAGAACGCGAAGAAGTTCATATCCGTGGATTCCTAGGTAAAATGATTTTTAGTGGCGAAGAAGCACTTAAGACATCTGATGTTTTATCTGGAGGAGAGAAAGTACGTTGTATGTTAAGTCGTATGATGATGACAAGAGCAAATGTATTGCAACTAGACGAACCAACAAATCACTTGGATTTAGAAAGTATTACAGCATTTAATAATTCCCTTAAAAACTTTAAAGGCACCGTACTTTTAACGACTCATGACCACGAGTTTGCTCAAACTGTTGGTAATCGTATTATAGAGTTAACACCAAATGGTGTCATTGACCGTTACATGACATTTGATGAGTATATGAGCGACAAAAAGATAAAAGAGCAACGCGAGAAAATGTATGCTGTAAATGCTTAATCTTCATTGTTATAAAAAAAGGAACGTCAAACTGAGGTTCCTTTTTTTTACTTATTTATGTGTTATGCTTCCATCTCTGCCTTAACACGATTAACAACTTCTAAAGCTTTTGCTAGTTCTTCATTATTTACATAGACATCTTGGTAGCCATTACTAATTGAGCCTTGACCACCTAGGCGTTGAGATTCGCCTTCATCCTTTATAATAGGTACAATTCCTATCGCTTCTAATTCGCTTGCAACACGAGTGACTAATATAAAATTGCCACCGTACACTTTGGTATATTCAGTATCACTCATAACAGAAGGTTTTAAAATTAATGTACCTATAAGTTACGAAATTTTGACAAATGTTACAAGAAGATTGAAAATTATTACGCGTTAAAATACTTGCTATCCCAAATTGCTGTATTAAAATTCTTCCCGGCAGCAAATCCATAATACAGCACAATGGCTGCAATAGATTTAAACATAAAAAAGAAAATCATACCTGTTTGCGATGAGGTCATTTTATTGGAAAATAAGCCGTCAGGAACTAATCCAGTAGCAAACAGACTTACTAATAAAGTCGTGAAAATTAGATTACCAAAACTCTTGTAAGGCCACATCAATAGACGACGAAAAGGGTTAAGGTCATTTCCCCATTTGTGTACCAAATAGTAATAACCATTTCCTATCGGTGCAAATAATAACGGATCATCAGCATTTTCAAGCTTAAACAATTTTGAAGGTGCTATTATTTTAAAACCTTTTAAATCGGTTTTGTGAGACCTTTCCAAAGCCTTAATTTTTGATATGGCCTCGTAAGGTAATTTGCCTTTAAAGTATTTGGTGTCTAGAAAACGCAGACGGTAATCTATACAAATCGATTTAATCTGGTCGATATGGTATATGTTTTCAGTTTCTAGTAAATCAAACTCAAAAGAATTATTTTTTGAAGATTTACCAGAATTAAGAGTCTCAATTATTTTTTTGTCATGGTTATCATCTTTTTGTAAGATGGATTTGACGGCATCTAAAATTGAATTTTCAGATTTTTCTTTTCTTTTTAAGCGCTGTAGTTTCTCTTCAATGTTTGTCTTTTTCAATAACATAGCGTTTTTTTTTATAAAAGTACTAATCAAAACAACGTGGTACAAGTCTTTAACATTTGTGTTTAACCTCTCTGGTTATATATCTAATTTAAATTAAAATTTGTTAAACAAAACATTTAATATTTATTAAAACAATTAAATTTATTTCCATCATAGATAATACTTATTGAAAAATAAAAATTAAGTATGTCGCTTCAATCAAAGCGCGTAATTATTTCATAATTTTATGCATATTATACTTAATAGAAAATAAAATATATACCCATGGATAATAAAGGAAATTACAACATCAATAGTAGCGATGCTGCTAATTGTCCGTTTTTAAGCGGAACACAAAAGAAATCAGCTGGTGGCGGAACTAGCAACCGCGACTGGTGGCCAAATGAATTGAAGCTAAACATTCTACGTCAAAATGCGCCTAAGAACAATCCAATGGGTTATGATTTTGATTATGCAAAAGCTTTTAACAGCATCAATTACGATGAACTTAAAAAAGATGTTACTGCTCTAATGACTGATTCTCAAGATTGGTGGCCAGCAGATTATGGACATTATGGCGGATTTATGATTCGTATGGCGTGGCACAGTGCAGGTACTTATAGAGTAGGTGATGGACGTGGTGGTGCAGGAACTGGTACACACCGTTTTGCACCATTAAACAGTTGGCCAGATAACGGAAATTTGGACAAAGCACGTTTATTATTATGGCCAGTAAAAAAGAAATATGGAAACAAAATCTCATGGGCAGATTTAATGATATTGGCAGGTAACTGTGCTTTAGAGTCAATGGACTTTCCAACATTTGGTTTTGCAGGTGGTCGTGAAGACGTTTGGGAACCAGAGCAAGATATTTACTGGGGTTCTGAAACAGGATGGTTAGATAATGACGACCGTTATGACACTAGCGATGGAGATTTAGAAGGACACTTAGGTGCTGTGCATATGGGATTAATTTATGTAAACCCTGAAGGACCTAACGGAGAACCTGACCCATTAAAGTCAGCTCACGATATAAAAATTACTTTTGGGCGTATGGCTATGAATGATGAAGAAACTGTAGCTTTAGTTGCTGGTGGACACACATTTGGTAAAGCCCATGGTGCTGCTGACCCAGAACAATATGTTGGTGCAGAGCCTCACGGCGCTTCAATAGAAGAAATGAGTACAGGTTGGAAAAATACATTCCAATCAGGAGTTTTAGACGATACAATTACAAGTGGTATAGAAGGTGCTTGGACACCAAACCCAACACAATGGGATTCCGATTATTTTGATGTGTTATTAAATTATGATTGGGAGTTAACAAAGAGTCCAGCAGGTGCACACCAATGGACACCAACTGAAGCTTCAAATGCACGAAGAGCTCCTGCAGCTGGTGGAAATGGTACACAAGCATTAATGATGACTACTGCCGATATGGCCTTAAAAATGGATTCAACGTACAGAGAAATTTCTGAGCGTTTCCACAAAGACCACAAAGCATTTGAAGATGCATTTGCTCGCGCTTGGTACAAATTAACGCACAGAGATATGGGACCAATTCAACGTTATTTAGGACCTGAAGTTCCTGACGAAGAGTTGCTATGGCAAGATCCAGTACCAACTGTAGATTATACATTAAGCGATTCTGATATAGATTCCTTAAAGAAAATGATTTTAGCTTCGGGATTATCTGTTTCTGATTTGGTAAAAACGGCTTGGGCATCAGCGTCAACATTTAGAGGTTCTGATATGCGTGGTGGAGCTAATGGAGGGCATTTACGATTAGAACCAATGAGAAGTTGGGAAGTAAATAATCCATCTGAATTAGATAGAGTACTTAAAGTATACAAAGGTATTAAGAATGAATTTAGTGGAACTATATCAATGGCAGACTTAATTGTATTAGCAGGTGTTGCTGGTATTGAAGAAGCTGCTAGAAATGCTGGTCATGATGTGTCTGTTCCTTTTACACAAGGAAGAGGCGATGCCTCACAAGAACAAACAGATTTAGAATCTTTTGGATACTTAGAGCCAATAGCGGATGGATTTAGAAATTATATGAATTCTAAACTAGATGTTGCTGCCGAAGATTTATTAGTTGATCGTGCAAACTTATTAACGCTTTCTATTCCAGAAATGACTGCTTTAGTTGGTGGATTAAGAGTTTTGGGTACTAATTTCGATGGTTCAAATTACGGAGTATTTACTGATAATGTTGGAAACTTAACAAACGATTTCTTTACTAATATCTTAGACTTTACATATACATGGAGTGCAACATCAGATGATAACACCATTTTTGAAGGTCGTGATAGAAGAACTGGTGCTGTAAAATTCACAGGAACAAGAGCTGACCTAATATTTGGTTCTAATACTGAGCTTAGAGCAGTTGCTGAAGTTTACGGAGCAAATGATGGAGAAGCACGTTTTGTAAATGATTTTGTTGCAGCATGGAACAAAGTCATGAACTTAGACCGTTTTGATTTAAAATAATAAACAATGTATTATCAAAAAGAGGAATGTGCTTTGTTGTACATTCCTTTTTTTATAAATTTTAAATTATGAATGCAACCGAATTGTTTTTCGATACTATAAGAAAAGGATTTAATGATAGGCTAGAAGTTCAGATTGAAAACAATCCTGAAATAGTAAATACTAAAGATACACGTGGTTTTACGCCATTGATATTTGCAACTTACTTTGATAATAAAAAGGCCTCAGAGATTCTTTTAAAACATAAAGCTGAGATCGACGCAAAAGATGCCTCAGGAAACACAGCTTTGATAGGCGTAAGCTTTAAAGGTAATTTACACATTACAGAATTATTGTTGAGTCATAGCGCTGATATCAATACTGCAAATAATACAGGAGTGACAGCACTTATTTTCGCTACGATGTATAATCAACAAGCAGTTGTTCAATTATTATTGAAACACGCAGCAGATAATAGTTTGAAAGACGATTCAGGCAAAACGGCATTAGATTATGCCAATGAAAAAGGATTTAATGATTTAATAAAACTACTTAAATAAAAAGCCGGTAATTTGTGACTTTTTTATTTTCCCTCTTTTAGCATCTTTATTTTTATTCTAAAGGCTGCGAAAAGTAATGTCATAAATGGACTAATGATACTAAAAAATACATATGGTATATAAGCAGTAGCACCAGCATAACCAAATAAAACTTTTGAGTGATATGCGCCACAAGTATTCCAGGGGATTAAAACTGAAGTCACAGTTCCTGAATCCTCCAAAGTACGACTAAGATTTTCTGGAGCTAAACCTTTATCCTCATAAGCTTTTTTAAACATTTTACCAGGAACTACTAGAGCCAAATATTGGTCAGATGCAGTTAAATTAAGTGCTAAACAACTAGCTACTGTACTTGCGAATAGACCAAAAATTGAAGTAGCCATTTTTAGTAGCGCATCAGTAATTCTAGATAATGCACCGATAGCATCCATTACACCGCCAAAAACCATCGCACAAACAATTAACCAAATAGTGCCTAGCATACCTTTCATACCACCAGCTGTAAATAAATCATTCAGTTCAGCACTAGATGTTGTAACAGCTGTATCAACAGTCAAAGCATCCATAACGCCTTTATATGCTGATTGAAAAGTTAACGATTCTGAACCAGCAATAGACATTACAATCTCTGGCTGAGCGATTATAGCAGTTGCTCCACCTAATAAAGCTCCAGTTAATAATGCAATTAATGGAGGCGTCTTTTTTATAATCATGACAATAACCAATACAGGAACAATAAAAAGCCATGGGCTGATGTTAAAAGCACCATCAATAGCACTAAGTTTATCTTCAATTTGTGGTGTTCCAGTTGTATCGAGGTTTAGACCTATTATTATAAATATAATAAGTGTCAAGACTATTGTTGGTATGGTAGTTAGTGCCATGTACTTTATGTGACTAAATAATTCTCCGCCAGCCATTGCAGGTGCTAAGTTTGTTGTGTCACTCAAAGGAGACATTTTATCCCCAAAATATGCGCCAGATAATACTGCGCCGGCAGTCATACCTATGTCAATTCCTAGTGTTTTTCCAATGCCTATTAATGCTATACCTATTGTTGCTGATGTTGTCCAAGAACTCCCAGTTGCTATTGATATTATGGCACAAATGATAACACAAGCAGCTAAAAATATTGTTGGATTTAGTATTTGTAAACCATAGTAAATCATACTAGGAATAATGCCACTAATTAACCAAGTTCCTGCAAGAGCTCCAACCATTAGCAAGATAAGAAGTGCACCTGTTGTAGATTTTACGTTTTCGGTAATTTCTTCTAGCATTCTTTTGTATTTCACTCTATTAAAGAAACCTACAATCGCCGCAACTGCCGCACCCATTAATAAAATAAACTGATTACTGCCACTTAAAGCATCATCACCATAAACATAAATATTATACGCAAGCATACCCACTAGAGCAATTACAGGTATTAATGCCTCCCAGATATTCAATTCTTTATTTGTTACAATATTTTGACCGTCGGCTTTTATATTCTGAATATTGTTATCGTCTTGCATTTTAGTTTTGTTTAGTAGCGTAATGTTACGATTTTGTAAACCCATTTGCAAATGCAACAAGTTATGTATTTTTGCAATCGTAAATTATGGATTCACTAACACAGATTGTATTAGGTGCCGCTTGCGGAGAAGCGGTGCTAGGAAAAAAAATCGGAAACAAAGCATTACTATTTGGTGCTATTGGTGGCACTATTCCGGATTTAGATGTTTTTATTGGACCTTTGTTATATGGTAATGAAATCCAAGCCATGGCTTTTCATCGAGGGTTTATGCATTCAATATTATTTTCAGTAATTGGTGCTTTTATTTTTGGATGGCTAGTTTATAAGCTTTACTATAAAGGCAAGCGAGAACATACAACAACCATAAAAGATTGGATGCTATTATTCTTTTGGGCTTTATTTACGCATCCCATATTAGATGCTTTTACACCATACGGGACACAATTGTTTGCACCATTTAGCGATTATCGTGTTGCTTTTAATAATATATCTGTTGTGGACCCTTTATATACTTTACCTTTTTTGATATCTCTAATAGTCTTAATGTTTTATAAAAGAACTTCTAAAAAGAGGAAGCTGTGGTTAAATCTTGGGATAGTTTTAAGTACTGCTTATATGCTATTTACATTATTTAATAAAGCCAATGTAGATTCTATATTTGAGAAATCATTGAAAGATAATCGTATCATATACTCAAGGTTTCAGATACAACCAACCATTTTTAATAACGTTTTGTGGTATGGTGTTGCAGAGACTAGATCTTTTTACTACTTAGGGTTTTATTCATTATTAGATAATGAGAAAACATTCAAGAATTGGGTGAAAATAGAAAAACAGCATAGCCTAATACCTATGCAGGATCAAAATTTAGCAATACTGGCATGGTTTAGTAATAATTACTATAATGTTTCCAAATCTGATACTAATGAATTTATCTATAGTGATTTAAGATATCCTTTATTAAATCCAAATGACCCTAATTCTTCATTATTTTCATTTAGGATTTATAATAGTAATGGACTCTGGGATATGAAAAATAGTCAACCAGAAATAGATAATGGTGTTACTATGACATCACTTTTTACTCCAATGATTACGCGTTTAAGAGGGCTGTAAGTTTTTTTAAGCCATTTCTGACTCTATGATTTTTAGGTCTTTCATGCATTGATACATCATATCAAAAGTTCTACTGATATCTGCATCTAATCCTATTGAAAAACGGATAAGACCATCGCTTAATCCCATTTCTGCTTGTTCTTCTTCAGGAATTTCTGATGATGTAGAGCTTCCAGGAGCTGAGAATAATGTTTTATAAAATCCTAAACTTACGGCTAAGTATCCCAAATTACGTTCTTGCATAAGCTCCATAAGTGCATTGGCTTTATCTAGACTACCAACATCAATGGTAAGCATGCCACCAAAACCATACTCGGTATTCATCATAGATGTAAATAAGTCATGAGATGGATGTGATTCTAAACCAGGATATACCGTTTTTAAGCCAACACTTTCAAACTTTTTAGCAAGATAGGTGGCATTTTTACTATGTTGTTGTATTCTGATATGTAGTGTTCTTAAGTTTTTTAATACCGAAGCTGCTCGTAAACTATCCATAGTAGAACCTAATAGCATACAAGCACCGTAATTGACATTACGTAGTTGGTCAATAAATTCTTGTGTACCACAAATAACACCACCAACAGTATCGCTAGAGCCATTGATGAATTTGGTCAGACTATGTATAACAATATCTGCACCTAAATCTGCAGGTGAAACAGATAACGGAGAGAACGTATTATCAACGACTAATTTTAAATTATATTTTTTAGCAAGCTTAGCCAAACCTTTAATGTCAGCTACTTCTAATAAAGGATTGCTAACCGATTCGCAATACAAGACTTTGGTTTTTGTAGTAATTGAAGCCTCTACTATATCTAATTTTGTAATATCTACAAATGATGTATCAATACCCATTCGTGGTGAAAAATTCTTTAAAAAAGCATATGTACCTCCATAAATTGTTCTGCTACTTACAATATGTTCTCCTTGTCCGCATAATTGCATTAAAACTGGTGTAATAGCACCCATACCCGAAGCAGTTACTGTTGCTGTTTCTGTTCCTTCCATAGCTGCTAAAGCTTCACCAAGATATAAATTTGAAGGTGTAGAATGTCGAGAGTATAGATAACAACCATCTGCATTACCTTCAAATGTATCAAACATTGTTTTGGCAGATAGAAAGGTATAAGTCGATGAATCTGAAATTGAAGGGTTAACACCTCCAAATTCTCCGAAATATTGTAAATCTTGAATGTTGTTTGCTGGTTTAAAAGCCATGATGATATATTTAAAATATATTCAAAATTCATAATATTGAGAATTAAAAACAATAGCAAGTCTTTGTTTTAGTATAATTTTCAGTATTTTTTAATTTATATAGATAAATTTTCTAATTTTACTTTAAAAACATCAAGTAATTACGAAAAATTTACACTCATGGTATTAGATCAAACAGATAAACACTTATTACAATTACTACAAAACGATTGTAAACAAACTACAAAGGCTTTATCAAATGTTTTAGGGTTATCTGTAACTGCTGTTTATGAGAGAATAAAAAAATTGGAGTATCAAGGATTTATAAATAATTATGTGGCTCTTATAAACAAAGAGCGCGTTGATAAAAACTTTATAGCGTTTTGCCATGTAAAACTCACACAGCATACACAAGAGTATGTTGTTCAATTTGAGAGAGATGTTACTAAATTGCAGGAGGTATTAGAGTGTTATCATATTAGTGGTGATTACGATTATTTACTTAAAGTTATTGTTGAAGATATGGAAGAATTTAGAGAGTTTATGGTTAAAAAACTCACCAATATTAAGCATATCGGTAGCACACATAGTATGTTTATGATTAACGAAGTCAAACACAGTACTGCAATTGTATTATGATATTTAAGTCTTTAAATTATAGAGTACTAGAATTATTTCTATTATTTGAGCTTTTCTGTTTCTTTGGTGTTAGAGTTCCAAATGTAAATTAAACTCACTTTAGGAGCTTTTGCCATACTTTATGTTATACTTATTTCTGTGTTTATTAAAGAGATTTCTTTTTCGAGATTTCATAAATTTCAATGGTTTTTTTTCTTAAAACAATTCTTTATTAATAGAATGTGCCTAGAAATTAAAAGAACTATTTTAAAAGCTCTTAATTAGTTACCTTAGATACTTTAAATAATTTAATTAAATGAACTACAATCAGATTAAAGATGTTTATAAGTCTATTTTTAAGTCTTACAACAAGCCCTCTCTAGAGACACATATTAATAAAATTATTGAACTTGACTTTTATTTACCTTACAGTTCGACATTTTTTTGTATTACAAACACCCAAGATCTTACTTTTGAATACGTAAGTAAAAATTTTAAGTCATGTACAGGTTTAGATGTTACTTTGTTAAAAACAGAAGGAATGCGTTATTTTTGGAGTAGAATTCATCCTGAGGACATGGAGAAATGGTTAAAAGCACTGAATGAATTAATGGTCTTTACCTTAGAAAAAATAAATGATTCTGATAGAGATAAAGCTAATTATACTTGGAATTATAGATTTAAAAATGCGGATAATACATATGTAAATATTGTACAGAATACAACACCTTTGGCTTTTGACAATACTGGAAAACCCATAATAGGGCTTGCTCATTATACTGTTTTACATCAGGATATAGTAATGGATATATCTGCATCTGCTAAATTGCTGAATGTAAATAATGAGTATGAAACGGTTTTCTTTAATACTTATTCTCAAAAGCTGCTATCTGCTGGAATTAGTCACAGAGAACGCGATGTAATTAGATTACTAGTTCAAAACTTGTCTAGTAAAGAAATATCAGCTCGTTTAAATATTAGTTCTCATACGGTAGATACACACCGAAGAAATATTCTCAAAAAACTAAATATATCTTCAACTGGAGAGTTGGTTGGTATGCTCAAAATAAATAAGAATCTCATTTAGATATACATTTACTCAAATTGAGTATTGTAAAAGTATATTTTATTGAAGACTTTTACATTGTTATACTATATAACAAATGGGGAAAAAATGCCTGAACAATTTAAATGTTGTTCGTGGCATTTTTTATTTCTATAAATACCTATATCTAAAGATTTTATTTAGGTTTAAAAAACGTTGACTGCTATTCGTAAATGGTTATTGTAAGTTGTATTTTTGTACTCGTTTTTAATCAGATAAAAAACTTCTTATGAATTCATACGATGTCGTAGTTATAGGTTCGGGTCCTGGAGGATATGTTGCAGCAATACGCTGTTCTCAATTGGGTATGAAAACCGCAATAATTGAAAAATATTCAACACTTGGAGGTACATGTCTAAATGTAGGTTGTATTCCGAGTAAAGCACTTTTAAGTTCTTCGCATCATTACGAGGAAGCTACTAAGCATTTCGCTGACCACGGAATTGAAATCCCAGGAGATATAAAAGTTAATCTAGAAAAAATGATTGGTCGTAAGCAAGCTGTTGTTGATCAAACTACCGGCGGTATTGATTTCTTGATGAAGAAAAATAATATTGAAGTATATGAAGGTTTAGGGTCTTTTAAAGATGCAACACATGTAAATATTACCAAAAATGACGGATCAACCGAAACTATCGAAGCAAAAAATATAATCATTGCTACAGGTAGTAAGCCAAGTAACTTACCATTCATAGAGTTAGATAAAGAACGTATTATCACTTCAACAGAAGCTTTAAAGCTTAAAGAAATACCAAAACACATGATTGTTATTGGTGGTGGTGTTATTGGTTTAGAACTTGGTCAAGTCTATTACAGATTAGGTGCTCAAGTTACAGTAATTGAATACCAAGACCGTATTTTACCAACTATGGATGCTGGTTTATCTAAAGAGCTAAACAAAGTCTTTAAGAAAGCTAAGTGTAAAATGCAGATATCTCACAAAGTACAATCTGTAGAACGTAAAGGTGATGAGGTTATCGTTAAAGCTGAAAACAAAAAAGGTGAAGTTGTTGAGTTTAAAGGTGATTACTGCTTGGTATCTGTTGGGCGTCGTCCATATACAGACGGACTTAATGCTGAAGCTGCAGGTGTAAAAATTAATGATAGAGGACAAGTTGAAGTTAATGAACATTTACAAACATCTGCTTCAAATATATATGCTATTGGTGATGTTATTAAAGGCGCAATGTTAGCTCACAAAGCCGAAGAAGAAGGTGTTTTTGTAGCAGAAATTTTAGCAGGTCAAAAACCTCATATCGATTATAACTTAATTCCTGGTGTAGTTTATACATGGCCGGAAGTTGCTGCAGTTGGTAAAACAGAGGAAGAATTAAAAGCTGAAAATATAGAATATAAAGTAGGTCAATTTCCGTTTAGAGCTTTAGGTAGAGCAAGAGCATCAGGAGATATCGATGGTTTTGTAAAAATCCTTGCAGATAAAATGACAGATGAAGTTTTAGGTGTACATATGATTGGCGCTCGTTGTGCAGATTTAATTGCAGAAGCTGTAACTGCTATGGAATTTAGGGCATCTGCCGAAGATATCTCACGATACTCTCATGCACACCCAACATTTGCTGAAGCTATTAAAGAAGCTGCATTAGCTGCGACTGATGATAGAGCACTACATACATAAAAAATCTAATTACAAAATTTTTTGAGTATTTGTAAGATTTATAAATCCTTTCTATAATTTGATTATATAAAAAAGCGAACTTTTTAAGTTCGCTTTTTTTATGCCCCAAGCTTTATAGTTAACTTTGAAAAAAATACATTTTGGAACAACTTACGCTTACTACACCCGCACTTTTATTTTCTGCAATATCATTAATCATGCTAGCCTATACCAATAGGTTTCTAGCTTATGCATCTGTAATCAGAAATTTAAGGGATAAATATTTGGAGCGAAAAGAAGAATCGCTTATCCGGCAAATCAAAAATTTAAAATTACGTTTAGATTTAACACGATATATGCAGATTTGTGGTATTACTAGCCTACTACTTTGTGTATTGACCATGTTTTTAATATATATAGACTACCACACGATAGCTGTTTATGTTTTTGGATTAGGATTGTTACTTCTTTTGCTGTCACTTGCCTTTTTAATTTGGGAAATACAGATTTCCTCAAAAGCATTAAATAATCATTTAAGTGATATTGAAGAGGATTTGAATAATCGTTAAATTATTTTGTGACTTAGTAAATTTACTTGTGTCTTAAATTTATAAACAGTAATAAATCTCTAACCTAAAGGAATGACACTAGAAGCGTCTGTCCATAAATTATCTGATGAAGCGTTGGTTGAAGCCATAGTTAAGACTAACGATACGCTTTTATTTGAAATTTTGTACGATAGATTTGCTGACATGGTGTATAACAAATGCTATGGTTATGCTAATGGTCAAGATGAGCTAAGGATCTAACACAAGATATTATTTAATAAACTAGCAAGTCTTAATCCAGCTTTTTGAAGTTGAGTCCTAACTAGTCCCATGTGTTCGTATGAGTATTTATACTTCAAATCCTCACCTTGTGATACGGATTTGTAAATGTTTTTTGTGATTTCGTGAGTTTCATTAACCCAATCAACAACACTACCTGATTGTATAAATTTTATTTGTTTTTTGGAGATTTCTTTAGAATTTGAAGCTAATTCTGAATAACTCATATTATAATTATCAATCATTTTTGTATCCCAAACACTATGTAGATTTGTCTGATTTCCAAACCAACTTACTTTAAAATCATTACCGCCTCGGTCTTCTGCTAGTCCAATATGCATAGGCTGATGTAAATCCCCAATAAGGTGAATTAATAGTTTTAAATAAAATTTTTTATCGTTAGTGCTAGAGGTATCATCTTGTATAATTTTTATACAATAATTAATCCCTGTAACTAGGTCTCCTTCAGAATTTTTATTTGAGCTTTGGTAGGTGTCTTTAAAGGGCATATTAATATAGTGCCAAGTGTAAAACTCATTGTAGCGTTTATCAGATTTGATTTCATCTGCATATGTAGAATATAGTGCCAAAGAACCTCCATCAAGTAATTTTTTTAAATGACGCTTTGTTTTATTAGTAAGATGTTTTTCTGCAATCTTACCAACAGTTCTATGACCAGTTTTTCCCCATTCATTATTAGAAAATACAAATTGTGGTAATATTAATAGTAGTATCGAGAAATGCTTTATACTTTTAATCATTTTTAAAAAAATTAAATTTATTTCTTTTTACGTATGTTGTAATTTTTATCACCACGTGTTTTAGGTTTTTTATACTTTTTAGCAATTTCTCTTCGATATGAACCTCCAAGATTTACTTTCTGGTTTTTTTCACTTTTCTCATGAAATGCTGGCCCAGGAGCATCTTCATCACGGCGTTTAGTTGGGTTATAATGTTCTTTAATTACGTTACGTTCTTCCTCAATTAGTTCTTTAGAAACTTCTACATATTCAGGGACGTCAAGAACATCTATTTTCATTTTCATTAATTCCTCAATGCGTTCTCTGGATTCTTGCTCCTTTTCAGTGGATAATAAAATCGTAACACCTTTACGTTCTGCACGTCCAGTTCTACCGATGCGATGCATATAATTTTCAGGGTAATCAGGCGTGTCAAAATTAATCACGTGAGAAACGTCATCAATGTCCAAACCACGAGCCATAACATCTGTTGCTACTAGTAGACGGTTTGTACCTTCTCTAAATTGCTCGATACTACGTAGCCTATAATTCTGAGTTTTGTTTGAGTGAATTACACAAGTTTCTGATGGAAAAAGTTCTTCAAGTTTATCAAACAACCTATCTGCCATTCGTTTATAAGCCACAAAAATTAAAACCCTTGAGAATGTTTCTTTATCGTGAAGTATCTCTTCTAGTAAATTAACTTTGGTATAAAAGTTAGGGATATTATAACGTTGCTGTGTAATATTTTCTAGAGGTGTACCAGAAACAGCAATAGAAATCTTACTTGGGTTAATGAAAAAATCAGTAATCAATGCATCTACATCTGTTGTCATAGTTGCCGAAAACATAATATTTTGTCGTCTGGGTGGGAGAATATCAAAAATATTCATTAGCTGATGTCTAAAACCTAAATCTAACATTACATCAACTTCGTCAATGACTAATTTCTGAATAGACTTCAACTGTAAAACACGGCTTACTGCCAAGTCATATAAACGACCTGGTGTAGCGACAATAATATCTAAACCTTGAGCAACAGCTTGTTTTTGGGTATTTATGTTTGTGCCACCATAGACACCAAGCACACGGTTGTTAATATATTTAGATAGTTTTTCAATCTCATTAACAACCTGCACAACCAATTCTCTTGTAGGTACTAAAACTAAAACTCTAGGATTATCCTGTGTAGAATACTTTAAGTTTTTTAATATAGGTAGCATATAGGCAAAGGTTTTACCAGTGCCGGTTTGGGCAATACCTACAACGTCTTTACCAGAAGCTACAACATTAAACGATTCTGTCTGAATTGGAGTAGGTGTTTCAAAGCCTAAATCATCAATGGCGTTATGTAAAGGTGTGTTTAAGTTTAAATCTCTAAAAGTCACAATCTTAATTTAAGTCACAAAGATAGGGTTTCATAATTAGTAGACTAAGGATACTTAAGGTTTCGTATGATGCTTAAATTTTGGTATTTTGCACTAATTATTTTTCTATTGAGAACAAGTAAATACTATCAACCAAAATCCATTGAGGACTTTAAGAAAAAGTTGTTGTTTTGGGCGCAACAGTTCGATGATGTTGTATGGTTAGACTCTAATAATGACAATCAAAAATACAGCTCTTATGATGCCGTACTGGCGGTAGATGCTTTTACATCGATTAAAACTGATTATATTAATGCCTTTGATAAATTAAACGAATACCAATCCATAACTCAAGACTGGCTATTTGGATATTTGACATACGATTTAAAGAACGATATTGAGGTTTTAAAATCTAATAATTATGATGGATTACAATTTCCAGATTTATATTTTTTTCAACCTAAAAGACTATTTCTAATAAAAGATAGTAATGTTGAAATTCAATACTTGCGGTCTGTAGATGATGAGATTAGCTATGATTTAGAATATATTTCCAGTGCTGTCAATTCTAGCGCAGTAAAGAAGTCTCATAATCCTATCAAAATAAAACTTCGTATTCATAAGGACGAATACTTTAATAAAGTTGAAGAAATGCTAGCCCACATTCATCGTGGCGATATTTATGAAGCTAATTTTTGTCAAGAGTATTATGCAGAAGAAACAGAAATTCAGCCTTTAGAAACCTTTAATAAGTTAAATAGAATATCAAGACCACCATTTGCAACATTCTTAAAAAATGATGACAAATATCTTTTATCTGCAACACCAGAACGTTACCTTAAAAAAGAAGATGGTAAAGTGATTTCACAACCTATAAAAGGCACTGCAAAGCGTTCAAAAGATATGGTTCAGGATAGACAATTAGCTAAAGCTTTATCCTTGGATAAAAAAGAGAGAAGCGAGAATATTATGATTGTAGACTTGGTACGTAATGACCTATCCCATACTGCAACAAAAGGAAGTGTTAAGGTCGAGGAATTATGTAAAGTCTATTCGTTTTTACAAGTACACCAAATGATTTCTACTGTGGTTTCTATAGTTAAAGAAGATGTTTCACCTATTAAAATATTAAGAACAACTTTCCCTATGGGAAGTATGACTGGTGCTCCAAAAATTTCTGCTATGCAGATCATAGAAGATTTAGAAGAGACAAAGCGTGGTTTATATTCTGGCTCAGTTGGTTATTTTAAACCAGATGGTAATTTTGATTTTAATGTCATTATAAGAAGTATCCTTTATAACCAAACTCAAAAATACGTATCGTATTCTGTAGGCAGTGCTATTACTGCAAAAAGCAATCCTCTTAAGGAGTACGAAGAATGCCTAATTAAGGCGAAAGCAATGCGTGAGGTTTTGGAGAATTAAATCAATAACTTTGACCCATGTTAGAATTATTTAAACAACATATAAATCAAGAACTGCCTTTACTAAAAGAATGTAAACTATTAATTGCTATTTCTGGAGGAATCGACAGCGTTGTTTTAGCACATCTTTGCAAAGTAATAAACCTAAATTTTGCATTAGCACATTGCAATTTTAACTTAAGAGGAAATGAAAGCGATGCAGATGAGGATTTTGTTTCAAAATTTGGAGCAGCAGAACTAGAAGTAGAAACATTCATTCAGCATTTTGATACTGAAGTTTATGCCAATAACCATAAGTTGTCTATTCAAATGGCTGCCCGTGAATTGCGTTACGATTGGTTTAACGATTTGGCAAATCAATTAGAGTTTGATTATATTTTAACAGCGCATCATGCAGATGATGATCTCGAAACTTTTCTAATCAATTTCACACGAGGAACCGGATTAAGTGGATTAACAGGAATCCCGATGATTAATAACAATATAGTTAGACCATTACTACCATTTTCCAAAGAAGATATTGAAATTTACGCTAAAGAAAACAATATTAAATGGCGGGAAGATAGAAGTAACGAGAGTAAGAAATATCTGAGAAATAAGCTACGACATGAAGTAGTACCTATTCTAAAAGAAATCAATCCGCAATTGTTAGGTAGCTTTCAGAACACATTAGAAAACTTAAATGATACAGCAGATATTGTTGAAGAGAGTCTTAATGCAGTTGCCAAACGTGCTATAATTGATATTGGTAATAATGGTATCACATTTAAAGTGTCTGACTTCATAAAAGTGAATAATTCAAAAGCCTATTTATTTGAGATGTTTAAAGATTATGGTTTTACACAATGGAATGACGTTGTTAGTTTACTAGACGCTGAAACAGGTAAATATGTGGCCTCAAACACCTATAAACTAACAAAGCACAAAGATGTTTTGATTTTATCAGATATTCGTCATTCAGGGCAAAGCGAAGAATCTTACATAATAGAAAAAGAAACTGAAGTTATCAATACACTCATTGGGACTCTAAAATTCGAAGAAGTAGATTCAATTTCAATAAGCTCAAAAGACATAATATTTGTTGATAAAACTAAACTAAAATTCCCATTAACACTACGTAAATGGAAAACCCAAGATATTTTTCGTCCAATAGGTATGACTGGAAAAAAGAAAGTCAGTAAATACCTTAAAGACGAAAAAACAACACCAAATCAAAAAGAAAATACATGGGTTATTATATCTAATGAAGATATTATATGGGTTGTAGGTATGCGAGCTGATAATCGCTTCAAAGTAGATGATAGTTCAAGCAATATTTTAAAAATAGAGGTGTGTTGATTCTTAAAGGTAACATAGTAGATATTAAAAACCGCAAAATTTTCAAAGGTGAAATTACCATTATAGATGGTCTAATCTCTGCAATAGAAGAAAAACCATGCATAGAAAACCACTTCATTTTACCTGGCTTTGTAGATGCGCACATACATATCGAAAGTTCGATGTTAGTGCCTTCTGAATTTGCAAAAATTGCGGTTAATCATGGTACAGTCGCAACAGTTTCTGACCCACACGAAATCGCCAATGTTCTTGGCATAAAAGGTGTGGAATTTATGATAGAAAACGGAAAGAAAACACCGTTTAAATTTAACTTTGGTGCACCTAGTTGTGTGCCAGCAACACCTTTTGAGTCTGCTGGTGCTATCATAGATTCTGATGGCATAAAACAGTTGATGGCTAATCCAGATATCAAGTATTTGGCTGAGATGATGAATTATCCGGGCGTTATTTTTGACGATGCTGAGGTTCTTAAAAAAATTGAATGGGCAAAATACTACAATAAGTCTATTGATGGTCATGCACCAGGATTAACTGGTGATAATTTAAATAAATATATTTCTGCAGGAATTACAACAGACCATGAATGTTTTACTTATGATGAAGCTCTAGAAAAACTTCAAAAAGGCATGAAGGTTATTATTCGCGAAGGTAGTGCGGCAAAGAACTTTGAAGCTTTGATAGACTTATTGCCAGAACATTTTGAAAACATGATGTTTTGTAGTGATGACAAACACCCAGATGACTTATTGTTAGGTCATATCAATCAGTTTTGTGAGCGTGCCATAGCAAAGGATATAGATATATTTAAAGTGCTTCAAGTTGCTTGTGTAAACCCAGTAAAACATTACGGATTGGATGTTGGTTTATTAAAAGTCGGTGATGCTGCAGATTGTATTGTTGTTGAAAATTTATACGACTTTAAAACACTTCAAACTTACATCAATGGAGCGTTAGTATTTGACAAAGGCGAATCTAAAATTGTGTCAATTGACTTCGAAATTCTGAATAATTTCAATACAGACAAGAAATTAGTTTCAGATTTTAGATATGAATCTAACCAATCTAAAATTAGAGTTATAGAATGTTTAGATGGCGAACTTGTAACCAATGAAATTATAAAAGATGCAACTACAGATAATGGGAATTTGGTTTCAAATACTGAAACCGATATACTAAAAATGACGGTTGTTAATAGATATGAAAACTCGAAATCATCAACAGCATTCATTAAGAATATTGGTTTGAAAGAAGGAGCGATAGCGACTTCGATTGGTCACGATTCACATAATATTATAGCTGTTGGTGTATCTGACGAAGCCATCTGTAAAGCAGTTAATCTTATAATAGATAACAAAGGTGGTATTTGTGCAGTGTCTGATGATTCAGAAAAAGTAGTGCCACTTCCAATAGCAGGAATCATGAGTGACCAAAATGCAGAAACTATTGGTAAAGCCTATTCAGAATTAGACGAAATGGCAAAAGGTTTAGGAAGTAAACTTCATGCACCGTATATGAGTTTGTCATTTATGGCATTACTAGTTATACCTTCTCTAAAACTTGGAGATAAAGGTTTGTTTGATGGTGATACCTTTAAATTTACATCATTAGAAGTGTCTTAACATTTCATTCAAACTTTTGTGATGTTATTCTATTATCTTTAGCATTCATTTAAATTTACCAACCACTATGATTAAAAGACTATTTCTTTTTTTAGCTATTTCAATAGTTACAATTAGCTGCAAAGACACAAGAGATATAAATCTTACAGAAGCCGAGACAGAGGCAAATAAAGTTACCGCTTCAGTTGATACCTACGCTAAAGATAATTACACCAAAAAAGAGGTGATGATAGAAATGCGTGACGGCATTAAGTTGCACACTACAATTTATAGTCCAAAAGACACCTCAAAAACATATCCCATGTTAATGATGCGTACTCCTTACAGTTGCAGACCTTATGGCGAAAATGAATTTAAATCAAAAATTGGACCTAATAAGTACTTGATGGAAGAAGGCAATATTATGATATACCAAGATGTACGTGGACGCTGGAATAGCGAAGGTGTTTATGATAATATGCGTGCTTATATACCAAATAAAACAGGTAATCAAGTTGACGAAGCTAGTGATACTTTCGATACGATTGAATGGTTAGTAAACAACGTTGAGAATAATAACGGTAATATTGGCACATACGGAATTTCGTATCCAGGGTTTTATGCAACATATTCATTATTAGATTCACATCCTGCGTTAAAAGCAGTGTCACCACAAGCTTGTATTGGAGATTTCTTTTTTGATGATTTTATTCATAATGGGGCATTTTTATTAAGCTATTGGAGAGCAACCTCTGTATTTGGTTACATGAAGGATACGCCAACTAAGGAAGCTTGGTATGAGTTTCCAGATATAGGTACAGAAGACCAATACCAATTCTTTTTAGATAATATGCCATTAAGTAAGTTAGATGATTATTATGATGAAAAGAATGTGTTTATGACCCAACTTGAAGAGCATGTGACTTATGATGACTTCTGGCAAAAACGAGGAATCATTCAGCACTTAAAAGATATTAAGCCTGCAACTATGATTGTTGGAGGACAGTTTGATGCTGAGGATTTATATGGTCCTTATAATACTTACAAAAGTATTGAAGCTAATAGTAATAACTACAACACTGTGGTTTTTGGACCTTGGAGTCATGGCGATTGGGCAAGAAGTAGAGAGCGTCAAGTGATTGGAAATGTTCATTTCGGAGATGGTTTATCCGATTATTTTCAGAAAAATATTGAAACTAAATTTTTTAATCATTTCCTAAAAGGTGAAGCTAATGGAAAAACAGGTTTAGCTGAAGCGCATATGTTTGATACAGGTAAAAAAGAATGGCAATCATTCGAACAATGGCCGCCAAAAAATACAACTAAAGAAAGCTGGTTTTTACAGCCTAATGAACGTTTGACACAACAGGCAACGCGCAATATTGCAACTTCAGACTTTATAAGTGACCCAAAAAAACCAGTACCATATTCCGAAGATATAAAAGTTGTGTTTACGCCACGTAAGTTCATGACAGATGACCAGCGCTTTGCATCGCGTCGTCCAGATGTTTTGACTTTTGAAACTGAAATTTTAGAAAATGATATCACTTTAGCTGGCGATATTTTATCAAAACTTAATGTGTCAACAACTGGTACCGCGGCTGATTGGATTGTAAAGTTAGTCGATGT